>Ga0302140_10006968_pt1 | contig 14160 bp, 6 predicted proteins | sample I_Bog_E1_1_FD_202095 | JGI IMG/M metagenome (GOLD analysis project Ga0302140, IMG submission 202095) | Peat permafrost microbial communities from Stordalen Mire near Abisko, Sweden - I_Bog_E1_1 | ecosystem: Environmental > Terrestrial > Soil > Wetlands > Peat | place: Sweden: Abisko, Stordalen...
GGTGCTCACGAGGGTGATCGCGGCACAGAGGAAAAGGCGCATAACTCCAATTGTAGGCAATGCGACTTGCAGGCACTGCGACGCTCGGCTATGCCGGGGTTCGCGGGAAATTATAGTTCGGGGTGGGTGCGGCCGGTATGCCTGTGCAGGTATTCGGGCGGCCGGGTGAATGTGCGGGTCCGAAAACCGTTTCGTCAGACGGAAAATCGACGGTGGGAACGTACGCCCCCATGAAGCCCCCGACATTGTTGTATTCCATCGTATAAGTGGGCACGTTGAAGACGGAGCAGGGGAAGCTGGGGCTCGCGAGCAGATTCCGGATCAAAAGGCTGTTGAATCCCGGCGCGCCGGAGGTAAGAAACGGGGCCAGATTGAAATAGGTATACCCGTTCGCGCTGGTTACGCCGGGGGGAGGGGTGGCTGCGAGGCCCACAATCAAAGTGACCTGGCCTTGGCTGGATCTTACGAACGCGGTGTCATCCAGCGCCGCCAGCACACTGCCGGTGCCGCCTGTGAAAGTGTCCGGGGGAGTGTAGGTATAGGGCGTGGAAGCTTTGAACTCCAGGCTGAAGTAGCGCATGGCCTCGGTCCCGGTAAGCGAACAAGTGTCGTTCGTCGGGTTGCATGGGATGGTGGGCAGATTCGTCGGAAGCTGGAACCGGATTCGCATAAAACTTTCGCCGTTCAGGAAACTGGTCATCTCCGGCAGCGGAAGGAAGGTGGATAAATACGCAGCGGCGGTATCGGTGCGACGCACCCAATCGGACGATCGCACCCACTGCGCCTGCTGGCCCGCGAAAGTATCGGATGGATACGTTTCCGTGGGGGTGATCGCGGCGGTGACGTAGTATTCGTCGTGGGCGGTAATCTGGTCCTGATCGAGCCACGGCAATTCCGCGTTTTGGAAGTTCACGCTGCCATTCACATTGATAATCGGTTGCCCGGTCGGGTTGTTCTTGGTGGTCGCCTGACTCGCCGGAATCGCGCACCCGGTGCTCAGGTCGCGGACAATCACTACGGCGGGGGTGGGCAAGGTCTGCGTATGCTCGTACCCATAATCCAGATAGTCGCGGATCTGCACAACGCCTCCGGAGTTCGCACCCGAAAGGTGCACAGGAAACGGGGCTGGCGGCGGAGGATAGATCGCGTCGTTCCAGGTGTACCCGGGATGAATCTGGGTGGCGTCGAAAACCGTTTGGCCGAACGTTGACGTGGTCCCGCATCCGGGGGAGACGCCGGCGACGGAACCTCCGAACGAGACTGTGAAGCCATACATCTGCTTATGCGTGAAGGGAGTGCCCGGCAGAAAGGGATTCGTCATACCGCTGAAGAGCGGCGGAAACTGATAATCGAACAGATAATTCCCCGGTGACGTTGTTAAGTGGTTGTCATATAGCGTCGCCGACATGAAGCGGGAGTTGGGGAAGTATCCGAGGACGACGAGTTCGTATCCGGGGGCGACCGTATAGAGAGCATGCGAATACACCGCATTCAGGTCGCCCTCATTGGCGCTCTGCTCGGTGGTCAGATTACTGGCGTAGCAAGCTGCTGCTCCTGGGTTCTGGTAGAAGTTCGCAACAAAGTCGTCCGCTGGGTTGATGGTCATGGGACAATTCTGTGCGGAGGCGCTCAGATGAGCAAAAAAAAGAACGAAAGGGACAGACAGCCAAAAGATTGACCGGCTGAAAACGTGCGCTGTCATACAGTTTCCAGCTAGGGTAACACTCTTTGAGCCGGTTTGTCTCTATCGAAACAAACTATTTTGTGCGCCTTAGACGGGCGTTCGAGGGAAGTTGAAGTTCGGTGTCGGCGCGGCCGGCACGTCCGCGCAGGTATTCGCGCGGCCCGGTGAATGCGCGGCGCCGAAGACCGTCGTAGCCGCCGGAAAATCAACCGTGGGAACATACGCTCCCATGAACCCCCCGACGTTGTTGTACTCCATCGTGTAGTTGGGGACGTTGAATGTGGAGCAGGGAAATGCCGGGTTCGCGAGCAGGTTGCGAATCAGGAGGCTGTTGAAGCCGGGCGCTTCGGTCGTGAGGTACGGGCCGAGGTTGAAATAGGTGTATCCGTTCGCCGACGTGACACCGGCGGGAACGGTGCTGGTGATTCCCACAATCAGCGTCACCTGCCCCTGCGAGCTCTTCACTAAGGAGCTATCATCGAGGGCCCATAACACGTCGGCTTCACCGGCCGAAAGCGTACTCGGAGGAATGTAGGTGGAGAGAGTGGTTGTTGTGAATTCCAGGCTGAAGTAGCGCAAGGCTTCATTGCCCGTGAGGACGCAGGTGTCGTTCGTCGGGTTGCACGGAATGGTTGGCATACCCGGAAGCTGAAACCGGATTCGCATCAGGCTGGCGCCACTGAGAAAACTGGTCAAGTCAGCCTGCGGCAGCAGGGTGGAGATATAAGCCGCGGCGGTATTGTTCCGGCCCACCCAATCGGACGACCTCACCCACTGGGCCTGCTGGCCGGCAAAGGTATCGTTCGGGTAGGTTTCGGTTGGGGTGATGGCGGCGGTTCCGTAATACTCCCGGTGCGCGACAATCTGAGGCTGGTTCAGCCACGGCAACTGCGCGTTCTTCAGGTTCAGGCTGGCCGCGACGCTCACGATCGGTTGACCCGTCGGATTATTCGTAGAGGTCGCCTGCTTGGCGGTAATCGCGCATCCATCGCTTAGCTCCCGCACGATGACAACGGTAGGCGTGGGGAGGGTGCCCTTGTGCTCGTAACCAAAGTCATCGTAGTCGCGGATTTGAACGATTCCGCCTGTGTTCGCGCCGGTCATGTGAACGGGAAACGGCGCCGGCGGCGGTGGATAAACAGCGTCGTTCCAGGTGTAACCGGTATGAATCTGAGTGGCGTCGAACACGGTCTGCCCAAACGTCGAAGTGGTGCCGCAGCCCGGCGCGATGGTACCCATCGTCCCGCCAAACGAAACCGTGAAGCCATACATCTGCTTGGGGGTGAACGGCATCCCCACCGTGAAGGGATTCGTCATGGTGCTGAACAGCGGCGGGAACTGGTAATCGAACAGATAGTTCGTCGAAATCGTTGTCAGGTGGCTGTCATAAAGCGTCGCCGACAGGAAGCGCGAGTTCGGGAAGGTCCCGAGAACCACGAGTTGGTAACCCGGAGCAACGGTATAAAACGTCTGAGCATAGATCGCATTCGGGTCGCCCGTGGCGCCGACGCCGTTTGTCTGCGACAGATTGACCGCATAACAGGCGGCTGCGCCGGGGTCCTCATAGAAGTTATCGACAAAGTCTTCCCCTGGATCGATCGGCATCGGGCAAGACTGCGGTAGCGCGAGCGAGGGAAGCAGAAACAAAGAAACAAAACAGGCTTGGATAAGAGTTTGGGGGATTGCCGTCGGAGTCATCGTCACCTTTCGAACCAAAGTGGTACAAGTCCTACATGGGACAGATTATGCTAGCACGCTGCCTGCCAGCCTAAACCGGTGTCCTTGTCACAGTACAGGCAGTAGGGGGCGGCGGAACTGCGCCGCAACTGTTCGGTCGAACAGGCGGTACTGGCGGCCCCAGTAAGTTATCCCCATCGGGAAAATCCACGGTGGGAACAAATTCTCCCATGAAGCCCCCAAGAGGGTTGTACTCCATTGTGTAACTCGGCACATTAAACGTCGAGCAATCAAAAAGGGGATTCGGCAGTAGTGTCCGGACAAGCACACTGTTGAAGTTTTGGTATCCCGCAACCTTGGTCAGGTCGAGGTAGGTGTAGTAATTGGCAGCGGAAACTTCGGCGGGAGGAGTGCCCCCGAGGCCCACGATCAAAGTGACATTGCGATTCGGGTCCAGAACAAACGATGTGTCGTTCAGCGCGATCAGCGTGGTGCTTGAGCCCGTCGATGTAGCCGACGACGGCGCGGCGTACAGGAATTCCACACTCAGGTAGCGGACTTGCTCATTTCCGGTGAGCGAGCATCCCGAGGCGCAGGGGATGGAAGGGGTGGTTGGAAGCGGGAACTGAACGCGAATGAAATTCTGCCCCGAAAAAAGACCTTGCAGCGTAGTAGGGGGCAGAATGGCCGAGGCGTAGGCGGCAGCCGAGTTGTTGCGTCCCACCCAATCGGACGAACGAATCCACTGGATCTGGTTATTCGGATCGCCCGGGTAGCACCCGGTGGGAGACAAAGTGGCCGTACTGTAGTACTCGTGGTGCGCCTGAATCTGCGGCTGGTTGAGCCAGGAACTACTCGACAGGGATTGCGTGACGCTGATGATGTTCATCGACTCCGCCTGGGCCAGGGGCAACGCGCAGCCATTGGTCAACTGGCGGACGATCACCACGGGAGCCGCCTCAGTGGAGATTCCCATGTACTCGCGGATCATCATGGTTCCACCGATGTTCGGACCGCTCTGGTGAACGGGAAAGCCAGCGGGAAGGCCAGGCGCGCCGTTCCAGGAAAATCCTTGATGGAGTTGGGTGGCGTCGAGCACGTTCTCGCCGACGTTCGACGAACTGGTGCTGCAGCCAGCGGCCACGGTTTTGGGCGGACCTCCGCCAAACGAGACCGTCAACCCGTACATCTGCCCGGACGTGTAGGTCGCTCCCGTGACGTAGGGATTCGTCATGGAGTTCGAAAGTGGCGGGATCTGGTAGTCAAACAAGGCGCTCAGCAGCGTGGAATGCCCGTCATAAAGCGAAACCGACATAAAGCGCGCATTCGGAAAAGTGCCGAGCACCACGAGCTGGTACCCGGGGTTTACCTGGTAAAACACCTGTTTGTAAGTGGCGTTCGAATCGCCTCCGGAACTGCCGCCGCTCGATCCGGTAAAACTGAGCGCGTAGCAGGAATTGTTGAAATTCGCAGTGAAACCTTTGGATGGATTAATAATAGGAAGCGTGTTGCAATTGGTAGACGAACTGTGAACGGAAGACGAGGAAGTTTGAGACCAGGCGGCAGACGCGCAAAGGAAAGCCGCCAGGAGTGCGTATCTGTTCATGAAGTGTCCTTAATAAGAGGAGACTGGAAGCCAAACGGCGCGGCGAGGCGACGTGTTGGAACGGTTCGACTCATGCTAACATTCTTCCCGCGTTTTTGGGGTGAAACAATACGTGGTACTTCAGGGGCACTTTCCGATGGACGCTTAGCTCTCGCTTAATTAACTACGCCGCATCTGCTCCACCAGGTATTCCGATGTCCGCAGCGAAAAAGCCAGAATCGAGATTGTAGTGGTTTTATCCGTGCAGTTCGGGAAAACGCTGGCGTCGCACACGTACAGATTCGGAACATCATGGGTTTGCCCGAAGCGGTTGGTGACGAACTTCTTCGGATCGTTTCCCATGCGGAGCGTTCCGGTTTCGTGCAGGCTGGTTCCGGGCATGTCCGGAGCGGCGGCCGCGCCCTGATACTCCGCGCCGCTGGCATGTAAAAGCTGTTCGCAGGCTTGCTTGCCGTGCTCCCACATCAACAGCGTGTTGTGGTCCCACTGAAAATGAAGCCGCGCGGCGGGGATGCCGTAGACATCCTTCACCACCGGATCGATGTCGACGTAGTTGGCATCGCTCCGCTGGGTGGGCGCCTGAATGTAGAAGCTGACGGGCGTGGGATAGCGCCGCTTGATCTCGCGCTTGAAGTCTTTTCCGAAACCGGGGATGTCATCGAAGTACCACGGAAACTCCCTGCAGCCTCCGTCGGGATACACCGAGTAGCCGCGAATGAACTTCTCCTCATGCGGGTTACTTAAATTCTGCCATCGCGGCATCCAGGCTACCGTGCTGGACGAAACGTTATCCGGGAAACTCGGCTGCCCGAGTAACTGGGGGAAGTAACCTCGCGCGGTGGTTCCATAGAGATGATCGCAAAGGTTGCGTCCCGCCTGCCCGCTGGAATTGGCGATGCCGGAATTCAGAATGATCCGTGCCGATTCCACGCACGACGCGGCTACCACCACGGCCTTTCCGAAGACTTCCACTTCCTGTTTCGTCAGGCGATCGATATAAGAGACGCCGGAAGCGCGGCCTTCGGAATCGACCAGGATGTTCTTCGCGAGCGCGTTGGTGCGAATCTCCAGGTTTCCGGATTTTTCCGCGGCCGGCAGAAAGAACCAGGGCGTGGAGAAGAAAGAGCCGGTATCGCAGCCCTCCGTACAGTTGCCGCAGAAATGGCAGGCAGGATGGCCGTTGTGATTCTTTGTGAGTTGGGCGATGCGGTCGGGCAGATAGGGGATGCCGGCCTTTTGCGCGCCGCCGTGGAGAATCCAATCGATGCAGCGGAAATTCATGGGGGGCAGGTAGTCGCCGTCGGGGTTGCTGGGCCGGTTCTGGACCGTGCTGGCGACGCCGATCATCTTCTCGACGCGGGTGTAATAGGGCGCAATTTCTTCGTAAGTAATGGGCCAATCGACGTCATAGCCATCGCGCGTAGCCGCGCGGAAATCGATCTCGCTGAAACGCGCCGAAGACCTGCCCCAGAAGTTGGTTTTGCCGCCGACGGCGAAGCACCGCCGCCAGGTCCATTCGGTCCCCGGCGCCGTGGTGAACGCGATCTCGTGCTCCCAGATTCCCTCGGTGTATTCGTTATCCATGTAGCCGATGGATTGGTCTCTGGTTTTCGGATTTCCGAAGCCGCGGTATTTCATGTCGTACGGTTGGCGATGATTGCGGAAATCTTTTTTGGGATCGAGACGCCGGCTGGCATTCAGGGCGCAGACCTTCAGTCCGGCTTCGCAGAGGGTGCGAATGGCCATTCCGCCGCCCGCTCCGGTTCCGATCACGATGACATCGTAAGTTTGTTTGGGCATGATTTATCAGCTCGGAGTGACTAAGTGACGGTGTTCCGGATCGCCGGAGTGCGGGCATCCGGGTGAAGCGGAGTACAGCTTGAGCCCTGGGTAATCCAGTTGTTCGAGGCCCATGCGGCTGGTGTAATACCCCATCACGGTGTAGCGCCGCATGAGAAGGAAAAACGGACTTCCATCGAGGGCATGGAGCCTCTCATTTTGCTGCGCGGCAGCCAGCTTCAGGAACGGCCGCAAGCCTTCCCGGAAAGGCTGCTGAATCTTCGCATCGCTCGCGGCCATGAAGTCGATGAACTCGGCGACGCCTGCGTCTTTGGCGCCGGGGGTATCGTCACGCGGAATGATGAAATCCGTCAGTTGATCGAGCGCTTCGAATTCCGGCGGTGAAAAGAACTGCGGCGCGTAAGTGTGCGGCCTGGGTTGAACCGACTCTTGCATCGCATGCTGGGGGGCGCAAATCCAGCGTGAGAAGCCCGGAAAACGGCTCGCGGCTGTCGCCAGCGCGAGCATTTCCAGCGCCTGCCGGCGGTCGGGTGATTGGTTCGCCATGAGCAGAGCGTATCAGGATGTAAAAAAGAAATCAGAAATTAAACGGGAGACCGGGCACTTTCTCCAGTAGATGCTCGCCTCAAGACTTTCGCTTGTGCTCCTCGCCGCTGCTCCGGCGCTCCTCATGGCTGGTGGTGGAACCACCACCGTTCTGACAACGTCGGCAAACCCGGCCGCCTACGGCGCGTCGCTGACGCTGACGGCCACCACACATCCCGCTATCCCCGGCGGCAATTTCACCGTGACGTTCTATGACGGCGCGACGAGCCTGGGCGTGGTCGGCGTAACCGTGGGTGGCGGACAAATCGGCACGTCCACATTGGCCACGTCTTTGCTCACCCTCGGTTCGCATACCTTGACAGCGCATTTCGGCGGTGGGAACTACGAGCCCAGCACCTCGGCGCCGTTGACCCAACTCATCGAGTACGCGACTACGACGACTTTGACCTCGTCCGGCACGCCGTCGACCTTCGGACAGAGCGTCGTGTTGACCGCGACAGTCGCACCCTCTAGCGCCACCGGAAAGGCGACGTTCTATGACGGAAGCCGGGTGCTGGGAATTGGAACGCTCGCAAGCGGGGTAGCAACGTTGACGACAGAGCTGATAGGGCCAGGATCGCGTTCCCTCGCCGCTTATTACCAGGGTGATGCGAACGATCTTCCGAGCCTGTCAGTCCCGCTTCCGCAAACCACCACATCTCTTGCCGGAAATGGGTTCGCATCCCAGGCGACCTACTCGGTGGGAACTGGCCCTCAGAACGCGGCACTGGGAGATTTCAACGGCGATGGCCGGGCGGATGTCGTGACGGCGGATTACGGTGGTACGGTTTCAGTGCGCTTCGGAAACAGCGACGGTACCTTTGGGGCTCTGGCGACCTTCACCGCCGGAACGGAACCCGACTTCGTGGCGGTTGGTGATTTCAACGGAGACGGCGTCCAGGACCTCGCGGTGGCGGACTACTCCGGCGGCGTCAACATCCTGATCGGGAATAGCAACGGGACGTTCAACACTCTCGTGCCTTATGTTGCCGGAAGCGTCCCCACGAGCGTTGCGACAGGCGACTTCAACGGGGACGGATTTGTCGATCTGGCGGTGACCAGCGCCAGCGGCGTGAGCATCCTTCTGGGCAACGGCGATGGGACGTTCAATCCGGCCGTGACGTATGCAGCCGGCTCTTCGCCGGTCTACGTCGTGGTGGGAGACTTCAACGAGGACGGAATCGTCGATCTGGCGGTAGCTAGCGGCAGTGGTGTGAGCATACTCACGGGTGTTGGCGACGGCACGTTCAATGTTGCGGTGTCCCACACCGCGGGCAGTAATCCCGGGGCGATTGCCATTGGAGACTTCAACCAGGACGGTCATCTGGACCTGGCGGTGGAGGATAACAGCCTCGCTAACGTGAGCGTTCTGAACGGTGACGGCCTGGGAGGGTTCGGGACAGCCGCTACTTACACGACAGGCGGCGCGGGAATCTGGGTAGCGGTCGCGGATTTCAACGGCGATGGTTGGGAAGATCTGGCGACTGTCTCCTCATTCGGCACCACAGTCAGCGTCCTGCTAAATGATGGTACCGGGCTGTTCCTGACCAACGCGGATTATAGCGTCGGCAGTGGGCCCTTCGCAGTCGTAGCGGGGGATTTCAATGGCGACGGCGTGGCCGACCTGATCGCGGCCAACAGCAACGACAACAACTTGAGCGTACTGCTAGGCACTCCAGCTGCGCCTCCCACCACTACCACCCTGACCTCTTCCCTCAATCCGTCCATCTTCGGCCAAAGCGTCACATTCACTGCGACGGTATCATCTACAACCGTCACGGGAACGGTGACCTTTAAGGACGGCGCGACGACATTAGGATCGATGAGCCCGACATTGGGCGTGGCGACTTATACGACCTCAGCTTTGACAGCGACAACGCACTCGATCACCGCGGTCTACGGCGGAGATGTGAACAATGGACCCAGCACCTCGACGGCTGTGTCGCAAGTGGTGAACGCGCAGACCGTGACCACGACCGTGCTTACTTCATCGGTCAATCCTTCGACTTACGGAACGAGCACCACTCTGACCGCGACGGTTTCGCCTTCTTCGGCCACGGGATCGGTGCAGTTCTTCGACGGCGCCACGAGTTTAGGCACCGGCAGCCTGAGCTCAGGAGTTGCGACGCTCGCGCTTTCCTCGCTTGCCGTTGGGGCAAACTCGTTGACGGCGGTTTATGGTGGCGATGTTCCGGACGCTGGAAGTACGTCTCCAGGGATCACTCAGACGGTAAACCAAATCACGTCCAGCGGAATCCTGACGACGTCCCTGACGCCCGCCACTTACGGCCACACCGTCACTTTGACCATGACCGTGGTACCGTCGAGCGCCACGGGCAAAGTAACTTTCTACGACGGCCCGACGGTGCTGGGAGTCTCTTCGCTGGCGAGCGGGGCGGCAAGCCTTGCCACCACACTGCTCCCCTCTGGATTGCAGTCTCTAAAGGCCTACTACGCGGGCGACACCAACGATACGGCGGTTCTTTCGACTGCTCTTTCGCAGACCATAAATGCCGTCACCTCCGGTGGATTTGATCCCGTAGCCGAGTATGAAGCTGGATCCGGCTCCTACAAAGTGGCTGTCGGAGACTTCAACGGGGACGGCCATCAGGATCTGGCGATCCCCAACCCGAACGACAACACCATCAGCGTGCTGCTGGGCGCGGGCGATGGAACCTTCCAGACGGCTGTAACGTACCTCACCGGAGCCAAGCCTCTATTTGTCGTCGCCGGGGATTTCAACGGGGATGGTTTTACCGATCTCGCAGTTACAAATAACAACAATGGCAATGTAAGCATTCTGCTGGGCAAGGGCGACGGGACGTTCTATGCGCAGGTCCTGTATACCGCCGGCAGCGGCCCACTGGGCATTGCAATGGGCGACTTCAACGGCGACGGTTTTGAAGACCTGGCGGTGACCAACACGAACGATAACAACGTCAGTATCCTGCTGGGCAAGGGCGACGGAACGTTTTACGCAGCAGTGACTTACGCCGCCGGCACCGCCCCAGTGTCCGTTGCGATGGGAGACTTCAATCGAGACGGCCATACGGATCTGGCGGTTGTGGACCAGTCCGCGAGCGTGAGCGTGCTGCTGGGGAACGGCGACGGAACCTTCCAGTCGCTGGTGAGCTACTCGGTTGGCAGTATTCCTCGCGACATTGCCGTGGGGGACTTTAACGGAGACGGGTACGCCGACCTGGCCGTCACCAACCCATCCCAAAATGGCGTTAACATTCTTCTCGGAAAGGGCGACGGGACCTTCAACGCAGCCGTAAACTATTCGGGGATCGAAAACGCCGCGTTCGTTGTCGCTGCCGATTTTGACGGCGACGGCAACCAAGACCTCGCCGTTTCCAGTTTCATCAGCAATAACGTGAGCGTGCTAACGGGGATCGGCGATGGAACCTTCGCCGCGCCGGTTGGCTATGGCGCGGGCGGCGCCACTGCGGGCATTGCTGTGGGGGATTTTAATGGAGACGGACGGGCGGACCTGGCTTTCGCCGATCTAATGATCGACAGCGTGGGTATTTTGCTGGGAGCCCTCCCAACCACAACGACCGAGATTTCATCGGCGAACCCGTCGACTTACGGCTCCACTGCGAGTTTGACCATCACCGTCACGCCCTCTTCAGCCACGGGAACCGTGGAAATCTTACAGGGCGTCACCGTCCTCGCGAGCGGCACGCTGACTGGTGGAACAGCCACGCTGTCGATGTCGGCCATCCCCGCCGGCGCTTATACCCTAACCGTCGTCTACCTCGGCGACGCAACGCACGGTGCCAGCACTTCTTCCAGTTTCAGCCAGACGATCAACCAGGCATCGACCACTACATCCCTCACTTCATCGGCCAACCCATCAACCTATGGTGAGAACGCAACTTTCACGATCACGGTTTTGCCCTCAACGGCGACGGGCACTTACCAGGTTATGGAGGGAGCGACGGTGCTGGGAAGCGGAAGTCTCATCGGCGGCGTGGCTACTTTCTCGATCTCCTCGCTCCCGGTGGGCAGCTACACAGGGACAATCGTCTATAGCGGAGATTCCAACTATACGACCAGTACTTCCGCAAGCTTTACGCAGGTAGTGAACCCGGCGCCCACGACGACTTCGCTGATGTCTTCTTTGAACCCCTCGACTTTTGCCCAATCCGTGACGTTCACTGCCACGGTTTCGCCTTCCTCGGCGACCGGAATGGTGACGTTCATGGATGGCGCGACATCTCTTGGAACCGGCTCTCTTAGCGCCGGCGTGGCAACTCTCCCCGCAGCCTCGCTGACGGTGGGCACGCACTCCATCACGGCGGTTTACGGCACTGACGGAAACAATTCCAGCAGCACCTCGACGGCATTGTCACAGGTGGTGAACAAGGCTTCCAGTTCGACGACGGTTACTTCGTCGCTGAATCCCTCGACTTACGGCCAAAGCGTGACCTTTACCGCTCACATTACGGGGCTGATATTAACAGGAATGGTGACGTTCCTGGATGGTTCGACGTCAATCGGAACCGGCACCATCAGTGAACCAGGGAGCCCCCAGATGACGCTTCCTCATAGCATTCACCCGGAGGGCCCAGAGGGCGCGACCGCGACTCTGACTCTCTCGACTCTCACCGCTGGGGTACACTCCATCACGGCGGTCTATGCCGGGGATGCCAACCATCTCGCCAGCACGTCCCCAGTCCTGTTGCAGACGGTGAATCAGGGGGCGACCAGCATCACACTCACTTCCGCTCCGAACCCATCCGTTTATGGGCAGCCCACCACTCTCACTGTGACGATTTCGCCCGCAACGGCAACCGGAACCATCACGTTCAAGGATGGTTCCACCACCCTGGGAACGGGTACGCTAAGCGGCGGGGTCGCCACATTCTCTTTGTCCGTACCAGCCGGAGTTCACATACTGAGCGCCTTGTACGGTGGGGACGCGAATGACCTATCCAGCATTTCCTCAACCTTGTCGCAGACCATAAACCCGGCCAACGCAACGGTCACCCTCACATCGTCGGTGAATCCGGCGTCGTTTGGCCAAACCGTAGACCTGGTCGCCACCGTTTCGCCATCCGCAGCCACCGGAACCATCACGTTCAAGGACGGTTCGACGACGCTCGTCCTGGCGATCCTCGGCAACGGAACCGCGACGGCGGCGATACAGATTCTGACGCCGGGCGTGCACGCACTCACGGCGGTGTACAGCGGCGATGCAAACGATACCTCCGGTACGGGCGCGCTGAGCCTGACAGTAAATAGCTGCGCCGCCATAAACACCACTTCCATATTTCTCGATAGCGCCGGCGGTCCCCAGGTCGTGACGGTTACCGCAAGTTCTCCCACATGCCCCTGGGGCGCATCGACCGCTTCGCCCTGGATTCAGCTTTCCGAAAGCGGGGGAACAGGCAGCGGCGCGTTCACCGCCACTCTTTCGCAAAACACCACAGGCGTGGTGCGGACCGGCACCATCCTTGTCGGCCAACAAACCATCGCTGTCACCGAGCGCGTGACCACCCAGATCTTCGCCGACGTCCCCCCCAGCAACCCCTTCTTCGACGCGGCGGATTTGCTCTATACGCTGAACATCACCACGGGATGTAGTTCGAATCCGCTGGATTACTGCCCGGATCAGAATATCCCGCGCTGGGAGATGGCTGCTTATATTGTCCGCGCGATTTATGGCGGCAATAACTTTCCCTATTCCAACGTTCCCCTCTTCAATGACGTTCCGGTGGGCGCCAACGGGTTCGCGTACATCCAGAAGATGGCCGAATTGGGAATTACCTCGGGATGTGGAAATGGCGATTTCTGCCCACTGGAGGCCGTAGCGCGCGATCAGATGGCTATCTTCGTCATTCGCATGCGCTATGGCGCCACCGCGCTGTTCGACTTCCCCTCAACTCCGTACTTCACTGACGTGAACTCCAGCACCTTCGGTTGGTCGTGGATTCAACGGCTGAAGGAAGACAGCGTCACAAACGGTTGCACGGTGACGACGTTCTGCCCAACCGACCCGGTCACGCGCGGTGAAATGGCCGTGTTCATTGTGGGCGGAGGCTTCAACGCGTTGCTGCCGCCGGCAACGCCGGTGATTTCCTCCATCAGCCCGGCGACGATCGTCCGCGGGGCCGGCGGGACGTATACAGTCACCGGTCTGAACACGAGCTTCGTAGACGGAGTAACGACCATCGCCCCAATCCCAGGTATCACCGTCGGCGCCGTGACGGTGAGTAGTGCGACGTCGTTGACCGTGCAACTCACCGCCGCAAGCGACGCCATTCCGCAGCCGGTGTCCGTCCTCGCGATTACCGGTAACCCGCCGGCAAATCAGGAAGCGGTCCTGCCGAACAGCCTCGTCATTCAGTAGAGGCTGCCCCCGGAAGAACCCGCGCCCACCGAGCCGCTACAAGGCACGGTGGGCGCTTTTCGTATTACCCAATTAAAGAATGACCCGCAAAGAAAACTAGAAATTAAATCCACGAGCCGGCACTTTCTCCAATAGATGCTCGTCTCAAGACTCTCATTCGTTCTCATTCTTGCTGCTCCGGCTCTTTTGATGGCTGGGGGTGCACAAACCACCACTGTCCTCAATAGCGTCCCGAACCCGTCGTTAGTGGGCCAAAGCGTTACCCTGACCGCCACGGTGAACTCCCCGACGGTCACCGGAAGTATCGAATTCTGGGACGGCGGCGTGGATACTGGGACGGATTTAGGCCCGGCGACCTCGTTCTCATCAGGGGTTGGAACGCTGACGATCACAACGCTCGCGCTGGGGCCGCACTCTCTCACGGCCGTGTTCAACAGCGACACCAACGGC
>Ga0302140_10006970_pt1 | contig 14160 bp, 18 predicted proteins | sample I_Bog_E1_1_FD_202095 | JGI IMG/M metagenome (GOLD analysis project Ga0302140, IMG submission 202095) | Peat permafrost microbial communities from Stordalen Mire near Abisko, Sweden - I_Bog_E1_1 | ecosystem: Environmental > Terrestrial > Soil > Wetlands > Peat | place: Sweden: Abisko, Stordalen...
TCTAGTTCTTGACGATTCATAATATCTATAAGGCTAGTCTGATTCATTCTTTCTATATTGTGATCGAATAATTCTTCTAAGTACATACTCCAAAAAATAGATTCGTCTTCCATTTTTAATTTTTTTATTCGAAAAATTGAAAAAATCAATTTTCATTCCATATTAGATTTAGATGTTATAAATAATATAAGCAATTTCATAGAACATTCCCTTAAATTTCCTCTCTCCCCCTTAAAATTTTCACACTTAGTTTAAATTTTAAATTAAAATTAAATTCGAATCTAAAATCAACGACTATGAATTTCACTTCTAAACATAAACTCTTAATAATCACTATAATAATTCTCCTGATCCTTATTATTTTCTCGTTCATTCTAACGAAATTCGGAGCCTTTAAGAACTTTCAACAAGACACTAAAGATAATAAATGTAAACTTCCTCCAGTTCCAACTAATCTCAGATATAAAAGACCATCCCATCTCAATCACCAACTTAAGTGGAATAAAACTTCTAATGCAACTCATTATAAACTTTATTGTTACAGAGAAAATCCTTTCAAAGGAGGTTTACCCTTCTACACTGATGATACATCCATCCACCATAATTATCTAGATTCAAAAGAAATTCCACTTCTCACTCTGGCTTCTCTAGAACCAGGTAATTATTGGTTTAGAGTCCGCGCAATTAATGACTGTGGAGAAGGAGAGTTTTCCGATCCTCTTTCTGTCACGATTTAATGACTTTTTATTATCATTGATCTCATGTTTTAATATTTATTTAGTCTGTTGTGATTAAATTATCTTCTTTAAGTTTTAGATTTAAACATAAAGATAAAGTATTTTAAAATGGACAGAAAAACTTGTCCATTATGTAAGAAAGACTTGTCGGCTAAGTATTTAACTACTCATATCAAGAAGCAACATCCAGAGTTCGATCCACCTAAAGATAATAAACCAAAGAAAGATAGCAGAGACAAGATAGAATATACAATTCCTAATAATGCTTTATCTGAAATTGATATCTTATCTTTTGAGATGATGGAGATTGACGCAGATGAAGAAGCAGATGTAGTTAACGCCATGTTCTCTTCGATGTCTATTAACAACAACGACACGGATAGTAAATCTTCTAAAGGTAGTAAAAAGAGAAATCAGCCAGAGTTAGTTATTCAGAAGAAACTAGAAAAACAATATAAAGGCGGACATAAATCAACACCAGTAGGGATTATCGATATTTATACTGAAGACAGTCTCATAGAGATAAAACACTGGGACGGTTGGAAAGGTGCAATTGGTCAGCTTATTTGTTATCAATATTATTATCCTAAACATATGCTTCATCTCCATCTTTTTGGACCAATTCCCTCAGATGATAAGAAAATTCCTATAATGACAATTTGCGCTCATAATAGGATTAAGCTTACCTATGAGAAGGGTTAACAATAATTTCATAAAAACATAAAAAGAAAAAGAGTTATAAAGATAAAATATCTTTATGAAAACAGTTGAGCAAAATAATTGTAGTTCAAAAGAAAAAGAAAAATGGAGGAACCATCGAAAATAAAGGATAAAATAGTCGAGGAAGAAACAGTTGAGGAAGATAAGCCAGTTGAACTATTAGAGACCAACGAAGAACGAATTAGAAAGATCAATGAAAATGCGCTTAAATCTAAACAACCAGTTCTCAAGGAATCAAAGCAAGAAGGCAAAACAGAAGAGAATGGGGAGAAAAAAGAAAAGGATGGGGAGAAAAAAGAAGAAGATGGTAAAACTGGACAGGCCAACGAAGATAAAGAGTCTATTAAGAAAGTTATTGAGAAGATGATCAGTGGAGACGGAAAGAATGAAGGCTTTGATGATGCCGAGGGATTTCTTTCTGGTCTTACTTCGGGTCTCGAAAATGGTGATGATAGCGGAATCAAAGATCTTAGTGAAAGTCTTCTAAAAGGAGCAGGAATAAATCCTGATGAAATTAGAAACTTCAAGGGCTCAGAACAAGAACTAATTAACAAGCTTCTTAAAGCAAAGGAAGGAGCGAAAAGCGCAAGAAATAAGGCTAAGAGGGACAAAAAGAAGAAAATTGCCAACAAGAATAAGGGAAAAGAAGCTAATGCAAATAACAACTCGAATAATGAAGAAAAAATTGTTAAAGATAATGATGAGCAACCTACAATAGAAACAGTAGAAGAACCAAAAGACGATAGCAGTACCGAGGAAGAGCAACAAGAACCAGAAGAAAAGGAACAAGACTTGAAGAAGAGAATGAAGTCAAAGAGAGAAGAAATGATCTCTAAGAGGAAGAAGCAAGTTAAAGAGAGTAAAAACACTTCAAAGCCTCTATCACAAATCTTTTTCTGTGATGCAGAAAAGTGCACCAGTATTATGAATACTCAGAATGTTAAAACTTGTCCAGTTTGTCAATCATTTCATTACTGTAGTAAGGATTGTCAAGTTGCTCACTGGACTATTCATAAACAGATGTGTGGAAAGAGTCCCACCGAAGCATATAAGGATCGATTGACACTGTATAAAGAAGCAGCTTTTGCTTGTGAGAGTCTTTATCAACATGTTAAAGATGGAAATTATACTACAGTTATTCACGAAGAAGGTAATTATCCTTCTTGCATTTTTGCAACCTTGGCGACAGCTAAATCGAATGTTCTCAACTGGAAGACTTACATGAAGAATCCATTATTTACGACTTCCAGTTTAGAAGCTTTTGGATCAATCGGTTACAAGATCCAAGCCGCAATGGATCAATTACCCACCCAAAAAATCTTTGTCATAACATGTATCTTTACGAAATTAGAAAAGAACGAGACTACCGAGGCTATTATCCGCATCTTTCACGCTGATACTTATGGCTTGACCATGGCTGCTCCTACCAACGGTAAGCTAGTCAAGAGCGTTACAAAGTACAAGCGGAAGTAAACAAATTCTTTGTTTAATATATTTAACATCAACAAGTGATGTTAAAACCTTTTACGATATAATAAAAGCTAACTCAGAAAGCAAATGTCAACTTGTTTACTTCACTTAAGGCGCTCTTCAGTTCCTTTTCTTCTAATTGATTAGATAAAGATAAGCTTACTTGTTCTTCTAGAAAGGATAATCTAAGAACAATGTTTCTAATGGCTATCAGATAATAAACTAGTGATTTTTTGTTGATCTTCATAGCTAAATGCTCTTTGCAGAGATTATAAAAACATTCTACTCGATTGTTACACTCCTCTATTTCACACTTTATCAAGATCTTACTTTCACAAATTTTACTAATCAATAGGTCTAATTTTTTCTTATCCTTATCTGATAGTTTATTTTTATCATTGCTAGGAGTAAGAATTATTTTAGTTTCAACATCTTTTAGTTGAGTTCTAGCTTGAGTTATTTTCTCTAAAGCTTTAGTTCTAGCTTCTAATGAGATCGAAGGAAACTTTAAATCATCAGCAGTTTTGGGCAAATTTTCCTCATAAGATGGTTCTCCTTTCTTCTTTCCATCAAATGTCAGAAAGCTCATCTTTCTTTTCTTTTTAAAAATCCTTTAATTTTTATATAAATATCACCTGTCCATATTATTCAAGCAACTTCAAAATGTCACCCTTTTTAACTTTTATTTTCTTATTAGTGTCACTTTTCTTTTTGGAGGTTTTGGCAGTTTCAAAGTAAAAGAGTTTGGTGAGTTCAACTACTTGGGCTCTTTTCTCATCAGATTGAATAGTGATATAATCGGCAATCTTATGACAGTTTAATCTTTTAGAATCTTCATCAAGATTGGGTTTTAGAGCTCCAGCAAAGAACATTCGATCGAAATCTTCCAGAGATACTAAACGTCCAATGATTTTACTCTCGGTAATATTAGGTTTATCTATACCATAAATATAAATGAGGTCCCTTTTACCATAGTCCCAGAAGACATTACACTTCGCTGGAAACATAAACTTAGAGCCTTTAATCCATCGGAAACAAACAATATCACCAAAAATATGGTCAATTTCCATATCGCAATGACTTAAGTCAAAGATCCAAGTTAAGATTGAGTTGCAAATAGGAAATCCTAAGTGGCTCATGAGATCACTCCTAGTGTAAAATTTTTCTCTAAACCTCATTTCCTCAACTTCCATCTTGCTGGATTGAAATTCGACTATTGATACTGTGTCCTTATTAGGTCCAATAATATTAATACTGTCTGCTATCTTGAGGACTTCCTTCTTGAACCTAAACTCTAGATTAGACGGTAATAAACGGTCTTGCCACCAACAATGCCATGTTCCTTTTGATTCCTTACCAGAGCAGTCAGAATTTCCTTCTTTTGGTCTATGACAGAAGTGATGTTCTCTAATGGCACCTTTCTTTGCTATTAAAATATGACCATCGGCACATCTAACTTTTCCTTCGTGTAATTGAAAATCATACTCACTGATATGAAGTCTTTGTTCTCCGACGTATCCAACCTGTAGCATTTTAAATCTGTAAATTAAAAATTTAAAAAGTCTGTTTTTATTTTGTAATTATTGTGTTTCAAATTCAAGTTAATCTGACGAGTATAAGGTTGAAAAAAAATGAAAAGTTATATTTTTGTAATTGAAAACAAAAGAGGTTGTTCTCTTATACTCGTGTTTTTCACCTTCAAACTACGTTCATACAAATGTCAAAGCTTCATTTGAAATTGTGCAAGCAGATTCATGAGTGGAGCGAAGCAAAAGCTAGTGATGGACAAGGCCTGTTGAAGGATCGTTTCTATGATGATCTAGCACAGCATATCGAACAGAAGATCAAGGAGGGCAAAACAGTGCGTGAAGCTATTGCTGACTGTTTTGAAGGCGAGTTGAAAGAAAGATCAAAGGAGGTTGTCAAACAAAGAAAAATAGAACTGGAAAAGCTCACATGTACTCCGGCTCATCCGCAAGCCGCAATCCATCAATCAGGAGTGTGTATGCATTGGAATGAGAACTTGAATTATGAAAAGTTCAATCCCAAAGCTTTGGTTGGAATGAGCCAGTTTTGTAATAGGCATCTTCATGGCAATGCCTATGACAATGACTGCAAGTATTGCAAGAATTCAGCTCTTTTTCGACAAGAGTTTTGTTATGATTGTCGTCATCTAGCTGGTGACAAAGAAGAATGGCTTGATCTTTACGTACCTAGCATCTACGATCGAAAGAGACAAAAGAAGCAAAACAAATGAGTAAAAACTCAATAGTAAATAAAAAAACAAACAAAATACAACAAACGATAAGTAAATTAGTCTTGACAAGTTTCAAGACTAATACCCAAACATTATTGTGTTTGATTTTTCTGAATATGACAGGATTGTTGGATATGAGATTAAGAAAAAATGAAAAGTTAAAATTTTGAAATTGGAAACAAAAGAAGCCAGTCTTCGAGAAGGAATGTCTACTATTGCAAACTACGAACAACTGCCAGTGGAGTTTCGTCGATACAACGATGCTGCAAACACCATTGACAAGCTCCAGCATCAATTGGCTTCACTGGCTCAAAAGTCTATGAACTCTTCTGAAGTACATCAAATTTTGAATGCTATTCGAAGGGCGATCGATCCTGCCATGGAGGAAGGAGCAGTTTGGGCTAGTGTGAAAAGGTTCATCCAAAGCCATGTTGACGGCTGCCAGGAATCATATTGTTGGCTTCCGTCTCCTGGTGTGAAATGTCATCACAAGGACAACTGCAAGGTTCTCTCGGCAAGTGCATCGCTGATCATCTCTCAGATAAACAACTAAATAAAAAAGCAACAAAATAAAAAAAGCAACAAAAAATTAGTCTTGAGACTTTCAAGACTAATTCAACTCTCATGACTAATTTTTGCGTTGCTTTTTAATGTTAATCGTTCAATCGTCGACGATCATAAATAAACTCTCGGGTTTTGGATTTAAACAATCTTTTATTACTATGATTTCTGACCATACTAATGAAAAACATCCTTCAAAAACTTCTTCAGTATGAATTGTATTATTGCGATTTAATAAATTTCGAGGAATCTCGAGTTTAACGAAGTCTCTTTCATTGAAAACATTTTGAGTAAAAGTTATAGTATAGATATCTCCTTTCTTAATTATTCTTATTTCTGCTGCTAGTAGGTCCTCGTCTCCCCAACTATAAAGATAAACTTGCTCTTCAGGCGTCTCAACTTTCTTTCTTTCAGAATTGTCACCTCCTCTAGTTATTAAACGCCTATCCATTTTTAGGTTAAAACTTTTTAGAAACTTTTTAAAGTCATTTTTCTTAATTTTTTTAGAATTAATTTAACCAGTGGGACCTTGAAAAAATGAAAGTTAAATTTTCGTAATTTGAAACAAAAGGAATTTATTACTGATGGACGCGGAGAATTTTAATTTGGTTAATATTGAGTGGGCAGCCAAAGTTAGAATGGAATATAAAGACAAGAAATGTCACCATGTCAGGTGCGGAAGGTGTTCACAAATAAGTCCTGAACCTGAATGCCCTTGCGTAAATCATTGCAACTGTATCAAGGAAGTTTGGCTGGTAAAGAAAGGTTACTCCCTTAAGACACATAATGATGCCTGGCTTGCTAAACTTGCTTCGGCTAGCAAAACAAATAAGTAAACTCTTTATAGTAAATAAAAAATTAACAAATTCCCTATAACCAATTTGATTCTCTGTCTTCAACATTTACTTAGTAAACCTTACAACAAGTTAAGAAAAAATGAAAATTATTTTTTCATAAATCAGAAACAAAAGAGGTCTCTCTTTCAGAAACACAACAACCAGGAAAATGGGCTTTACTATTACATGCGGGCTTTGCGGACGTCAGGAGAAGGGGATGCATCCTGATTGTGGATGTCCGGAACGAGAGACAGCAAAGAACGTTCAGAAGAAGCAATGGGCAACGATTCTTGAAGCCATTCTCGAGGAAGATGGAGGTGCATTGTATCTCTACGAGAAGCTGATAACACAGGATTTTGAGATTTTCTATATGCGCACTTGCTTGCGTAGCGTGGCCAGCGGAGAGTACGAAGACCATCGCAAGATTGTTGAAGTCTTGTCCACTGAGTTCGACGACGTTTTCGATAATCATGATTGGCCAGGGGTTGAGAACTTGAACATAGAGGAAAGCATCGAGAAGACACGGCCGGTCGGCATTGACGATTTGGAGGCCGAGGGACCCTTTGATGACACGAAATTCTTTCCTCTCGATACGAGGAAGTACATCTTTGAACAACTCAGCGAAACGACGGCTAGGTTCCGTCGTTGGAGAACATCAGATGATCCGGACTTGATCATTCCCATTCATTACCTGGATGAGGAGCGAGAGAACAAGGCTGATTGTGGCTGGGAATACAGTCACGCGACTAAGGACGAAGAGTTTTGGGTTTGTACGATGCATAAGAGTGTAACGAACCCTTTTGTTGCACCGAAACTCCCCTCTAACTATCATTGGGAACTTCTTCCTCAAGAGGAAGAGCCTATTAAGTGTTGTCTTCCTCCGAGACCCAAAGAAACTTGTACTGCCCCTGCAAGAAAAGAGAATGTCTGTTCGGCTCACAAATCTTCTATGCCAACAAAAACATATCCGCCGCCAAATGGCTATGTTTTCACTCTCGAAGAGTGTGGTCGTTCGAGAGTTCCTATTTCAGAAAATAACGAAGGCGCTAAATGCGGTGTAAGTATTATCAAGAAAGGGTTTTTAACACAACCCCTCTATTGTACTGCTCCTGCTAATCACCAAAGCCAAGCAGGAACATGGACTTGCAAGATGCATACATGTCGCAGATCTTGCGACGCTGGCAAAGTCAGAAAATAACAAAAAAGGGATAAACATAAAAAACAACAGAAATAAAAATAAATAAAACAACATAAATGTTTAAAGTACTAATATAGTACTTTATTTCCGTAATTCAAATTGTTTGTTTATTCTCTTCAATAGATGAATCATTTGACCAGTTATTATATCGCCTATAATTATCTTCAATTACTTTATCTTTGATAAGAAGGGTTTGTTGTTCAATGAAACTCCAAGATACTCTTTTATGATCAGTAAATGAACATCCCTTGTATTTAGAATCTTCCCAAGGTTTAAGGGCATGAAGAGTTATTAAGTAAACGTACTTATCAAGAGTAGTATTATCAACGACTCTCCATTGCTCCTTGTAGTTCTTCCACATCTCCTGGTATTTGTATAGAAACTCTCCAAAACAATAGTCTGCTCTATACGCCCAAGAAAAACTATTACCAGCTTCTTTATCAAAATGGCAAACTCTAACTTGTAGCATGTCGTAAGCATATTCGCATCGATAAGCTTTTAAATGTTCTCGTAGAGTTTTAATAGTCATCTTAGAGTTATCAGTGTCGCGAAGATGACTCTGTCGATAAAAGAATCCTAACTTATTACCTTGAGTACAGATGATATAATCATTACTAGAATGGATAACAATTTCACTTCCTGTTACAATATGTGACCCATTAAATTGGGTCAATTCTTTCTGAAAACCTTCTTGATCTCGAAATACTAAGGTTGACCAAAATATAACCTCAGAATTGTCTCTAGTGAGTGTCGCATTTTGAATTGGAACTTTATACAAATAAACTTTTTGTTGTTTGGTTTCAGCGACTACCGTTCCAGAGGTTATGCTTTCTATCTCTTTCTTCAGAAATTTAATATCGATAAAACTTGTCCATTTCTTGCTGTAGTAATCTTTTTGTGTACCAGGCTGGAAGATCGGTTGCAAGTTCTTATCCATCTTGTTCTCTTCTTGAGCTTTTTCTTTGTTTTTCTCTTCTTTAACCCCTTCGCTAACCTCTATTCTATCGGCTTCTTTAAGTTCCACCTTGCTATCCCCAGCTGGTTGTTTGGTATCCATTTGAGAAGAGTTTTAATTAAAATTTTTAATTATTTTTAAAATTATTTTTCTGAAAAATGAATTTATTAAAGAACAATTTGGTAAAAATTAAAAGATGGACATTAAACCGATCACTCACTTGTACCCTCCAGGAAATCCAAATGACTTAACGATCATCTACTTCAAATTCCCTAAAGTAACGAGTCCTAAAGGAAAACAGACAGATGATATGCGATCCGATACTTTACTTGATATTATTCACGAGCCTATTGGTCACGTGCTATCAAAAAGAAGGATTGCTCTTTATTTAGAACTACATTATCCAGATATAAATATCACAACTCAATTAGTTAATCGTTGTTACAATGTTTTTAAAATTGTTTGTCAAAAATGTACTCATATTGAATGTATCCATGAAGGTTCATTAGATTTTTCCTATGAATCGTATTATACCAACCCAAGCACCTTTACTGAATCTCGAAGTGAAGTCCTTAGAGGGCTTTTCTCTGTAAGTAATCCTACATTTCCTCTTTGTGATATTGGTTACAGAATAAATACTCATCTAGAGAGGGATGAAAAGGGAAAATATATTCGCAGCGATTGTGATCTTTTGAAGATTTTACTATATGAGGGAACTTATCTTTATTTCGTTAAGATGTGGTCAACCTTTCCAGATCTCCAAAGTATTTATCGTGTCCTAAGAATAATATTTTCTCCTGATGTTTGTAATATAATTCTTAGGTATTCCACTCTCGGAAAGAAAGATCACAGCGAAGAACCAGATGTAGATCCTCATGCCTATCTAGCAAACATTGAGAAAAATGAGGAATACATGGGTTCATTCTTGTCTAGTATAAAACAATAGACTCCTAGTTTCTAAAGTCGAAAATTGAAAATTTTTCTTTCAGTAAAGAAAAACAAAAAGATATTTGACTTTAACAAAACATAAGAATAGATTGAGATGAATAAGTTGTTTGATAGTGTTTGGTATAAGTGGACAGTGTGGTGGAATCCGCGAGGAGATCTTGTTAAGTGGATAGGACCTCCTAATCCTGCAGATGGTCCGACTGATAAGCTATTATTTTGTAAGGCAATTGTCAGGAGAGAGGATGGATTAATTTTTGATAACACTCTAGTCTGCTATGAATGTTCGAAAGACGACGAACAGGCGTTCAAAGGAAAGCTTGGAAAAAAGGAAGGTCACTATTTCCGTGGAACTGGTATCTTTGGAGAAAGATATAATGAAAATGGTCGTATTAGCCCATACCAGTTTCAGTAATAAAACACAAATATAACATCTAATAAATTAAAAACAGATTTGATTTTTCTTTAAAAATCAAATTAAAAGAATGGATGTGTCTGACGTTAAACGGATCGAAGCTCAATTAGCAAAGAAAATCTGTCCACAGTGTTTAGAAGTAGTCGGAAATAAAACTATTAGCTGTAAAGAATGTAAGATTGAATACTGTGGATTGTTATGTTGGATAGATGGTCGACAAGTCCATAAAATTATCTGTGCCGCGCGTAAATGTGATCGTTATCGAAAGTTTGCTAATTATACGGTAGTTCATAGTGGTCCACGTAATATGGACAAAATAGTTTTAACAAAACCTACTCGTGTCCGAATTGGAAAAGATTTTCGTTGGAGAAACCTGATTTCTGACAATAGATCTTCACCATACTACATAAATTGTGCAATCTGTGGTCAAGGTTCAATGTTTTTGTATGAAATAGGAACTCCCGAATTTTTAAATAGTGGATTTGCTACTCGTAAATTAATTAGAATAACTTGTGGAAATCATACTTGTAAAAAAGAAATAAGGAATGGCATATGGTGTGATTGTTGGCTAGATAGCGGTATAGAACGTACAACAATCTATATAGAAGTTATATATTATACTTGTAGTAATTGCAATCATAAGTGTTTATTGGAAGGAACTTATATGACTATAGTAGAAACTATTCTTTATCTATTCACTTGTGTAAGAAAGATAGGAATTAATTTACCTCTCGATATTCGCAAAATGTTAGGATGGGAAATATCCCTGACAATTTCTAAATAATAAAAATTAGTAATTTTACTTTAGTGTTAAAGTAAAATTGAATGGTTATATTAATATCAAATTTATTGTTTAGAAGTCTTCAGTCAAACTAAACACTTTGGCGCTATTAACCTCTTTTCCATTAGCACCACCTACTATTCCTGCTTTTGAATACTCTGAAACCTTTTTCTCAAAGAAGTTAGTTTTTCCTTGAAGAGAAATGAGTTCCATCCAAGGAAAAGGTTGACTTCTATTGTAGATCTTCTTACAACCTAACTCCAGTAGAAGTCGATCAGCACAGAATTCTATGTACTCTGCCATCATTGCTGCATTCATTCCGATCAATTCAACTGACAATGCTTCAGTAATGAATTCTCTTTCGATGTCTACCGCCGAACGAATAATCTTTTGGATGGTCTCTTCATTTGGCTTATGTTCAAGTATTTTAAACAATAGACAGGCGAAATCACAATGCAAACCCTCATCGCGACTGATCAATTCGTTACTGAAGCATAAGCCGGGCATAAGGTTTCTCTTTTTCAGCCAGAAGATTGCGCAGAATGATCCACTAAAGAAGATTCCTTCAACCGCTGCAAATGCAACTAACCTCTCTCCAAAAGTGTTTTTAGTTTGATCTAGCCACGACAAAGCCCATAAGGCTTTCTTCCTTATGCAAGGAATTGTTTCAATAGAGTTCAATAACCGATTCTTCTCTTCACTATCCCTAATGAGCGTATCAATCAGAATAGAGTACATTTCTGAATGGATATTTTCGATTGCAATTTGCATGCCGTAGAAGCATCTTGCCTCGGGAATCTGGACTTCTGACATAAAATTAATAGCAAGATTCTCATTAACAATTCCATCACTAGCCGCAAAGAACGCTAAAACATGAGAGATGAAATAACGTTCTCCTGGTTTAAGTTCTATCCAATGAGCGAAATCCCCTCCTAAATCGACTTCTTCAGCTGTCCAAAAACAACTAACTGCTTTCTTGTACATCGTCCAAACTTCTTGATACTTGATGGGTAAAATAACAAATCGTTGAGGGTTAGGCTCAAGGATGCTATTCTTTTCATTTTTGTTATTTTCTGTGACGTTGTTGGCACTCATGATCGTTTTAACTTTAGATATCTTCTAAAGTTAATTTTCATTTTTATCTTTTTATTAATTCGGTTTATTTTTAGAATGTAAACTCTTCTGGTGAGGCTGAGCGAATTCGAGTAACATTCTGTAAACTACCTTGAATTTTCTCAATACCATCGCAGATAAAAGTGTAGCCCCAACGACCATGTCCTCCATTAACAGGTTCAAGCAATCGCCATAACCAGTAACAATCTGGTGCGTTTCCCTTTACATAAACCCAACCATCTTTAGCTTTTATTTCTAGCTGCGCGTTAGGTGAAAAGGGAAGAATATTGACAACGTTTTGAATTACTTCAGCCGAATCAACTCTAATTGCCATATACTGTTCTTTTTCAATATCAATGGTATCAAAACCGTGAACCTTGACGAATTCTTTGATTAATTGAGGTAACTTATTTTCAAATTCTTTGCCGACTGAACAATATCCTGTAAAGAAAAGGTCATGATGATTATTCTTTTGAATTTTGACAAGGGTTATGATAAGGACGAAGAAGAAATACTTCAAATCTATACAAATTTAAATAGCTTTTTTCCGGCAATATCAAAAATCGAATACCACGAGTCTACAAAAGAATTGCTACAAGAATTTCTAAAACATTATCCCGATTTTAATGGTCGTGATGTCACAGATATAAAATACGTTGAAGAAATTCACGATTTATACTTAGCCAATAAAGTCTACACTTTATATTAATAATAATAAGAGATGGAAATAATTAAATAAGAAATAATAATATAAAAATAATATTTCAATTGTTTGAAATATCAAACAAAAATCGTAAACAATAAATAAGTAAATGGATTACCTACAGGCACGACAACTATCATTAGAATTACATGGGAAATTTTGTTATGCTAGCGATAACAATTTTGCCTACAAGGCTGATCTATTTTATGCTCAGCCTAATGAAGTTAACATGAATAGAATGTATGGTGATAGTAAAGAAATTAATTTTGTTCCTACTTATGACAAGTGGTGTTTATATTGTGACAATAAATCAGCTACTAAAAGGTGTAAAGGTTGTAAAACAGTATATTTCTGTAATGCCGATTGTCAAAAGAAAGCTTGGCCGATTCACAAGAAACATTGCAAAAGAAATTTGTTTACGATTTGTGCCTCATGTGGAGAACAACTGAACCAAGACGAGAAACTCACCTGCGATGGCTGCCCAGTTAGCTGGTGTAGCGAATACTGCAAAAATAAGATCTACGAACCTCACAAAGACATCGACTGTAAAAATTTTGCCAAATTATTTCCAAAGTAAAATAAATGATAAATAATAAATAATATATCATACATTATCGTATAATCAACTATACGATATTTAAGAAAACTTATTATTTGAAAGCTTTGACTATCCCAACTAGTCCATTGACAACATCGGCAATGCTAGAATAATCGGTAGTTTGAGTCTTGTTGACTGCTGCTAAAGCGCTAGTGTAACATTGAGTAGAATTTGCCAAAGTATCATTATCAAAGACCAGTACCGATTGAAGAAAAAGGGCAGCACTTATTCCATTAGATGCAGAAACATTCAAAGCAGAATTGAAGTATTGTGAAATTAAACTATAACTAACTCCCATGGTTTGAAGTTTTGTTAAGGCCATCACAAGCTGCATTTTAGTTAATCCTGATTGTTGACTGGGAGCGGCTAAAGTATTAGCATCCATGATCATTCTTCTTTCCTTCTTCCAATCAGCAGCAGTCTTCTCATGCAACTTAGGATTAGAGTTAACGTTGACTGATTCGACCATTACTCTTTCTGCGTTTTTAAACATCAGTTCAATATCAAAAGGTTGTCCGCCATTGTTTGGATTACTTCCTTCTACTGTTGGTCTAGCATTATTGGTGAAGTTAAGACCTCTTTGACCATAACTAGCCTTAGTTCTTGAAGGCTCAGTCGAAACAAGAAGAGTATTGTTAACATTCTTGATGGTCTTATCACTAGTCCTAGTATCATCGGTTACTCCAGTAAATTGTTGAATAGTAGGTTGAATCACTGGTTGGATGGTAGGACGACCATATGAAGATACGTATGCCGATTTGTAAGGAGATTCTACAATTTGTTTATTTCCATTATTAGCCATGATGGTATTTCCTCCAATCTGGCATCCTTGTTCACGATTGCAAAATTTTGTCTTGTCCATCGTTATTTG
>Ga0302140_10006972_pt1:5000-7500 | contig 14156 bp, 7 predicted proteins | sample I_Bog_E1_1_FD_202095 | JGI IMG/M metagenome (GOLD analysis project Ga0302140, IMG submission 202095) | Peat permafrost microbial communities from Stordalen Mire near Abisko, Sweden - I_Bog_E1_1 | ecosystem: Environmental > Terrestrial > Soil > Wetlands > Peat | place: Sweden: Abisko...
TCCTATTGCCAGCCTTTAGTTTTTTTCCTAGAGTCGAGCATTAAAAAATAAATTTTTCAAAACCGAGCTCTTCAGTGGAAGTTCCGCTTGAATAGATCACATCACGTCGTGAAACGGACGGTTACTACTCAAAGGCTTCTCCCGATTGGTTTGTATGATCGTTTCTCAGAGAGAAGTAATACACACTAGTTTTTCTTCATCTGAAAGCGCGCACTGCATTCTTTCAGAATAAAGAGGGGTTGGGTTTTGGATTTGGATGACCTTGTAGGCTTGATGCAAACATCAAGTCTCGCCAGCAATTCAAATCCATGCGCCAGGGGTGTTAGCTGTCAGCACTACTTGGCATTGCGCTTTGCTCACTCCCGTAGAAGTTTACAAAACTAACCGTTCAGCTGACTTGCTTTGAGAAAATGAAAGGTCATAGCAGTGAAATAGAGCAAGCTCTATTTCACTCGCACTACTGTTTCTTTTTCACGAAGGTAGGCCTCAAATGATCAGTATCTTTACTATACGCCTACCTAACAGAATTAAGCTTTTGATAACCTTAATTCAGTGTTCTAATCTAATTAGAAATTTATATACCTTCACTATGCTATGTGGTAGAAGGTCCTTTTAATATATTAGTACCATCATGTGACTGCAATATGGATCCTGGAAGCTCTTCAGGGCCCTGAGAAGCTCTTTGGGATCTTCAGGGATCCATGGGTTACAGCTGCATATGCTATGCAAGCTTGACCCAATCACAAAACAATTTTTTTTAGTTTTTTTTTGCCTGCACACAAATCACAGGAGCTTGAATGGCAGTGGTACAACCTCCCACTAAAATATTCTGTCCAGGATCTGGTGGTTTTTTTTTATTTTTTTTTTTGATACCAAGGACCCCCAGGGTCATGGTCATGGGATCCAGGGGGGGATGCGGTGAGTGAAAAAAAAACCACAAAAATACATCTGCCCGCCATATGGGGGCACAAAAAAAATCCAAGTACATGGCATTATTATCCCAGTGAGTTTTTCTACTTTTGAATTACGGCCATACACGACTAAAAGCACCGCATCCCGTCCGATCTGCGCAGTTAAACAGTTGATGGCAGAGTCAGTACTATGGTGGGGGACCACATGGGAATACTCTGTGCTGTAATTTTTATTTTACTTTATTTTATTTTTTGAACCTTATTTTTGTCAGTGTGTCCTACTTGCTGCCAGCTCTGGTGAGTGCCCTAGAAACCTAGGCTATGGGTATTGCTACGTTTTTTTGCACTATTGGCACCCTGTGTCCCTGTGTTGCCTAATAAGAAGGTTCCCCAGGCTGTACCATTGCTGGTGAAAACAAAGTCAGAGCTGAGTGCATTTCTAGAGGAGCTCCAACTGATTTGTCACCCACTCCAGAGAGTTGACTGAGAAGTGCTCCTGAACTGCTTTCACCAACATGGCTGAGAAGTGCCTCTGAACAGCCTATCACTTCCTTGGTAGTCTGGATTCAAGAGTCAGATGAGTAGCAACCGCTTCTGAACTACCTGAACCAACTTGACTCGGAAGTGCCAGCACTTCCTCAGTACTCCCTCTGAACTGCTATCACTTCCTTCCTCTTCCAGAGTGTTAGAATTAGGCGACTGGAAAGTGCCTTTGAACTGCTATCACTTCTTTCCTCTTCCAGAGTGTTAGAATTAGGTGACTGGAAGGTGCCTTTGAACTGTGGTCACTTCCTTCCTACTCCAGAGTGTTGAGTCAGGTGACTGGGAAGTGTTCTTAGAATAAACCAGCTTTGTGACCTCAGTACACTCGGCCTCCATGTACGCCTCACCTACATGCGCTCGACTGGTTCCTCTGTCTGGAACGCTCTTGTGCCCCTCAAGCAAAGCCTATGCTGGTCAGAGTGTTGAGTCAGGTGGCTGCAAAGTGTTTTATAAACCAGCTTCATAACCTCAGTACACTCAGCCTCCATGTATGCCTGTATGCCTTGCCTACATGTGCTCGACTGGTTCCTCTATCTGGATTGCTCTTGCGCCCCTTAAGTAAAGCACATCCTGGTCTGCTTCCAACTGAAGTGCTAACTCCTCCAGGGTGTTGAGTCAGGTGACTGGAAGTGTTCTATAAACCAGCTTCATGACCTCACTCAGTACACTCAGTACACTCGGCCTCCACATACGCCTCGCCTATATGTGCTTGACTGGTTCCTCTGTCTGGAATGCTCAAGCAGGTGGCTGGGAAGTGTTTTATAAACTAGCATCATGACGTCACTCAGTACACTCGGCCACCATGTATGCCATGCCTACATGCACTCGACTGGTTCCTCTGTCTAGAATGCTCAAGCAGGTGGCTGGGAAGTGTTTTATAAACCAGCTTCATGACGTCACTCAGTACACTCGGCCACCATGTACACCATGCCTACATGCGCTCAACTGGTTCCTCTGTCTGGAATGCTCTGGTGCCCCTCAAGCAGGTGGCTGGGAAGTGTTTTATGAACCAGCTTCATGACCTCAGTACACTCGGCCTCCACGTA
>Ga0302140_10006974_pt1 | contig 14156 bp, 15 predicted proteins | sample I_Bog_E1_1_FD_202095 | JGI IMG/M metagenome (GOLD analysis project Ga0302140, IMG submission 202095) | Peat permafrost microbial communities from Stordalen Mire near Abisko, Sweden - I_Bog_E1_1 | ecosystem: Environmental > Terrestrial > Soil > Wetlands > Peat | place: Sweden: Abisko, Stordalen...
GCTTCGCACTGCGCCTCGCGACGCACTACGCAAAACTCGGGGCCGAAGTGGATCGCTACTCCTTCCTCGTAGAACTCTTTCATTTCCTACTTCATGCCGGTTTATCCCGGCGCACTGCAGATAATTTCGCGACTTCGCCGCATAATTGATCTCAGGAATTTTCTCCAATCGTCCCGGCCGTTTTCATCCGGAAGCCGACCCCGGAGGCATAAACGTCGCGTAACTCCTTATCCTGGACGATTTTGCAAATAACTCCTTTTTTTTGACGATTTTACAGCGAAACCACGCCTGCAACCTCCAGAAAACAATCGGTTTATTTACAAAATACGGGTGGGGGTAGTAGCGGTCGAGTGGTGAGAATTGAAGCAGCAGCGCGTACTCGACCAATGCTCGTCCCGGTAAAATCATCGGATGGGCCTTGAATTTGATGTGCTGGCGACGAGCGACGGCGGCGGGCGGCGGGGACGGATGCATCTGCCGCACCGGACGGTGGAGACGCCTGTCTTTATGCCGGTGGGGACGGCGGGAACGGTGAAGGCTGTCTCGCAAGATGTGCTGGAAGAGCTGGGCGCGGAGATCATTCTCGGCAACACCTATCACCTCTATCTGCGCCCCGGCCATGAACCGATCCGGCGGATGGGCGGGCTGCACAAATTCATTAGTTGGCCGCGAGCGATGCTGACCGATTCCGGCGGCTTTCAGGTCTTCAGCTTGAGCGCGCTGCGCAAGGTGACGGACGAGGGCGTGCGCTTCCGTTCCCACCTGGACGGAAGTTCACACTTTTTTACTCCTGAACATTCTATCGACGTTCAAATAGCGCTAGGCGCCGACATCGTGATGGCCTTCGACGAGTGTACTGAATATCCCGCCGAACGCAGCCGCGCGGAAGAAAGTTTGCGGCTCACAATGGCCTGGGCGCAGCGGTCGCTCGATCACTTCAACGCGCACTGCCACGAGGTTCCGTGGTTTGCGGAATTTAACCAAGACCGGGTGCCCCAGGTTCCGATTTTGGGACCTGGGACCGAACCCCACCGCCGGGTGCCCCAGGTCTCGCCTTTGAGACCTGGGAATGAACGCCGCCAAAGCCTCTTCGGCATCGTCCAGGGCGGCACCTATCTGGACTTACGTCGAGAGAGCGCGGAGCGTCTGGTGGAGATGAACTTCGACGGTTACGCCATCGGCGGCCTGAGCGTGGGCGAACCGCGCGAAAAAACTCTGGAGATGATCGCCGAAGTCTTGCCACTGCTGCCCGCCGACAAGCCGCGCTACCTGATGGGCGTCGGCTATCCGGACGAGATCGAGGAGTACGCGCGGATGGGCGTGGATATGATGGATTGCGTACTACCGACCCGCGCCGCGCGGCATGGGCTGCTCTTCACCAGCGAGGGCCGGCTGAACATCAAAGGCGCGCGCTACGCCGAAGATCAAGGCCCGCCCGATCCTGCCTGTAACTGCCCGGTCTGCCGTCGTTACTCCCGCGCCTACCTGCGCCACTTGATGCGTTGCGGCGAACCGCTTTCGGCCACGCTGAACACGATCCATAATTTGGCTTACTATCTGGGAATCATGGAGCGGGTGCGAAAGAGTTTGCATCCCGATGGTTGAGTGCAGACTTGTTCAATCCCAGAATTTTTTCTCAAACCACGCCACGCATAAAGCTGCACGACGGCTGCGTAGAGCCACACGATCGTGCCAGTCCCGAAGCTCGCAATGCCCGCTAAAGAATCCAGCGGAATAAAGGTTGCGCTGCCAACGGCCCATATCAGCAATACCGCGCCCGTCGCGTAATAAGGCTTAAAGCGATAAGTCCGCGCCAGAGCGAATTTGTGCAGGCCCACGAGAGCAGTCAAGGCGGATGGAATATACGCATCGAGATGCGCATGGCCCAAGGCAAAGCACAGCCCCGCGATAGCCACACCAAGAGTTACATTGATCCACTTGAGGGCGCGGAGCGTGGCAAGATTGTCCGTCTCCGTCGATTCCCGTTTTGCACTTCGCAGCAGAGTCACCGCGCTGAACAGCAGCAGCGCCGCGACCGCTGCAATCGCCATGCCTGTTGCAACATTGAGAATCCTCCAGGCATGGAAGGAAAGCACCATCCAGAGTGTGCCAAAGCTGGAGAAGAAGATTGCGCTCACGCCCAATCCGCGAATTTCGGCGATGCTTTGTTGATCGTGCATCGGGTTTGCCCTTTCATCCTCGTTAGACAACCTGCGAGGGAGCGGATTGCCGCGCTGCAGGAATGGCGAGCGCCAGCGTGACGGCTGCGTTGATCCAGAGAATCACTCCAGTTCCAAGAGCCGTGATGCCTTGTAGATGCTCATACGGAACGAGAACCGCACTGGCCGCTGCCCAAACCACCAGCACGGCTCCCGACCAGTAATGCGGCGCATAGCGGAAGAGCCGCGCCAAGGGAAACATGTGCAGCCCGACGATGGCCGTGATGGCGCACATTACGTATGCGTCCTGGTGCAGCCTATGCAGCGCGGTAGCCACTATAAACACTGCGCCCCATTCCGCTGCATTGATCCAGGCAAAGGCCCGGCCTATCGCAGGGTCGTCGGGCTGGCGCGGCCAACGCTTGGCTGCGCGCTGCAAGGACAACGCGGCCAGAACCAGAATTGCAAGGCCCAACAAAAGACCGGCGACTGTAGCTGCGTTGAGCCGTTCCAAAGCATAGAGCGCCAGAGCTATCCAGAGCGCTCCAAAGCCCGCAAAGAAGAGCGCGCCAGTGGCTCGCCCGCTAAGTTGATTGGCAGTGCGAATTTTCTGCATAGTGTTTCTCCCTATTCCCTGTTCCCTACTCCATGGCTCCGCCGAGCAACTCTCTGAGCGCGTGAATGTACTCAGTGAGTGCCGCGCGCCCGCCCTCAGTTATTCGATAGAGGCTCTGCGGCTTGCGCTGGACAAACTTCTTTTCGACCGCGACATAACCGGCTTCTTCCAGCTTCAACAATTGCGCGCCCAGATTGCCGTCGGTCGAGCCTGTCTTTGCGCGCAGCCAGGTAAACTCCGCCTCTTCCACCCCAACCAGCAGCGAGAGCAAAGCCAGGCGCAGCTTCCCGTGGATCACAGGATTTAGCTCTGGCAACTCAGGCATGGTTGGCCTCCTGACGGCGCTCGCGGGACTCCAAGATCATTCCGTAGACACCGAAGACAATCTGGCAGAAGAAGATCGCCGCTACAAAGACGGCCATGCATTGGTTGTCGGTGCCAAAGCACGCCGCCACGCTGGCCACCCACCAGACAATCGCACTGGCTATCTGCGCCTTCCAGCGGAGAAGCATACCGGAAGCGCCGTTGGCTACCCCCATCATGGCGGCAAGAATCGCCACAAAAATGTGCCAGTTGAAATGGCCGCTGAAGCCGAGCGCCGGGAAAAGCAAGGCCATCGACACTCCCATGGCGAACCAGATGGAGGAGATGGCCCGGCCAATGGTGGTTCCTGGCCTGCGCTGCGGCTGGCTCTTTTTCTTGTTCCAGATAATGGCCGAGCATACCACCCAAGCGCCCATCATGGTGACGAGCCAGGCAAACGGCCATTGGTTGTAAGCAGTCCAGCCGATGGCGACATAGTAGGCCACGCCCCAAAAGACGAAAGTCCAGCCCCAGCTACTGGTTGTGCGCCGGCCTTCGGCTATCATGGTTTCAATCAGGCTGAGCCTGTCCTTCAGCTCCATTTCCAATTCGTTTTCCCTCATCGCAATACTCCTTGGAGTCTCCGTAATACCTCAGAGATGTCTTCGTTAAGGAGTACTCTATTATGTAGAGTTTAGAATGTCAACAAATATTTTTGTGCTTTTTGCAGATTTTTGGAGATTACACCGTAATCAGTTGGAGAGGTTGAAACTCCGTCTCTTTCGACTGGATCGCATGACCCCACTGAGTCGATCTATATTCTTTTATATCTTCAGATACGCGCTCCATGACGCCAGCCCAGTCGCCCGGCTCGGGCTGGCGATAGAGGCGCGCGGTCGGATACCAGGGGGTGGTCTCTGTCTGCTGCATCCAGCGCCAGTCACTCAAGTGAGGCAGCAGAATCCAGACTGGCTTGCCCATGGCTCCAGCCAAGTGGGCGATGCAGGTATCGGTGGTGACGACAAGGTCGAGAGTATCGAGAAGAGCGGCGGTTTCAGCCAGGTCGGTGTCGCTGCTGGAACCGTCTAGAACCGTAACGTCGCTGGGCAAAGCGGCCAGTTCTTCCGCAGGCGTGCCTTTTTGCAGCGCGATCCAAGCAACGCCGGGAGTGCGCAGGAGCGGCAGCAGCGTGAGCAGTTTGACGGAGCGTTGGCGGTCAGCCTTGTAATTGGGGTTTCCGGCCCATGCCAGACCTACGCGGAGAATGTGCCGTTCTTTTCTGGGAGAATCTCGCCTTCTCTCCTCCGCAAGCGCCGAATCTGCTTCCAAGTAAACTCCCTGCCAGGGAACAGTTTCAACCGTAGTCCGGAAGACCGCCGGCAGACTCATCAGCGGGCATTCGCAGTCGAACTCCGGCAGATTGGCACCCAGCGGCAAAACCTCCGCCACTCCCGCGCGCACTGCGGCAAGGGATTGCATCAGGCGCACGGCTGGCTGCTGCACCTGCAGGATGATTCGACCGCCCCGCGCCGCGACCAAAGCTACATAGCGTCCGAACTGGATCGTGTCGCCCAGCCCCTGCTCCGCGTGAAGCAGTATGCGCTGCCCGTTGAGCAACTCACCCTGCCAGCGCGGCTGATCAAAGACGCGCGGGCGGCGATGCACCTCGCGAAAGCGCCAGCGCGCCTCATACCCCGGCCAGCCCCGCAGCCAATCGCCCACCCGCAGGCGGGTCAGCGCGAGGTTGTAGTGCGCCCCGTGACTTAGAGGATCGCGCTCGACGGCCAGCTCCTGCGCCTTCAGGCCCTCCTCCAAGCGGCCAGAATCGATGAGGGAGTTGCCACGATTGGAGGCGGCAGCGGCATGGCCCAAGGCTTCGGCCTGCTCGAAGATGGTGATAGCCTCCTCGAAGCGCCTTTCCAGGTGAAGCAGAATTCCGTGCATGTTTACCGCTTCAGGGTGCTTCGGTTCACGAGCCAAGGCCCAGCGGAGCCACTGCCATGCACCAGGCAGGTCGCGTTCGGCGGCGCGGAACTGGCACCAGGCGACGAGCGTTTCCACCTGCTCAGGATTGATCGCAAAGGCCTTGCGCAGATAGCGCTCAGCCTCAGCGGGGTGGCGGCGTTCCCGCTCCAGAATTGCCAGATTGACCCAGCCGGAGACCAGATCAGGGCGTAGCTCGATGGCCCTGCGCAAGGCGGCCTCGGCGTAAACCTCTCTGCCCTGATCGCGCAGCAGAGCGCCCAGGTTGATCCATGCGGCGGCAAAATCTGGACGCTGGACCAAAGCGCGCCGGTAGCGAATCTCTGCCTCCTTCTGCTTTCCCATGCGCACCAGAACAAAGCCAGCTGCAAAGTTAGCCTCTGGCATCTTGGGCCGCAGCGCCAACACCTGATCGTAGCGGGCCAGCGCTTCTTCATTCCTCAGCAGCATCGCCAGCGCATTGCCGATTCCCATCTGAGCGGCGACCAGCAACGGCTGGCAGCGAAGGGCTAGCTCGAACTCTTCAATGGCTTCTTGCGGGCGGCTGACGGCAATGCGCATCTCACCCAGCCCAAGCCGGGCCAACGCAGTCATGCCGAAGCAAAGCGCCTGCCGGTACGCGCGCTCCGCCTCTTCGCCACGCCCGGCAGCCAGCAGCGCCTGACCCAGCGCAACCCAGGCCGCGCCCATCCGCGGTGCGGCTTTCACAGCGGCTTCAGCCGTCTTCACTGCGGCTATCGGCTGACCACTGGCCAGCGCCACCAGCGTAATGCCCACCAACGCCTGTGGATGGCACGGATTCTGCTCCAGCATCTGCTGGCAGCCGAGAGCCACCTCGGTAAGATGGTCGGTCAGTTCTTGAGGAGAATCTGTCACGCTATTCGCTTCGACCTGTTGGAATTGTGTCAAGGACGACGTGGTCTTAGTCCCCCACCGGTTTCACCGACCCGCCGCCCATGAAACTGGGTGCCCCACCCTAGCCACGTTCTTGTTTTTGTGGCTAGGGTGGGATCGCGGAACGCATCCATCGTTTTGTTGAACTTGCGTTTTTGCTTCTCTTTAGGCTGAAGAGATTTTCAGCCGGAGATGCGCCCTTGTTTGGAGGCTAGGCTGGTTGCGTCGGGGGCTCAACTGGAAATTGTTCGTAATACACAATTTATCTCGTGAAATTTCCCATTTATCAGCTGGTGCAGATTCGGAACCGAAATATCGATGCGCCACTGTACCGTGTAGTTCCCCACCGACGAGGCAACCCGCAGTGCATAAAGCTGTAGCGCTGACCTCCCGGCCCATCTGTAGCGCGGACGTCCTCGTCCGCGCTTGTTTCTTCCCAGATCGAAGAGCGTGGTCAACACTCCGTAGTGACGCGGGAAGGCTACTACGCGCCTGGCGGGGCTGCGAAGTAATGCATCCCGACTCGCTGGATTGTCAGTCAAGCTAATAATGACTTATACCGCAGTTTCTTCCCTGACCGTTGCGTCGCGTTCTGCTTCGGCCTTGAGCAGCGTTTCGTGAATAATCATCTTGAGGTAAGTCTGATAGCGCAAGCCGCGCTTTTCTGCCTGCACGCGAGCCTTGGCGATGTCCTCTGGGTCGAGGCGAATGGTGGTGGTAGGAGTGGGCGCAGAAGCCTTTGGCTCCGGGAAAGGGATGCCTTTTTCGGCGAAAAGACGCCGGACGCCGCCGCGCTTGAGGCGTCCTTCGGCCGCAGCTTTTTGGAATTCAGCCGAAACCTTATCATCGTTTTCAAACCACCACTTAGCCTCTTCGGCCTCCGATGCGAATTTCGGGAACTTCAAATCACTCATATTATCCTGCCTTCATTTCCAGATACAAGAGCTTTTGATGCCTGGGTGGATCAAACGCCGTAACAACCCGCATCCGCTCGTCCCGCATGGTAATCAGAACGCGCAAAATGCGGCCTTGACTTGTCTCAGCCAAATAGGACCACCGCTTTTCGTCTCCCTCTTCCGAATCGAAATCGTATTCAAAGAGATCGCCGAGCATTGCCTCTTCGGCTTCCTCAGGGGTCACATCGTGCTCGGCGATGTGACCGATGTTTGCATCGTCCCAATCGAAGAGCGCGTCGTTCATGCCCCCTCAACTTCCATGGCCAGAAAAATAATTGTAGCTACATCGTAGCTATTTTGCAAGCACCTGCCGTACGACCAGTCGCTCGCTATTCGCTAGCAGATGGCAGTTTCACGAATTGAAGGGCCATTTTGCAGTCAGTGTGAACGGAAATTGGCGCTTGACATTCACATTTGAAGGCGAAGACGCGCATTTAGTTGATTATCAGGATTACCACTAGGAGTGCGAATATGAGCGAAATGTACAATCCGCCTCACCCTGGCGAACTGTTGCAGGAATGGCTTGATGGCTTGCATACCAATGTGTCGCGCTTTGCCAAGCATATTTGTGTTTCGCGAGTTACATTGTCGCGCATTGTCAATGGCCGTGCGGGCATCACAGCCGATATGGCGCTGAGGCTCTCCTTGGCTCTGGGTACCACGCCTGCAATCTGGATGGACCTGCAAACAAAGTACGATCTATGGCAGGCGAAGCACAAAGAAATGCCCAAGATCCAGAAATACCCCATCGCTGCTAGCTGAGGTTCGTGGTCTCCCAGCCACCTGCGGTGGGGCCAACTGCTCGCTCTCCGCTCGCATGAGGTTCGTGGTCTCCTAGGTCCAAAAAGCGGGACCTGGGACAACCAATTTCAGTTCATTTCACTTGATCGGAACCTGCGCCACCCGCCCGCCAGCCCAGATCCGAAACCCTAAAATCTACCTCTCCAGAAATTCATTTGACCGGCGCGGGCTTGCGGGGCTACTATCCCTTACACGATCATGCCCGCAGCCCAGATCACTCTCTTCAAGCTCCTCTGCCGCCGGAGGCTTTACGTTCTGGCGCTTCTTACCGTCTTTTTTGCGCTGACGCTCTTGCCCTGCTTCGCCTTTCAGCACAGCGGAATGCCGCGCACGCAGCGCCACGAGAGCCATCACGAGATCTTCCAGCTCGAAGACGAATGGCGGACTGCCGTGCTGAAGGCAGACATCCCCGCGCTGGACGCCCTGCTGGCCGACGACTACATCTCCATCACTGCCGGCGGAGCCTTGCAATCCAAAGAGCAAACGCTGGATAGCCTGCGCAGCGGAGCCACCCATTTTACGTCGATTGAGATCTCTGACCGCCGGGTACGCTTCTATGGAACCACCGCGCTGGTCACCTCAAAGGCCGTGGTCTCTGGCAAACATGCCGGAGACGATCTTTCCGGCAGCTACCGCTACACACGCGTCTACGTGAAGAACGCCCAAGGCGATTGGAAGATTGTCAGCTTTGAAACCAGCCGCATTCACCTGCCCGGCGAGAGCGACTAACCCGGAGATTCACCTTCCCGTACAATAGATCGATGCCTGAGCTGCCTGAGGTCGAAACCATTGCCCGTGGCGTGCACGAGCGTCTGCGCGGCGACCGCATCATCCAAGCCTGGTTCGGCAGCCACCCGCAGCCCTTCAAGACGCCGCCTGCGCGTCAGGCCAAAGGGTTGGAAGGGCGCGCGATTCTGGCGGTTCATCGCACCGGAAAACACATCGTCTGCGAACTGGGGCCTGCCGCCAGCGGGCCTTTGGTTGAGGACGCCAGCCAGACGAGCAGCGCTCAATGGATTGTGCACCTGGGCATGACCGGCCGTTTGCTGGTCACCACGCCGGAAGCACCTGTTGCGCCCCACACCCACGCGCGGCTTGGCCTGTATAGCGGCCGTGAGCTGCGCTTTGTCGATCCCCGCCGGTTTGGCCGACTCGATTTCCGCGATCTGCGCCGAGGCCCAGCCTTCCGCGCCGCCGGGGCCGACCCCCTGATCGTCCCAGCCGACGAATTTGCCACGATCTTTCGCGGGCGGCGGCTGACCATCAAGGCGGCTCTGCTCAATCAAAAGCTGCTCAGCGGAGTCGGCAACATCTACGCCGACGAGAGCCTCTTCCGCGCCGGTATTCGTCCCCGCCGCATCTGCGCAAAGCTGACCCGCGCTGAATTGGAAAGCCTGCGGCTGGCGCTCGTCCAGGTTCTCCAGCACGCCATCCAAATGGGCGGCTCTTCGGTCAGCGATTACGTGGATGCCGACGGCGTGCGCGGCCTCTTCCAACTGGAGCACTGCGTCTACCAGCGCGGCGGTCTTCCCTGCCGCCTCTGCCAGACGCCCATTCGCCGCATTGAGCTGGCCGGACGAGGAACGCATTATTGTCCCAAGTGCCAGCGATAACGAACCTTCTCTATGAAATTCTGGATATTTCCATATTTAAAATCTTACATCTTGCAGGTTTATCACTTTGGGAAGTCCATAATCCATTGAAAATAAAGATTGCATAGAATGGACCTCAAAATGCTATATAAAAGGTGCCAGTGATGTATGGGCGCTGGATCAGATTGGCCAGCCCACAAGAAAGCAGACCCCGGCAAGAGCAACCGCCAACGAAGCGGCCCTCAAAAGGGATTACCGGCCGGGAGTTACTGCAAAGGGTACAGTGGATATCGCCACTGTCCACGGATTGCTTGGGAGGCCAGTGACAAGCGCATATATTGGGAAGCGCCACTCTAACTGAGTGGCGCTTCTTGCGTTTGGCCGCGGATTCCGGCTGGCGTATCTTCGCGTCGGCCCTGACGCATACCGGAAGTTACTTGCCAGCCGCACCCGACCGCTGTAGTATCAGAGATGCCTATCAAGCGGCTGACGCGAGCCTTCCCCGAATCGGGTTGTGCAAGCTCGCCGCAAGCGAGGAAGCTTCGTCAGACCCATCTATTCATTCCGTCTACAGGCGGCAAAGCTTCTCATAGGAAGGGCAAGCCCTGAGAAAGGCGCGGCTCACACCGTCATGATTCTTGCATCCGGTTGGAGAGATTCCCCGGCTGGAGTGAGTGTGGCAGCAAGGCTCTATTTGTCATCTGCCGCAGAGGCTGAATCATTGCCGTAGCAGGGTGCGTCAGTTTTTTATGGGGAACTCCGGATATAGCTGGAATCTGCAAGAATGTGCCTGGCTCAAGGAATCGCCTTCGATTGATTTGGTTCTGATGCAATGAGGAGTGGGTTCCTGAGAAGTTACGCGCCGCTCCTCTTCGTACTTCCCCGCCTGCAATCGGGCCGAGGAAAAGTGAAGTTCAACGCCAAACGGAACCGCTGAACAAGAAACGCAATGCAACAAAGAGCAATCTATCAGGAAGCTTACGCATGACGACAGAATTGACACAGCCCCAGGCAGAGGTGGAAGTAGACTCGGCCAATGGCCAAGCGCAGGGGCATCGCCGCCGCCGCCGCCGCCGCAAAAACAAAAGCAGTCAGACATCCGCCGGCCCGCAGCCGCAGCTTCAACAAGCTCCCCCTCTAGCGCCGCCACTGCCTCTGGCCCCTCCTCTGCCGCGTCCCGCCAAGCACAGACAGGCTTCCACGCAACAAAACAGCCGCCCGAGCGGGCAGCCCAATCAGGGCCGGAAGAAGAAGACTTTTGTCCCCAAAAATCCGGCGGCGCAGCCCGGTAATTCCAATTCCGTCCAGCCCCAGCGCAAGCGCAAAGGGACGCAGAAGGGTCCCCGTGAGTTTGTTGGTCCCATGGACCACAGTTACCGCATCGTGAACGGTAATATCGCCGACGGACCGCCTTCGACAATCCAAATCACCAACGGCGCACGCAATGGCGGTCAATACATTGATGCTTATCAGGCGCCGGCCCCGGTTGCCGTCCGCCCTGACACGCCTGCACGCATCTATTGTTTTATCGAAGATCTCTTCTTCGTGGCCAAGATTCAGGAGACGGCCCGCAAGCTGGGCGTCAAGGTTGAGTTCGTCAAGGGTGACAAAGAGATTGTCGGACGACTGGCCGAGTTGCCGGAAGAAGAGCGGCCCAAGCTGCTGGTCTTTGATCTGAACAACCTGAACGCCAAGCCCATCACGCTGATCCCGAAATTCAAGACCAAGTTCAAGAAGGCCACGTCGATTGTTGGCTTTCTCAACCACCTGCAAGGCGAACTGAGAGCCAAGGCGGTTGAGGCAGGTTGCGACTCGGTGATGCCGCGCTCTGCCTTCTCGCAGACGCTGCCCAACCTCCTCCGCCGCTACGGCATAGAAGAGGAAGAAGACAACACGCCCCAGCCGATGTAGGGCTGACAGACCCGCAACGAGAAGGCGCTTCCAGTTGGGAGCGCCTTTTTCGTAGGTAATATACTATCCCGGCGGCCAGTTCATCGGCCGACCGCCAAGCAGATGAACGTGGAGATGCTCCACGGTCTGGCCACCGTCTTCGCCAGTGTTGATGACGACGCGGTAGCCTTTGGCGAGGCCCTTCGACTGGGCAATCTGCGCCGCGGCCCACAGCAAGTGGCCGAGCACCGCACGATCCCCCTCAATGCTGTCGTCCAGTGACGCGATATGCTCACGCGGCGCCACCAGCACATGCACCGGCGCTTGCGGATGAAGATCCGCAAAGGCGTAGCACTGCTCGTCCTGATAAACGGCGGTGGAGGGAATGCTTCCGTCAATGATCTTACAAAAGATGCAACTCATAGCGCCTCCAGTGTACAGGAGCAGAACCGTCTTTGGCGCAACCAATACTGAATGTTTTTCCCACTTTGAACTCGCTTGATCTTTTAGGCCATCGCTTCCCCGCTTTCCTGGCGAGGCATAACGCGGCACCATCGGCCCCTGTTCCCGATTGCTCAGCGCCTCCCGCATCCAAGTGGAAAACTCTTCATACAGGCGGCAAAAGCGGTTGCCTGAAGAGGAGAGGTCCATGCCCCAAAGCGAACATTCTCAAGCCGCTGAACTCCACGACCACGCAGCGCATGCCCACGCAGTTGCCGCGTGCGGTCACAGCACGGGCGATCATGCCACAGACTATGAATTGACCCGTCAGGCCTTCGAACGCTCCCAGGAAGCCGCTCAGCTTTCCAGGAAGATTGCCAAAGAAGAACCCAGCTCTATGCAACTCTGATCCGAAGCGGCCCGCCGCAGAGAGTTCGCGTTTCTTTGCGGCATCACCTTCAATACGGCACCTAGTACTTTGACCGCGTGAAAATGATCCATTCGGAAATGTAGCGCCGACCTCCCGGTCGGCTGCAATGTGGGCCTCCTGGCCCACGTTTGCTCATTCGACAGAACATCTTCACCCGATCACGGCACCTAGTCGTCCAACGGCTCTGTCGGCCCACGAAGAACGAAACCGCTTTCTTGCCAATGCCGCCGCCAACTTGCTAACCCGCTATCTCCGCGCAGCGGACGCTAACTTGCTGAGTTGATTCCACAATCCTTTCCGCAACGTCTCGCGAATCCTTCAATTTCCGGCTCAATCGTGGTTTTGTTTCTTCCTAGTCCCCCACCGGCATTTCCGACCCGCCGCCCATGAAACTTGGGTGCCCTACCCTCGCCACGTTCTTGTTTTTGTGGCTAGGGTGGGATCGCAGAACACATCCATTGTTTTGTTGAACTTGCGATTCTGTTTCCTTGTAGGCTTTGCCAGCTCTGCCGTCTGGGCTGTTAGAATTTCCGCATGGAAATCATCCAATATAATCTGCCGCCTGAACGCATTCCCCTTGCCTGGTACAACATTGCCGCCGACCTGCCCACGCCGATGGCTCCGCCGCTGCATCCCGGAACCCATCAACCGATAGGCCCGGACGATCTGGCGCCGCTCTTTCCCATGAGCTTGATTATGCAGGAGGTAAGCACCGAGCGGGAGATTGAGATTCCCGCCGAAGTGCGGCAGTTGTACGCGCAGTGGCGTCCCTCGACGCTCTTCCGCGCCCGCCGCCTGGAAAAGGCCCTCGACACGCCCGCGCACATCTATTACAAGTACGAAGGCTCCAGCCCGGCTGGCTCGCACAAGCTGAACACCGCCATCCCGCAGGCCTATTACAACAAGATGGACGGCACCAAGCACCTCTCCACCGAGACTGGAGCCGGCCAGTGGGGTTCGGCCCTGTCGATGGCCTGTTCCTTCTTCGGCTTGGACTGCAAGGTCTACATGGTGCGCGTCAGCTACGACCAAAAGCCCTATCGCCGCGCGCTGATGGAGGCCTTCGGTGCCACCGTCACCGCCAGCCCCAGCATCGAGACCGAGTCGGGCCGCGCCATTCTTGCCGCCCATCCTGACTCCAACGGCTCGCTCGGCATCGCCATCTCCGAGGCCGTGGAGATGGCCGCCAAAGACCCCAACACCAAGTACGCGCTAGGCAGTGTGCTGAATCATGTCATGCTGCATCAGACCGTCATCGGCCTGGAAGCCATCGAGCAGATGGCGCTGGCCAATGACGAGCCGGATATCATCATCGCCTGCGCGGGCGGCGGATCGAACTTTGCCGGTCTGGCGCTGCCCTACGTCGGTCGCAACCTCAAGGGACAGAGCAAGGCGCGCATCGTGGCCGTCGAGCCGGCCGCCTGCCCCTCGCTCACCAAAGGCCGCTTTACCTATGATTTTGGTGACACCGGCCACCTGACCCCGCTGGTCAAGATGCACACGCTCGGCTCCAGCTTCGTTCCTCCCGGCATCCACGCCGGCGGATTGCGCTATCACGGCATGGGACCGCTGGTCTCGCACGTGATGGACCTGGGCCTGATCGAAGCCACCAGCGTGCAGCAGCTCGACGCCTTCGCCGCCGGAATTCAGTTTGCCCGCTCCGAGGGCATCATCCCCGCGCCGGAGTCCAACCACGCCGTCGCCGCGGCCATCAACGAAGCTCTGCAAGCCAAGGAAGAGGGCAAGCAAAAGACCATCCTCTTCGGCCTCAGCGGTCACGGCCACTTCGACATGGCCTCCTACATCGCCTACCAAGCCGGCAAGCTCGAAAACTACGAGTACCCGGAAGAAGAAATCGCCATGGCGCTGGCCGGGCTGCCATCGCTGGGGTAGGTTTTTCGTTGAATCCCAGGTCTCCCCGTTGAGGCCTGGGACAACTGGCTAATTCATGAAGAGCCATTTACATATCACGGCTGTCCGGTAAAAGTTATGCTCCTGTCTCTTAACCGATATAAAACAAAAACGTTATAGGCGCATTTTGCTTGCCGCGATTTGAAATGTATGCCGACCTCCTGCCCGATCACCCATGAT
>Ga0302140_10006975_pt1 | contig 14156 bp, 15 predicted proteins | sample I_Bog_E1_1_FD_202095 | JGI IMG/M metagenome (GOLD analysis project Ga0302140, IMG submission 202095) | Peat permafrost microbial communities from Stordalen Mire near Abisko, Sweden - I_Bog_E1_1 | ecosystem: Environmental > Terrestrial > Soil > Wetlands > Peat | place: Sweden: Abisko, Stordalen...
TTTATTTTTTAATTTTAATTTAAAAAAAAATTAATTTGTTTTATTTTTCCATCCAAATTCTTTATTTATTTATTTTATTGATCATCGTCTCCATCCGGATTTTGATCCGGATCAGCATCTCCTCCGTCCCCATCTCCATCTTTCTTCTTCAAATCATCAGAATCAGGTTCCACAATTTCATTTTTGGGATTTGGCTGAATTATTTAAAAACTTAATTCCATAAAGTAATTTTTTTAAATTACTTCTGGTTGTTCTTCAATATCATCAGCTTCCTCGAGAATATCTTGTGGCTGATTAGGGAAGAATGAGGGTTGTCCGCTTTTAAATCCATATCCAACATAAATGCTTGAATAAGTTTTATTCTGATAACATCAAGAATTTTACGCAAGAGAAATTAAAATTTTACATTCGCAACAGTATAATTTCCAGGCCATCTGTAGTTCTTAAGAACAACAACAGCGTAGCTTGTAACACCTTCTTCCTTTCCAACCAAATTGAATTGTTGGGTTTCTCCAACTGTTTTAATCCACCATCCTTGTTCAAATGGCTCAAAAGCTAAAATATTTATAAAATAATTCAGATCTTTGAAAAAATAGTACGTTTATCTTCCGTAATGCCTTTCAACTTATCATTTACAGGGTCATCAGTATTCATTTCGTCCAATTTGGCTTGCTTTTCCTCTTCTGGAAGGTCAGGCTCCAAATGAGCTATTCTCCCTGCCTTTAAAATATCAGGGTGCAAATGAACCCATGTTTCTGGATTGGCCAATTCTGAAAAATCTGGATGTTTGTACTCTTCCTCAAATTCAAGCTCATTTGCTAAAAAAACACATTAGATAAAATTAATAAAAATAAAATGAACTTTCATCGTTGATTTTATGTAAACCCTTGGGCTCAATCACTGTGGCATTGGTGATTCTCACAATTTGAGCCTTCAACTTTTTTGGATAAAATATAAAATTTGTTTCATTATATTGGAACTACCAAATGTTTTTCTAATCCTGGAAAAACAGGATATGAAATGATTTTATGGTTCAGGTCTCCTGTAAACATGTATTTAATCAATCTAGCTACTTTGACGTGTTCCGGGGATATCACAGGAAGTTCGATCCATTCATCCAAGACTTCACTCATCGAAAATCAAATTCAAACATTTTTTAAAATAAAAATTATCGGAAAAAAATTATTCTTTATATTTTACCGTTATGAGTCACCCAATAGCTCATTTTGTTAACTCCTGTGCCTTTTGGCTCATATTCTCTCGGAAAATCATCATTGAATTTATTAGAAAGCACCCCTTCAGCCACATAGTAATCTTGTTGAGATCCTAAGATCTTACCCCAAAATCTCATTTGCACAGATTCGGTTTTCAAAGTCAATTTCTTAAAAATAAATTTTTTTACTATGATAGAAAAAATTATACAGCTAAAGATTTTGCAATTAAATAGGTTTCCTGCTCTCCAAAAGAAATTCCGGCCCATTCAAACAACCTCGATTGAGTGACAAGATTGGGAATGGCTGCGCATGTAGTAACTTCTTTAATTCCTTTTTCGGATTCTCTTTTGTTTTTCTTTCCAAAGATAAAATTTTCAAACAAAATTAAAAAAACTTTATTAGGAAACCTCCAGAAGAAGAGATAATTTTTTGATCCATTCGGAATATTCGTTCATTGGCTCTACGATTGTATTCACTTCAGCTGAGTTTTTGGGCTTGGCATAGTTGAATTGATTGCGTTTTACAAGGTCGGATAAAATTTCGAATTGATCAAAATTTGCGTAGGTTGAATGATCATTTATCATTTTATTAAAAATGTTGCAAAGGTGTTGAAAGAGAGTGACACCTTCAGAAGACTTGTAGTCTTTTAGCATGTCAACAATGTTAACAGTTGCCATTTAGTCTTTTGGAATTTAGAAATTATAATTTGAATTTGCTTTTTTTTTATGAAACGGAAAAATTTATTTGGTTTTTTAAAATATTTTGCTTTCTTTTAAATTAAAAAGTGTTGAGAATTTTTTGATTTTTGACAAATTTTGGATTTTTTTAACGATTTTTTATTATTTTCTTTTATTTTTTAAAGAACATTCGATTTAAAAATCGTTGTTTTCTCAAATTAGAAAACAAATCAAATAAAATAACTTTCAGTTTTTCTTAAATTTCCAAAAAAATACAAAATATGGACGCTCCTCCTCTCGCTGAAGATGAACTCAACCAGATTTACAATTGGGTTGATGAAATTCCTCTCTCCAGACCCAAAAAGAATATCGCTCGAGATTTCGCCGATGGAGTTCTGGTTGCGGAAATTATTCATCATTTTCTTCCAAAATTGGTAGAAATCCATAATTATAGCGGCGCCAACTCCAGCACTCAGAAAAACTATAATTGGAACACATTGAACCGTTGATTTTTATGAATTTTCAGCATTTTTAAATTTTATTTTATTAGAAAAAGTTTTCAAAAAAATTGGCTTTCAACTCAGCAAAAACGACGTTGATCATGTGATAAATTGTGTTCCAGATGCCATTGAACGGGTATTGAAGGTGGTTCAAGTCAAGTTGGAAAAGTATCTGCAAAAGAAAAAGGAAAAATCGTTGGATGATCAACCACTTGATACTCAAAACGAACCGGGAAATAAAAATACGCAAGGCTATGGAATAGCGAAGTAAGAGAGATAATTGTGAAATTTTTTGTTTTAGGTGGTTTTAGTTATGTTCCAAAAGAAGCAGATATTCAAGTTTTAGTGGAAAAAGATCAGACTATTCAGGAACTGAGAGAAACAATTGAGGTAATTAATTATGTTTGTGAAATATGGAAATTTTGGCTTTAAGATTCTTGAGCTTAAAATCAAAAAACTTGAGCAATTAGTGAAATTAAAGGACTCAAAAATCCAAACATTGTCGAACAAACTGTCGCAAGCAGGAATAAGTTAAAAAAAAAAAATTTAATTTGAACTTCTGATGAACTAACTACAAAGACGCCTTTAGAATTTCTAATTCTAATAGTTAAAAATAAAATAGTGATTTCAAAAATAAATAATTCTTTAAAAACTTGAAATTTATTTGTTTTTTAAACTATGACCACCCATTCAGCCCAAACCTTCCGAATTTTCTCATAAATTTCCTCCAAGTGAGTCAAAAAAGAGGTATTTTCTAAAGAGATATTTAAATTATCGATTAAAATTTTGGCAAATAGGCTTAATAATATTAGAAAACTTATTTTTTAAAAAAAATGTTTATTTTTCTAAATTAGATTATTGCCTATTTTTTTTTTTTTTTAACTAATTAAATTTTAGGTAATAAAAAAAAAAAAAAATTGGAATAAATGATGTAATTTTTCCTATTTCTAAAAAAAATATGAGAATTCATATTTACTTAATATTTTTTTTAATAATATCCAACTTAAAAACAATAATTTTTAAGATGATTATTATTATTCATTTTTATTTTTCTTCTGTTTAACATTTGGATTTTCTTCTTTGCTGGGTTTTTCCTCTTCGACATTATTTTCCTTCATTTTTTCTTCCTTTTCTTGTTTGAATTTCTCTTCTAAAAAGGCACCAAATTGGTATGATTTCAAGCAAAAATATAAAGTTAGCCCAACTGCATTTATCATAAGATAGCTGACCATCGCATAATTACTCTCTATCTTTCTTAAATAGTCCAGAACCCAAATGTTAACACCTCCCAATAGCATATTAAAAACACAAATATTTCTTGTATCCTTAAGAGCTTTAGACACATTGCTAAAATGGAAAGTGCAGACCTCCTTCAAGACAGCAAAAAAGGATGGAGGACAACTCACTGTGCCCATAACAAATAAATATCTTAAATCAGTCATTGCTCCATCATAATATTTCTTAGATACCCAATTAATAGCCATTAAATCGCTAAATCCGAATCCAACAATAATAATTGTTCTCAAAACATCATTTCGGTAGAGAAATTTGGCAAAAGCGTAATTTGGTGTCAAAATAAACAAACTAGCCAGACAAAAAATAAACAGTTTAAATAACACCTCTTCCTCTGTGTGAAATGCATGGCCAATGATTGAATAATGTAGGTAAAAATCCTTGGCGAACATGCTGCAAGCTGTGAAAAGGAAAATCATAAAGAAAATGGCATTATCTGATGATTTCATACGATATTCCAGAGAATATTTGAACACTTTCATCACATAGTAAAACCAATATAATGAACGAATATAAGCCACTCCAACAACTGAAGACCCTGCAATCGAAATGGCCATTAAGAATATTAGAAAGAAGCTCATGGGATTTTGATATTTTTGGATTTGGAATTAATTTATGTTCGATTTTGAATTTTAAATAAAAAGGAAGGATTTCAGAAAAAATACAAATAAATGGAAAGTAGCAAAATCAATTCGGTTTCTTAAGAATAATCTATACCTTATTTGAACGTTTCATAGTTCATTGAAAAATCTCAATCCCTCCTTGATAATAAACAATATTATGAGTACGAGCAAAAAATCAAAAGTTTATCAAATCGTTTCATTACAACCCAGAAATTTGAAGAAGCTATTGATCTATTATTAAAAGCAGCTTACAACCTATTGATTCATCAAGAAGTGACAAATATTTTCTGTTCTTAATAAAAACATTAAAATTTTGAAGCTCAATGCTGGATTTGAATTGGCAAATATGATTTTGACCATCGCCGAACAAAACAAAATCACTCTTTCGGAAGAAATCAAAAATAAATTGACTGAATTTCTCCTCATTACAAAGTTCGATAAGCAAAAATTGAGGTTTTGCAACAACCTCTTAAATCGGTTCTAATCTTTTATATTCCCAGTGTTGAAAACTTAATATTTAGTGTATATCCTATGGGAAATGAAAAGATTTTCGAATATATCGGCCTGGAGCTTTTGGATAATAAAATTTATCATTTCGCTCAAAAATATCTAATTCATGGAAAAAATGTCGAGGCTGAAATAAAGTTGCTACGGGATTGGAAAAAAGAGGGCAAACCAGCAGAATCTGACTTTTTTATAATGAGATACATCTTAATGTAATGCATTATCTTCCATTTTTAAATATTATTGAGAATTTTAGGAAATTGTGCACCAAAAAAACCAAAGAGTGTTTAATAATTTTGAACACTTTCGCCAACGAGTTTCAAAAAAAATCTTTTTTAAATTTTTCAAGTAGAAGAAAAATTAAAATGAATGAATTTTAAATTTTTTTCTAGAATTTTTGGTTCAATCCATCGAATTAAAAAGCAAAACTGCCTTTAAGAAGATTATTGATAGTTATGAGAAAGTATATAATTTAGACCCATCTTTTACAACAGTATAAAATTGCTATTTATTAACTATTAACTTGTGTTTTTTTTTTCCAAGTTATTACAAAAAATCGGGGTGATTCATTTCGGATATCAAGAGAACAGCAACTCAATGGGTTCCATCATAAAATTTTTATTGGAATAAAAAAATAAGATTGTTTTTTTTGGTTTGTTGGACAAAAAATTAAAAATTGAAACAGATATGATATTTCTTTCATCTACCCCTTTATTTATGCATTCCGAATTAATGGTTCCCTCGAATTATTTCTGGGTTCACCTGAATCCTAAAAAATCCAAAATTTTTAACTATTTATTTAATAAAAAAACCAATCAAAATTCCATTCATCGACTAATCCTTGATGGGTATCTTGTTTTTTCGCTAATGACCATTTAAAAACAGGTAAATCCTGATGTGAAGGTCCGCTGATGGTAAGGCATTCATGTCGAATCATCATTCCAAAGTCGCAAACTTTCACGTCAATCTCTCCGAAATTGTCGAACCATCCATCTAGTAAATCATATCTCGAACCTATTGCTTCAGCTTCAAAAAAAATTTTCTTTTTGAGGCGATTTTAACAAAATTACCTGGATTCACATTATCAAGGGAAATTAATTCTTTTTGATTTGACTCAGTTTTTTTCCTTTTGAAAAATCAAATCAGTAAATTATTTTAAAATTTTATTGATGAACCATGGATTGAATAGCATCAAATGTTTGAGGTCTTCAATGGTATTTGTTTCAGGGTTTTTCTTCTTAAAAGTCGCAAAAATTACCAAAATTAAAAAATTTTATTTTTTACAGTAAATGTTTTTCCTCGAATGCTATTTGCATAAGAAAATGAAGTAGGTTCTTCAGTTTCAAGTTGAGTATATCCACTTTCTCTACGTGTTGAAGAGAAAAATGGGACATTATATGAAGCCCAAAATTGATTCTTTTTATGTTGAAATTCATTCAAAATTTAATTTGATAAATTCACCTTTTCAGCATAACGAGTGATATCTTCAGAATGGTATTGTCCAGGGAACTGTTCAACCACCAGAATGGTGTCTTTTTGTATTGTACTTTGATTGACTGATTGACCAAATTTCTTCAAATCAACAATTGTCCATTGGGAATTGTAGGTTCCTGTATTTTTCAACATAAACCATTCCACCCATTCTTTCTAAATATTAACAATTAATTAATTATAATTTAAAAAATAGAAAATACAGCAGAATTCGCAAGTCTGTTGGCAAGCAATATTCTCATAAAATCAGGAATATAATCCTCTTCAGATAATATTTTAGAATAAGAGTCTGAATTCTAAAGATTTTATCGTAAAAAAAAAATACAAATAAAAATCCAACCAAAATTCCGAGCGTTGTTTCTGTCACCATTAGATTATCATTGATAAGATAAAAATCATCAGTGGAAGAAATGCATCCTAAAAAATTTTAATCCTTGAAAACTTTTTTTTTAATAGTTTTCAAAAAACCTGGATAAGAAGAAAAAGTTACATTATGGTTTTTCAAATCAAATTTGTAATTTGAATTGTTTGTTTCAAGCTCGAAATCATAACTTTTCAAAACATATTGTAAAACATTTAAAAAATGAATAAATTACTGTTTGAAAACCCTGATCATTGCATTATAATCATCCCAAGTAGAATGTGAAACCAAAATGTTATCATAAACTAAGAAAATAATTAGTTTAAAATTTAATTACAAAAAACACTACCTTTTTTTTCTATGTTGAAAACTGGTTTTACAAACACTGAACAATGAGATTTCCTTAAGCTTTTCACCCAAAATTCTTTTAAATTTTCGGAATGGGATTTTGCCAAAAGGCTCGCCACATCAATATCTTTGGGTCGATTGCTGGAAATTTGAGTTTGAATTGTTTCTTTTGAAGATTTCAAAGTTTTCTTATATTCCATATATTCCAAAAGCTCAGAAATTTGTCCATCGACATTAATGAAATAAAAATCTACCAAACTCTTTTTGTTTTCTGCTCTGGAATTGAACCCTTTAAAAACTCCGAATAATTGTGCTTTGCTCATGGCAACTTGACTCCAATAATTTAAATAAGTTTGGTTTAATTCTTGGAAAAATTTCGGGTTTTTGATTCTCCCATCGATCAAATGGTCCACATATTCGAAATAATCCCTTAAAAGTTCCAATTGATCTGTCTTTGTTGAGTGATCTGCTTTGATATTTGTATAAAAATCGTTGATTTCTTCAAATGTGAGGGCTCCTTCCAATACACCTGCCCCGAACATTTGCATTAAAACTGGACATTCTTTATATGTCTTGACATAAAGTTTGTTCCATCTTTTGTTAATTCTTTAAAGAAGAAGAAAAAAAATTATATACCCTGTTGTATTCAGCTCATTCAAGAATTTAGCCGATGCACATAATACTTGATTTTTTTGAAGTTCAGCTGAAAATTTATCACTAATGATAATTTTGGCACCATCTTCCAAGATAAAGCTGCCTTCGTCATTTAAATCCAAAGATTCTATGACCTTGGTATCAAGGTTAGTGATAGAATTGTAATCGAGATATTCAGAATTTAAAGCCTGGACTTTGCTTTTCTGAGAATGAGATAAAATGTTATGAAGGAAATATCGGATGCATGAGTAACTTCCAAACTGAAGGACCAGCAAAATAACTAAGAAAACTATTTGAGAACGCATCATAACCGAAGGGACTTTATGAAAGAAAAAACTTTAATTTATAGTCAATTTGCTTCATTAAAACAAATATTCATATATTTAAGGGGAATATAGAAATAAAACGGATATTTGTGCCATTGATAAAATTTTGAAATTTTCTTTTTTTTGCAAATATTTTTATAAAGGGTTTTTCATTATGCCCTTTTGTTTAGAATATAACCTATTTAAAAAAATATTGGAAAATCTCATGAAAAACCTCTTCCACCATGCCCTGGTTTAGAAAGTTGAATTTCTCTTCTATTTGTCTTTTCAAATCTTCAGCAGATTCCTTATCGTAAATTTTGTTTCTAACTAAATGCTTAATGATTTTCCTTTTCAACAATTCATATCTTCCCTCTTCTGGCTCGATTTTTAAGTTTTGGAACTCTTCTTCAAGTGAGGTTCCTTTTCGTAAATTTTCTTCAGGTTGAACATTTCGCATCTTTTCTTCTGGAACCCCTATGACTTTATCTTTATTATGTCAGAGAACCATCAGCAGAATCATAACAAGATGTATTTTTTATGAAAGGGTTGTAATTATTGAGCAGATCACCTGCGAAAACGAAATCAATCGATTTTGTTTTGCCTAGTGATTTTTTCGAAGCTGCAGAAATATTATTAGAATTTGCGGCCTTTGATTTAATCGTTTCTATTCTTTTTTCTGAATTTTTGCCTATCATCTTCAGAGAATTTCCCAAATGCGAAATATTCCTCATATGGTCATGCAAAATTATATTTTTTTCAAAAACCAAACGCTTGGAAATCGAATTTCTAAGATGAAAAGTTTTGGGTTCTGAATGGTTCACATAGCCATGTTTTAAATTATTCAATCTTTTATAGGTTTCATTGACTTCTTGGAAATAATCGTTGACTTCCATGTTTTTTTTCTTTATGCGTTGGGCACCATTCACATGGGGATGAGGTATTTTCAAAGAATTTACTTGGGGCGTCGCATTTAAGACTGAGAGGATGTGTTTCGATTTATGCGTATCGATTATTTTTTTGCCTCCTAAATTATTATCCTTTGGCTCGAAGGTTTTCATCAAAAAATATTAATTTTTAATTATTATTGATCTCTGAGCAGTTTTTTTTTTTTAATATAATTCAAAAATTCAACAAAATTTCTAAAATGGAAAAAAACACTGCTCATCTGAATTTTAATAATTTCAAAATTTTTTTAAAAAATGAAAATTTGTTGAAATAAAAATTTTTTTTTAGTTTAATTTTGAAGAATTTTTTTAATTTTTTGAATTAAGATATGAAAAAGAGCCTTCAAAGAAGAATTCTGATAGCTCGCTAGCTCTCTTGAGAGTTTTTTTCTTTATATTTTAATAAATTGTTCATTAGATTAGGAAAAAACGCTAGATAAGGATTAAACGCAAAAATCACAGGATTTGTTTGCAAAGCCCTCAGAAGCCTATACTTTGCAAAAAATATATAGAAAACTATAGCAAGGCAAAATTTCCAAGATTTAAACTTTTTTAGTAAAAACCCTTTTGAATTCGAGCAAAAATTTATAAATAGATTGTCAAACTAAAATAAAATTTAATTTCTTAAATAAAATTTTAATTTTCATTTATTTGTCTATAAATATCCCGTCATTCCAAGGAATTATTAAAAAAAAACTTAACACATTCAAAAACACTCCTTTCATTATGAATTTTCTCAACACCAAAGACATCCGCTATATTAATCGCAACCGTTTTGACTTCCATTCTCCTGTTAAAATAATTATTTTTTCATCCATAAACTTAAAAATTCAAGGCTCCAACCATTTCTGATTCCCTCCTTAATTCCAAATTCAATGCCATTCCTAATATCGAAGAGCCCATCCCCGATTTCCTGAAAGTTTTCTTAGAACCTTCAATACCCTTAAGCTTCTCAGGTGAAGAGATGATCCTTCATGAGTTAGAAATGGGCTACATTCATGAGTATTTAAGGCTGATTTCAGCCAGAATCATCGATCTTATCAAGAATTATAACCACAATTTTGAAGAAATCAATAAGTATGAGAGTATATTGATCGAGTTATTAGGGCTAGTTCAGCAATTTTTCTCATTCAACCTTTATAGTGAGAATTTCCTGCATTATTTCGTCATTCATATAGACGAATTGTTTCAATTGATGATCTATTCGGATAATTTCGAACTCATCAACCAGATTTCATTGAGTCTCAAGGTCAACACTTGTACTTCTTTATCAAGCCTTTCAATTCAACGGCTCCAATTTCAGAGCAAATATATTTTCGCCTTCATTGAAAAGTTCATCTTTGCTGATTTATCAGCAAACGGCCAAAACCCTTATTATGAGTTTTTCGCGCAAGATGAGAAGTTTTTGCAATTGAAGAAAGAAGCTGATGGTTATTTTGATTACCAAATCAACAATAAGCCCTTTTATGATGATTCAGATACCTTGAAAATTACTTTGAACCTCAAAAATGACAATAAGAAGCTAGAAATCAGCAATTTCACTAAGAATTACCATAAAGAAATGCCCAGTTTTCTTATAGCGCAGCAAATTATAAAGAAAAATGGCCTAGCAAATTTACAAGAAACCGATTTCGAATCATTTGTGAAGCTTGTTTATTCAATTAAATTCAAGAAATTGCAAAACGATCCAAAAAAAGGCATTTATCATCTCATAAATTGCAATGTGCTGACTTATTTCAGAGACTATATTTCTTGGCTTTTTGACCCAAGCAAAAAGGATTATGGTTGTGAAACATTCAATAGAAACCATTATGCTTTTTTGGTCGCACCAAGGCTTTGTCTTAATGATGAAAAAACACTGAAAAGACTATTATTGAGTTTTCGCCTGGCTCCGATAAATTGTCTTGCCAAAGGCTATAAGTCGAAAACTGAAAATGAATTTTATCAATATTTATCAAAGAAAATCGTGGAAATCGCAAACGAAATTCTAAAAGTTTATCCTGATAATTATGAGATTATCAATTTGGCCTTCGAACAGCTCATTTACTCTGGTCTCATTTGGACAAATGGATCTAAAAATGACTTTTTGAATGATTTTCAGCATTTTTTCACTTTCCTTGATGAATTTTTCGATAAATATTTCATCAAAAATGAAAAATTGCAAAACGATCCGATTTCTTTACTTTGCGATAGAAATTTTAAGAGAATATTCAGTTTTTTCTTGTCTGCAATTTCGCTGAATTTCCCATTTCCGAACCTGGAATTTTATTTTGAAGAAATTAACAAAATAATCCACAAAACTCTTGAATTTCTCATTTTCACTAATGATAATTTATTGAAAAAATACCCTAAAATACTTGTTTTCGAAAGCAATTATGAAGAAATAGTGTCATTTCTTCAGCATCCGAAAAATACCCGAACAGACAATATTGAAAAGCTTTTCCAAGGGATTTTTCAAAAAATTTTGCAAAAAATTAAAAACGACTCTAAGAATTCCCGAACTTTTGATTTTTATCGTTATTTCCTTGAAAGATTTGTTAAATATTATGATCCTTTATTACAAGGAAAGATGCTTCCTGAAGAAAAGCAGGCATTATATGACATTATTGAGGAGTTTTGCTTAATAAGAAACCAACAAGTTCATGCCGAACTTCATATCTTTTATAAGACTTGCCTATTTAATGATATGAAAAACTATACAACTCAAGAAGATTTAGAGAAAAATGAGCAGGATCTCAAGAATATGACCAACACTATTCGAATAGAATTACGTATGGTGATGATTTGCAATGAAAAAAAGTCTTATGTTTGTAGCTCGACTATGTTTTGGCCATTTCTTCTTTTAGTAAAGAAAGAACTTATTCAATATTTTGAAGATTTCCATGAAAAAATCGTGAAAAAAGACTTAAGAAATTTGCCTGAAGCCTTGAAAACCCTTTCCTCAGACCCTAAAGATGATAGACTTTATAAGAATTACCTAGTTTTTATGCTTTTCAAAGCCACAAAAATCAAAACAGGCTTTCTAGTAGTGTGGAAGAAATTCAAAATGATGAACAATGGCGAAATGATGGAAGATGAATTTTTTACATTGGCTGATTCCTTCGCTGCATTCACTTCTAATCCTTTAGTCGTTGGCCTCAAAGATAAAAACCAACGTTTCAGTTGTGACTTGAATTTCAGCAATGAGGGCAAAACTGTGAATTGTGATGAAATAAACCTATTATTGCAGAAAATGGTCGAACATTGTGATAAATTTGAGATTTCTTATAAAAGACTTATGGAAATCACCAAAAAAAAGGATATTTTATTGATTGATTTCTTGTCAAACAAAAGAAAACTCACACATCATTCCGTACTCAGGAAAAGCAATTGGGAGTATGTCATAGAATTCCTAGCTGATGCTTATAAAAAAATCAACGATGCAGAATCTTTAGAAGATCTGCAAAATGTGGCGAAAATGAAGTTTTTTTTGAGTTTGCTTAAAAGTGGAATGATGTGGATTAACCCCAAAAGTGTAGCTGAGAATTATTACAAATTCTTCGAAAAAACGACTGGAATTATTGTTGAGATGATTTCGGGATTCGCAAAAGAATATTTACAAAGCCAAATCTTAGAATATGAAGAACTTTTTCGGAAAAATGACTTATATGATCATTCGGTTATCTCAGCATCGAATTCTTATAACGTTGTTTATGAAATGATAAGCAAATATTCGGATTTCGATTATAAGGCATTGTTCCAAACATATAAGATAATCAAAAGAATTTACAATTTGCCTAAAAAACTATATTATTTCAATAAATATAGATTGTCAGAATTTGACACAACAAATCGCGAGAAATTTGATAAGATCCATGAACAACTTTCAAATAAAATTTTGCAAAGTTATATTGTTGATGTGAAACCCCAAAATTTGAATTATTATGAAGCGAGTGAAATTTTTATAAAGAACGTGTTATTGAGTAATTTTTTGAAAGTTTATTTCGAAAATAACGCGAAATCAAGGATCTTGAAAAAGAGCAAATTTTTGAAAAAAACCAGTCTTTTAAACGAAAACGTGATGGAATATCTAAAAATTAATGCGATCAATTTTGACCTTTGCAAAAACAATGTCGGGCCTAAACAAATCACCAATGAACTCTTTTCAAAAATCACTTTGTTGCATATTTGTCTTATCAACTTCAAAATCCATTCCTCTCTCTTGCAAATAATCATCGAAAGCGTCAATAAACGCAGTGAGGTCAAGTTAAAAAAAATCGAGAAAAAGTTGCCTTTTTATAGAGCTTTTTTGAGGGCTTTGGGAGAACAAGCTATCTTATTTGAACGATCAGAGTTTGCCTCAATTATTCCAAATTCCGTCTATTGTGAAGGCTTTGGAAATAATGAGGATGGTAGAAAATGCAGGAAAAATCTCGCGAAAATGAATTTTCTCCTTGCGGAAGAAGAGATTGTCTATATAATGAAGATGAAAAATGAGCTTCCATGTTATTCTTCTTTGTTTAACATTCTCAGACCGATTTTTGGAACATATTTTTCTGATACTGAGCTCGAAAAGAAACATAGAAAATATATGTTTTTGAAGCTCACTGGTGTGTTTCAAAAGATGATCGATGATTTGGGCGGCAAATTTAAACTAAACGAAGCATGCTCTTTAATAAAAGAATGTGAAAAAGATCTTCTCGGTCAAGATTTGACGCCTTTTGAATTTGAAGTCAATGATTTTAAGCTTCTTTCGCCCTTAAAACAAGTGCAAATCTTTAATTTTATTATGTACACTTATGTCTCCATTGCTGATTTTACCAATTATTCTCCAGATATCAATAAAGGCCATAAAGCAATCTATACCAATAATATCATGGTGAAAAATTTCATTGACTTGGTGATTCTAATGAAAGAAAAATTGATTCAAGCCAATGAATTTGAAAAAGGAAAAAATATAATTTTCGAGATTTTGTCTTATGCTGTGTTGTCATTTGAAGAAAACTTTCTGATGCTTAATTCTCAGGAAAATCAAAATAAATATGATTGTTATCTCGAAAACTTACAACTTGTGAAGAAAATTTATGAGGTTTATTGCGATAACAAAGAGGAAAATTATCATGATCCAGCTTCTTTGTTTAAAATAATGATTTCCATGTTAGGAGACATTGATATCAAAGAAAATTTGGAAAAAACTCAGATAATTGTGAAGGAAATTCAAGATATCATGCTCGGGATGAGGGATAATTATTTCGGAAAT
>Ga0302140_10006983_pt1 | contig 14151 bp, 14 predicted proteins | sample I_Bog_E1_1_FD_202095 | JGI IMG/M metagenome (GOLD analysis project Ga0302140, IMG submission 202095) | Peat permafrost microbial communities from Stordalen Mire near Abisko, Sweden - I_Bog_E1_1 | ecosystem: Environmental > Terrestrial > Soil > Wetlands > Peat | place: Sweden: Abisko, Stordalen...
TAGGTCAAAACTAGCAGTTTTTATGATGAAATAAAAAAATTGAACATTCCTTTTCATAAATGGCTGGATTTTATTAATGATAAACTCAATAGTCAATACGAGCAAAGGAAAAATGAAGAAAAACTGAAAGATGTCAAAAGGAAAATGGAAACCATAGAAGAGGAAAAAGAAAGAAAAAAAGACAAAAAGGATGGAAAATCAAAAAAAAAGAGCATTTTTGGCATTTTTCCGTTCTAAAATTAATTAAAACTAATTTAAATTTTGTCTTTTAAAATCTTTCGTAATCAAAATTAAAGTTCATGATAATATTCAAATTTTATCATGAATAAAAATTTTTTCAATTTTAAATATATTTTATCTAAAACTAATTTAAAATTTGGCTTTTAAAATCTTTCCTTAACAAAAAATTAATTAGAAAAAACAAAAAGCCAAATAAAAAAAATGGATTTTTTTCATTGTCTACTCACTTTGAGTATTGAGAAAAAATATGATCTTTTAGTTCGAAATCTCTCTGAATTCAAGAGCAAGAATTTTTTCAAAGTGAATTCAACAGAAATGGAGGCCTTGCTCTTTAGTGATGACCTTGACATCCATTCACTTTTGTTTCTTCATATTATCGATAATGTTCCATGGAGTGTTTTACAGAGATCCTTTTATCGATTTTTGATAATTTTTGATGTTGAGCAGGTTCTCCATTCCATGAAGAAGTTTTATGAAGCTGTCGAAAGCTTTGTGAAATTCTGCATTGAAAACAACATTGTGGTCAAAATAATAAAGCCCCTTTTTTTGGCAGTCAAAAAATTTGAGGCCTATGGGATAACTCCTTTGCATAATTTGTATTTACAAGTGTGTTTGCGAACAAAAATGTATAAGGAAGGCTTAAAAGTGGCTTACAAACCTGTCGGTTCACTCTCAAGAAAAACAGGTACATATTTAAATTTAAATGATTAAATAATGTGATTTTGAAAGCGGTGTGTCAATCTGATGTTCATATTTATTTTTATTATTGTGCAAGAATATTCGTTGGGTTGAAGGTTTCAGCTTTCTTTTATCTCTCAAATAAATTATTTTAATAGATGTTTGATCGAGCCATTTCCAGTTTGGAGTTTTGCTTTAATATATATTGCCAAGAATATCATGAAGTTTTGGTTGAAGCAAAAAAACTTCATTTAGTCCTTTTATTCCGATCAATGGTTGTTTTACAAAAATTATTAAAATCATTAACCAAAAAATTAGAAAAAAGAAGACAATATAAAAGCAAAAAAAATTTCTTTTGGAAGCTCTTTTTTGAACACTCTTGTTGACAGCCAATGTGAAATTTACTCAAATTGTGTGAATAATGAAACATTGTCAACATATCAAAATTTCCTGAAAACTAATGAAAGAGAGTTTAGAAGTGACAAAATGATGGTAATTTAATATTAATAAGATAATTCATGAGTTTTAGGGAATCCTTAAACAAGCTTCCTTTTCTATTCCAAGAAGAAATCTTTTGGAGTTGAAAAAAATTTATTTGAATTTTTCCCTTCAGTAAAAAAAAAAATCATTATTCATTTTTTGATATTTTTAAAGGGATTTAAAAAAATTCTTCGGTGTTCAAGATGATGAAGCTTTTTTTCATTTAATTTTTAAAATTAATGAAGTACTTTTTTTTAAATGCCTATAATCATTTATTTATTTATAATTTTAGATTAAGGAGACTGTGAAAATCAACACTTGTGTCAAGGCAGTTGAGTTTTGTCGAAAGGGAGTCCAAAATTATGAAAAAGTCATATTGAATCCGCTTTCAGACAATTTTTTAAAAGTATGATTTTCATTAAATTTTTTCAAAAATTAAAAAAAATTATGTTCAGTTGCAAATTGTTCGAGAAGAATATGAAAAGGAGCATAACAAAAAAATGAAAGAAAAAATGGTGAACCCGGAAGTTCATATTAAATGAGGAATTTAGAATATTTTGTTAAAAAATTAAGGAATTTTTGAAATTAGAAAATTATTTCAAATGAATAAATTTAACCGATCAAATCCTTTAAAAGTCAAATTTCAGTTTGATAACATAAAAAAAAAAAAAAAACATCTGTGAATTTAATTTATGTTCTCTTCATCACCCATTTCAAATAAATACAACAGCACAAACAACGGCTCCAGAGAAAAACAAGGTTGATTCCTTTAATGGAATTTAACATTAATAATCATTAAAAAAGTTTCTCCAGGAAAAATCAAGATCAGTCAAATCGCTGACAAATTAAATAGCTTCGGCATGCAGGTTGAGGATGATAAAAAGGTATTTGCTAAAGCTATCCCAGATAAAAATTAATTTCCAAAGTTCAAGAAGGAAGCATTTGAATATAAACTCAAAATGCTTGAAGACAAATTGGAAAAGCAGGTCCAAAGCGACGATTCCAAATTTAAAGTAAACCTTCATAAATTGTATTGGTTTCATTATTTTTATTCTAGTTGCTGAAAGAACAAACGATCAAGTTGCAAGAAGGAATGTCATCAGAGCAATTATCTCGCGAGGTAACATGTCGTTATATTTTTTGATTTTTAACTTTAACAAAAAGGCCATAGACGAAAGAAAGGAAAAAGAACTCAAGCTTTTGGAGAATAAAATCTTGATTGAACTGAACAAAGAAAAGCAATATAGAAAGGAAAATGATGCTTATATGATGAAGCAAATTGATGAGAAAATTTATAATTTGAGATTAGAACTGACCAAAGAAAAAAAGGTTAGAGAGGAAGATGAAGACAGAATTGCCTTGCAATTGAATCAACAGTACAATTCTTTAAAAGAAGAAATCGAGAATGAGAAAAAGAGAAGGTAATTTTATTTAAATCTCGTTCTTCTTTGTAATAATATTAGGGAAGAAAACACTGAACTCTTAATCAATAAATTGGGAGATGACATCCTTAAACTGCAAGAAATGTTAAACTATGAAAAAAAGGTTTTTTATAAGAAAATTACTGATTTATTTTTTTAAAGAGTCGGGAAGAAAATCAACAGATGATGTTTAAGATGCTGGAGGACATGGAGGACAAATTAATGACTGAATTGCAAGTAAATAATTTGATCAAATTTTCTCTTTAATGTTATTTGAAATTAGTATGAAAACCAAACAAGAGAAAACACAGAAGAAACGCTTTTGAGATTATTGGAGGAAACTTGCAATAAGATCGAACAAAATTTGAGAGTTTAAGAAACCCAAATATATTTTTAATTAAAAAATTATTTTCCTTTATAGGGGGGAATGACAAAAAAAAATTTTAATTTAATCAAAATTATTTTTTTGAAATAATCCGATTCAGAATTTTGTTTGTTGTAAAATCAAAATTTTTAATTTTGGAAAAAATTATCTTTTTTATTAAAAAAATGGAAGTAAATAAGGAAATTCTTCTTGAAGCTTGCGTCGGGAGTTTCAAAGAAGCAAAAAGAGCCGAAGAATTGGGAGCCAATCGTATAGAATTATGCGAAAATTTAAAAGAAGGAGGCACAACACCTTCTTTCGGAACAATCTTGATTTCTAAAAAAATCTTAAAAATTCCAATAGCTGTTATGATTCGACCAAGAGGCGGAAATTTTATATATACATCAGAGGAAATAGAAATAATGAAAGAAGACATTTTGATATGCAAAAAGCTAGAAGTTGAATCTGTGGTCTTCGGTGTTTTAACAAAAGACAATTTAATAGATGTGGCTTTACTTAAAGATTTGATTCAATTGTGTAGACCCTTAAAAATCGTTTTCCATATGGCTTTTGATGAAATAGAAAATAAGTTAGAAGCCTTAAAGCTGCTAATTGAATGTGGAGTCGAAAGAATTCTCACAAAAGGAAGCAAAACAAATGCTATTGATGGGATAAATACATTAAAGATATTGGTGGAAAATAACCAGAATAAAATAATTATTGTCGCAGGAGGCGGGGTCACAAAGGATAATTATATAAAAATTTTGAATGAAGCAACTGTTTCCCAATGTCATGGAACGAAAATAGTGGGACTCCTTAATTAAAAAATCCGAATTAATGGACAGATTCATAAATTAATACATTTTAAAAATTTACAATGATTTTTCCTTGAAATTTTGAAAATTTAAATTATTGATTTTCGTTTTTCTTTATTTTTTTTTTAATAAAGAAAAAAAAAAAATTAATATAAATTTTAATAATCATTAATTTTTTCATTTTTTTAAAAATTAATAAGTTTTTTTTTGAAAAAATTTTGAAGGTTTAAATTTGAATTTTTTTATCGATTTAGCTTGTAAAAGGGTTTGAATCTTATAAAAAAAAAACTTAGATTCCGAAATTTAAAAAATGCATTTTAAAAGTCTTCTCGTTCTTCTTGTCATTAGTTCCCTCTTAAATGGACTTAATGCAGGCACGATTTGTCGAGCTTTGGTCTTGGAAGGTGGTGGTGATAAGGGTGCATATCAAGCAGGCGCATTATCTCAAATGTATGCCCAGATTCCTCAAGATATCCAATATGATGTCATGACCGGAGTTTCAGTTGGTTCCTTGAACACAGCAGGTTTGGCTATGTATGCCAAAGGAGACGAAGGAAATATGACTGCTTTCCTTCTCGATATTTGGAGAAACATCCAAGCAAGTGATGTCTACCAAGATTGGCCTGGTGGTATTATCGATGGTGTTTTGTTCCAACCAAGTATTTATGATACTTCTCCGTTGTTGACCTTTTTGCAAGAAAAATTCAACAAGCCCATTCAAAGAAAAATATCACTTGGAAGCTGCAATGCCAACAACGGGTCTTTTGTGAGATTTGACGAATCGTTGTCACATGATGATTTGATCACTGCTGTTAGAGCTTCTTCTGCTATGCCAATCCTCTTCCCTTACATTGAGTTCCAAGGAGAGACCTACATTGATGGTGGTAGTGTTTTGAATTTGGATGTGGGTGGTGCTGTTGAAAGATGCAGAGAAATCACTGACGATGATGCGGATATTACATTGGATGTCATCTTGTGCACTGGAGCCTATTTAAAAGATGTAGACCAAAGCCAGGATACTACCTTGCAAATGCTTGATAGATATCTACAAATTGATTCATTTGCCAACTCTTTGGATGATTTGCTTCATGCGAAAGACGATTACCCTTATATCGATTTTAGATATGTAATTATGCCTAGTTCTCCTTTGCCAAGTGGAGAAATTCCTTTGGGATTCAATCCTGCACAAATTGAAGAAATGATTTCGATGGGAGTGTCTGATGCCCAAAATGTGATCAACAATGGAACTGCTGTTAACTGGGACTCCATCAAAACTCAAAGAGATTCTAGAAGAAACAAAATTCCAACTTTAAGAAACAGGAGAAACAAATAGTAAAAAATTATACATGCAAAAATAATTAATATTTTTATTTTTTTTAAAAAATTATTTTTCAAACTTTGGAACCAAAAAAATTCTGGAAATTTTCAAAAAAAAACAAAAATTTTAATTTTATTGTTAAAAGATCAGAAAACTAATATTTCTTAACAAATTAGAATAGAAAAACAAAATTTAAAGAGAAATACGCCAAATTAAGCGGGTAATTTATAAAAGCAAAATATAAAAATTTTCAAAAACCATTTTTCACTCTTCGACTCCATTATGAGAAACGTACTATTAATAATGATAAAAACTAACTTTATAAAATGCTTTTTAAAAGTCTTCAGGAATGAAAGGAGGATTTTTGAGTCCTGAAAAATATGATCCACAGTCATCCCAAATACAAAATGGAAGAGTATATATTTTATTTTAAAAAATAATTATATTTTTTATGAAGTCAACCAATGAAAAGGACAAGAAAATAAATATGACCACCATAACACCAAGCTCCATCAAATATGTCATGGATTGTCTAAAAAACTCCTCAGATGATACTTTAATCATGGACGGTGTCAACTTGGATCACGTAATTTAAATGATTTTTATAAAATGACTAAAATTTTTAATTTAGTTTTCGATTTGTGGAAGAGTTTTAAAAATTTCTGAAGATCTAAGCAGAATTATCATAAAAATTGATGATGGAACTGGAAGCCTGAACTTTTACATTTATCTAAAAAGCAAAAATGAGCTTCCCTTATACTATCAAAAAGCTAATATCAAAGAAAATAGCTATATTAAAGCTATTTTGAATATTACCAACTTTCAAGACACCAAAATCTTCCTCTGCTCTTATTTTAATGAGGTAACCAACTTCAATGAAGTTTCTGCTCATATTTTGACAACAATCCAAACTCATTTGCACAGAACCAGAGGATATCTGAAATCCCATGATGAAGGAAACAAAGAGAATGTTTTTATTTTTTTTTAATAATTCATTTATTAAATGATCAACTTTAGGCCCTCAATAGTGAAAAAAAGACCACGAATAAAAAATCTGAAAATTTCGCAGGTGTTGGAAATATCGCAAAATTCAAGGAAATTCTGGATAAAGCAAATAATTTAAGTGAAAAGGTTCTTTTAATTTTTTCTTTTTCGTCATTTATAATCTCTTTCTGAAAAGGTCTATGAAATTTGCAAGGCACTTTCAGAAAACCATGAAAAACCAATCACTTTGGAAGAAGTCATTAGAATAACAAAAAGCAAATATGAAGAAAATGCAATTTCGTATAAATATTTTTTCCAGTATTTTTCTAATGAGGATTTTGTAGGAACGAATTAAAATTATTGGTTCAAAACGGTTTTTTGTATACATCTGGAAATGGATATAAAGTGTTAGATTAGCATATACATATAAAAGCCAAATTTAAAAAATCTTTATTTCCTGAAAATTTAAATTAGCATTTATTTCCAAAAAAATCAAATGAGATTTTTGTTTTTAATTTTGTGTCTTTCCATTTTTTTGAAAACTTTGCTTTCAGGCCCGGTGAAATTCCATGTTTTCTCTCCTGATGATTTGTCAAGACATTACAAATATCAGCGTTTCTCTTTTAAATTTTCCATTTAGCTGATTTTCAAATTTATTTTAGAACTTGATATTTCATTAGCGAATTATGGATACATTCCTTTTGGCCAAAGTCTCATTGGGAATTTGTACTTTGCAAATCCAAGAAACGCATGCTTGCCTTTGAATTCAGTTGCTATGAATGTGTCTGACCCAACTCCAATCATAGTTGTTGAAAGAGGGAGCTGTCATTTTGTGACAAAAAGCCATTATGCTCAACTTTTTGGAGCAAAAATGGCAATCATAGTAGATAATGAGATTGAAAAGGAAAATAGCGTTCTTATGATTGATGATGGATATGGTAATTTAATAATAATCAAGAATTGTTTTTTTTAATTTAGATTAGGATTTGATATCCATATTCCTACAATCATGATTTCCAAAAATGATGGAGATTTAATCAGCAGCTTCATGGTCAATCAAACAGTGACTATTTCATTTGAATTCGTTCTGGTTAATTTTGAGATTTTAACTTTCATTTAAAAGAATATTCAGGAAAAAAAAGAAAATTTTGTCAATGTTGAGTTTTGGATGTCTTCTTATGATGAAAAGTCTTATGATTTTTTGATTAAATTAAGGAAGTTTTTATCCAAACTTACAAATGAGATAGCAACATTCACTCCTCATTATGCCCTATGGACCTGCCCCTCCTGTAAAGAAACGAATTTCACCCTTTCAACGGATAATTGTTTATCTAATGGTAGATATTGCGCCCCTGATGGAGATATGAAAAGCCAAAACAATGTGCTCGGAAAAGAAGTTGTTTATGAAGACTTGACACAGCTTTGCCTCTATGAATTGGATAAATCTAAATGGTTGGACTATGTTGAAGGATTTTATAATAATTGTTTCAAACGCAAGATTGAAAACTTTAACTTGAGGAAATGTTCTGAATCTGTCTACACTTTGAATCATTATGATAAGGAAAAAGTTGAGACATGCATCAACGATAGTTTCATTGATAGAAGTTTATCGAATAGACATGATGGCGAAAATATTTTGCTCAGCCAAGAACAAAAGACTTTTATGACTGAAGGAATCCAAAGTTGGCCTACTCTTAGAGTTAATAATGAGACATATAGAGTATAATCCTAAATAAAATTCAAAATATTATATTTCATTTAGGGAAATTTACACCCACTCAAAGGTCCTATCACGGCAATTTGCCAAGCATACCCTCATGAAATGGAGTTTTGCAAGGAAGAATTAGGAAAATATTTCAGCAATAATAAAGGAAGTGTCGTCCAACAAGATGAAGGTGGAGTGAGCACGACAACTTTTGTGGTTGTTTCGGTTGTGTGCATTATCATTTTTGCCATGCTTTTGCTGTTCATATACCAAAGAAAAATCAGAAAAGAAATGGCCTTTGATTTACAAAACCAAGTCAACAGTCATTTGAGTAAATATTTCTCTTTGGGTGGAGAAAAAAAGGAAAACGTTGGCAGTGCAGTTTAAAAAAAAATATGTTAACTAAAGCGTTAAATTTCAAAAGTTCATTTTTATTCATTAGATATTTTTAAATCAGGCTCCGAAGCATTCTTTTGGAGTTTTTTCAAGTGTTTTTGTAAATGGGAACGAACTTGAGTTGCCGATCTTGTTTTTATATATTCTGCAATTTTCTTCAAATCTATAAATTTAAATTTTTAATTAAATTAAATATATTTTATGGTTTAAAATGCCTCTTTTGCCATATAGATCCAAGGCTTCTAAAAAGAGCTGATGTTCTTCTTTGGACCATAAATTTTTCTTTTTTTCTGATTTCTTTTGCTTCATCGATTTCTCAAAATTTTTAGAAAAACTAATAATTTTACTTCTAAAAAATGAATTTAATGCTGTTAATAAAATTAATTTTGCCTGGTTTTTTGTTGTACGTGCTCAAGATCACCTCCATATAATTTCTTTCGAACTTAAGAACATTTTTCATATGTTTTCATTTTATACATACAGTACATTATTGTTTAAATAATTGGGATATTTGATATTAAATTCATCATAAGAGTCTTTTGACAGAATCTCCTAAATATTTTTTTGATCAATATAAATTTTTTTTTTATTTATTCAACTCTATGATCTCTGTATATTGCATAAGTTGTCGATTGCTTATCAGCATTTTCTCCTAAAAACGTGAGATTGTTCGTTAATTTTTCCAATATTCTAAAAAAAAATAAATCTATTTAAGAAAAAAATAGTTATAACTCAAAAGCTTTATCATAATTTTCAGAACATTGCTGAACATAAACATCCTTGATCAGTTTATTGTTCTCGCTTAGTTGTTTTTGAATTGTTTGAGTATTTAAGGCTGGCATTTTATAGGGATGAGGATAATTTAGAAAATTCATTTTTTTTTAATTAGGAAATGTTCCGCGTATTTTATTTTTTTTTGCAAATTTTATATTTCTTAATATCGTAGGTAATTTATAGTCAAAATTTAATTAAAAATTTTTTAATGTCACTTACAAAAGAATTTGGTAAATCAATTTTTTTAAATGAGGCGATTTTTTTACAAAAAAAAAAAAAGCAATTGGGAAAGTTTGCTATATTTTACATCAAATGTTCTTTAAAATTACAATAGATCACTAAAAATAAAGAAAATTAAGAATAATAAACATCTTAAATAAAACCTGAGATTTCTTGGTCCATTTCCTTTAATATATTGAAATAATTATAAAGATTATAAAATAATTAATTTAAGTGTCTTGAAACTTGAAGAAGTTTTTGGAAATTTCAAAAATGAAAAACCAATTAATTAATTGATAAAAAATAATAAAAAATAGATAATCTCTTCTTCCAAATTTTATTTTTTTTGATCAAAATTAATATAGGGAAGATTTTCGGTTGTTTTATTTCGTTTCTCCCCAAAATGACTTTTTTTCCAGAATGAGCTTTAAAATATGATCATTGTTTCAAAATTTAAATATAACTAATTCTCTACCTATTGATATTCTAAAAACAAAAAATGATGAATTTCTAAATATATTTTATTTACTTGGAGTGATTTATTTTCTAGATTCACAGAAGGAGGATCGTTCACATTTTTTGAAGCATGTTTTTGGTTTGAAATTTGATCAGCAAAACTATTTTTTGATAATTGCGAAACATCTCTTGATCTAGACTGCATTTTGGCATCCATAAATGACATATTATTGTAGTTTAAAAAATCATCAATTCCACCAGAGTCAGCTATGATATTTTCATGTAAATATTTCTGACTTACATTTAAGGGAATGTTAGGAACCTAGAATTTAAAAATTGATGAGATATTGTAAAATAATAAAATACATTGTTTTTGGGTTTGGATTTAAGAATCGGAAGAAAGAAAAAAAAATAGCCAACCAATGAACATGAAATCAAGAAAATTAGATCTCGAAGGAATGCTGCGAATTCTCCTTTGAAATCTAAAATTTTCTGATATTTTGCACATTTCTTTTCTGTGGAACAAAAATTAAAATACCAATTCAATGTTATCCAAGCATTGATATTTATATTCCCAAACTGTTTGAGGCAACACATCAATAAGGAAAATTAGGATTGTGCAGAAAGGAAATACATAAATCAACCAAATCAGATGTTTATCTTTTAATTTATTCGTGTTTTTTTCTAAAACTAAGATGGATTCCCTTAAAAAAGTCGTCTTGAATTCATTCAACTTTTGAATTTTTCTCCTAAAAATTAATCATTTATCTTTTTTCCTTATGAAAATGAAAAATTTAATACTTCAAAACTAAAAATCCAAAGACTGATATCAGTCCGCTCATTGCAAACAAAAAAATAAAGAATATAATCCATAGGAAATCTAAAACATAATTCAATTAAAATATTATTTTTTGTAGTTATTACTCAAGTAAAATATGCAATCTGAACTTGAAATGTTCATCAATCCAATTAAATAGAAAATTGAGAGCATAAGTGCCACAATTATAAAAATGTGGATTGACAAACTAGATTTTAAAGAATTTATGAAATAAAAAATGATTTTTTTTAAAACATTTGATATCGTTTGTTTTTCTCCAACATATAGTACATTTTTATAAAACTAAAAGCTAAAACACTATATAATAACGCCAACAAATAGTAAGTAGAAGTAGTCAAAATGACATCCATTTCAATAATGTTTTCCAGAAATTGGACTAATGTCTATAAAATATAAAAAAAAAAATCATAATAATAATATCAAAATAAAAATAGCCAAACCCACCTCTGCCAGAATTAATCCATAGGGAACCACTTCAAAGATAAATCTTTTATGATAAAGAAATGACTTAATGCACCAAATTAGATTAAGAATGAAGATGCCAAGTATTAATAAAATGCGAATCAAAGAACTAAAATTTTGTATTTTTCAATATAGGTTTTCCAAAAAAAACCTGATGCATCCAAAAGACCCAAAATCATCACTACAAATTTCCGCGATTCTCATCAAATTTACCTTAATTTATGATGAATAGGAAAATTTTGGAAATTTTAATTAAAAAAAGAGGAAAATTTAATAGGAATATCTTAAAAATGGAAAAAGATGTTGTTCGAAAAAAATTTAAAAAAACTAACAATAATGAGCCAAACTTAGTTGAAGGGAATATTGATAAAAGGGTATTAGGCAATTTCATTTATTTTTAAGTTTATTTTAGATCCTCATAAAATTTAAAAACCCTGAAGGGAAAGAAATAGGATCACAATTAGATCTACCATTGAATACCTCAGTGAAAGAATTAGAAGAAATTGTCAATAAGTTGCTTGATAACGAAGACAAGATGATTTACTCTTTTTTTTTCGAGTCAACAGAAGTAATAGTTTTTTAAATATAAAAAAAAAATGGCCTCTAATTGTTTTCTAATAAAGATAAAAACCTCCTTGGAAGACTTTATAAAAAAAATCAAGAACTTTACAACTGAAAATATTTTTCCTATCACTTATCATCCGCAAAACTTATATTTTGTCAAGCCAATCACCAGATCAACCAGTTCCCTTCCAGGTTTCAAATGCATCTCTCTATAAATAATTTTTTTTTTTTTTTTTGACCAAAAGGACATACTGAGTCAGTTTTAAGTGTTGCTTTCAGTCCTGATTCTGGTCGTTTGGCATCTGGATCTGGAGATCATACAGTCAGATTTTGGGACATAAATACTGAAACTCCTCATTTTACATGCGAAGGTCATAAAAATTGGGTGTTATGCATCGCATGGTCCCCTGATGGTTCGATGTTAGCTTCTGGCTCAATGGATAATGAAATTAAGCTGTGGAATCCATTAGATGGAACACAGATAGGTAAAAATCTGAAGGGACATAGCAAATGGATTACCAGGTTTCTAAAATCGACTTTTAATTATCTCATTAAAACATTTAAGCTTATCATGGGAACCATTTCATAAAAACTCAAAATGTGAGTTTTTAGCATCTAGTTCAAAGGATTGCACGATAAAAATATGGAACACCTCGAATCAATTATGCCAATTGACATTTGGATTTCATAAGTCTTGCGTTACGAAAGTGATTTGGGGAGGACAAGATCATCTTTATTCAAGTTCAGAAGATAAAAGTATAAAAGTTTGGTCGAGCCAAGGTCTTTTGGTTCGGGAACTCAATGGACATGGTCATTGGGTGAATACCTTAGCACTTAACACAGATTTTGTTTTGAGGTAACCATAGAAATTAAAAAAAACAAAATTTCTTTCATAGAACAGGTTCTTTTGATGAAGAGAAAAAAGAGTTCAAAGGAAGAGAAGAAATGAAGGATTATGCTTTGAAAAGATATCAAAAAATAAAAGGAGCTGAAAACGAAAGGTTGGTATCAGGCTCTGATGATTTCACTTTGTTCATGTGGGACCCAATTTCAAGCAGCAAGCCTGTGACCAGAATGACAGGACATCAGCAACCAGTTAATCATGTAGAATTCATTAATTATTTTTCCTTCTTAATATTTTAAATTTCACAGATTAGTTTTTCTCCTGATGGCAGATTTTTAGTGAGCGCTTCTTTCGATAAGAGTTTAAAACTCTGGGATGGTTATAATGGTTTATTTTTAGCAACGTTGAAAGGACATGTGGGAGCTGTTTATCAAGTAATAAAGAAATGAATTGGAATTATAATGTTAAAAGGTGGCATGGAGTTTTGACTCTAGAATGCTTGTAAGTGGTAGCAAAGACACGACTTTAAAGGTTTGGGATATGAAAAGCAGAAAACTTATGTTTGATTTACCTGGACATTCAGATGAAGTAAAAAAAAATTTTTACTAAAGAAAGAAAAAGGAAATTTTTTTTTAGATTTACGCCATTGATTGGAGTCCGGATGGTGAAAAAGTTTGCTCTGGGGGAAAGGACCGATTATTAAAGTTATGGAGAAATTAAGCTTTTTTATCTTTTTGTTTTTTAATATTTTTATGAATTTTTCAAGTTAACTTTTATTTTCTTTATTGACTCTTTCTGATATGTTTCTTTTTTAAATTATGTGGTTTGTCAATTTGCAAAAAACTAACTTCTTCGTTCTTAGGAACTTCTACTCCATTTTCTAGTCTGTACAATTGATGACTGTTATATTCCTTCTCAATGAAAGAAAAAACAGAGTAATCATCTTCATCTTTCAATCTAAGATTTGCATTCTTTTCTTTGATGCAATCAATTGAATTACAATCTTTGAATTTTTCTGTAGAGGGTGGGAGATTGGTTCCATTGGTTTCATTTGTTCCATTTGTTCCATTGGATCCATTGGAATTGTTTCCATTGGTTTCATTGGTTTCATTGTTTGCATTAGCTGAGGCATTGTCTACTCTTGAGGCATTGTCTGCTCTTGAGGCATTATCTGCTCTTGATGCATTGTCTACTCTTGAGGCATTATCTGCTCTTGATGCATTGTCTGCTCTTGATGCATTGTCTGCTCTTGATGCATTGTCTGCTCTTGATGCATTGTCTAGTCTTGATGCATTGTCTGCTCTTGATGCATTGTCTGCTCTTGATGCATTGTCTGCTCTTGATGCATTGTCTGCTCTTGATGCATTGTCTGCTCTTGATGCATTGTCTAGTCTTGATGCATTGTCTGCTCTTGAGGCATTGTCTGCTCTTGATGCATTGTCTGCTCTTGATGCATTGTCTAATCTTGAGGCATTGTCTGCTCTTGAGGCATTGTCTGCTCTTGAGGCATTGTCTCCTCTTGAGGCATTATCTGCTCTTGATGCATTGTCTAGTCTTGATGCATTGTCTGCTCTTGAGGCATTGTCTAGTCTT
>Ga0302140_10006989_pt1 | contig 14145 bp, 19 predicted proteins | sample I_Bog_E1_1_FD_202095 | JGI IMG/M metagenome (GOLD analysis project Ga0302140, IMG submission 202095) | Peat permafrost microbial communities from Stordalen Mire near Abisko, Sweden - I_Bog_E1_1 | ecosystem: Environmental > Terrestrial > Soil > Wetlands > Peat | place: Sweden: Abisko, Stordalen...
TGCCAATGCCATTCCCACCCCGTATCAGATCTTCAACCAGAAGAAAGGTTCACCGTATTCGAAGAAGAGATTCTATGAGCTTGTGAAGCTTTACCATCCAGATCGACATGACCCTGATGATTATCGCGGGCTCCCATATGCCACAAAGTTAGAGAGATATCGTCTAGTGGTGGCTGCAAACGACATATTGTCAGATCCGGTCAAGCGGGGTGCTTACGATATATATGGAGCAGGATGGAACGGGCAGCCAGATGTGCTGGGTCCTAGAGACTCTTCGGAACCACCAGCTACATGGGGAGGGCACAGTGGGAGAGGATGGGGTGGAGGACCCAGTGGTCCGAGCCAGAATGCCACTTGGGAAGACTGGGAGAAGTGGTATCAACGTGAGGGCAAGGGGCCACAAGAACCAAGATATGTTTCGAATGCCGCTTTCGTGGGGCTAATTTTGACTTTTGCGGCTCTCGGAGGTATGACACAAGCTACGCGGGCTGGTAACTATTCCATCAGCTTTCTCGAACAAAGGGATGCACTTCATAGGAATGTTTCTAAGGATTTAATGCGGAGGAGGAAGGAGGCGATGGGAGCTTATGGCAGTCGCGAGGAGAGAATTGAGAGTTTCTTGAAGCAGAGAGATCCATGTGGGTATGGCGTGACGGATCTAAAGGAAGAGAGCTACAGAAGGGTTCTGCCCCCACCTGAAATTTGCTCCAGTGAAGATATTAAGGACCGATCGATGGACATCTACCATCAGAAGAAGAATCCAAAAGATGGTTGAGGACGTTTCACTAAACATCAAAGATCAATTCGAGTGGCAGGAAGTACAATCTCGAGCTGGAGCTATGGGACCTGGGCTGCCACTGGGTGCACCTTTCATGCAGCAGCGCCCCATTCCCAAGTCGTTCGGACTTAAGTAGATGTCCAGGAACCAGCTGAGATTGTCCGGTCAATCGAGGGACTATGCACGCTGTTGGGGCGAGTCAGTGGTCCGAGCATCAGCTTCGCCAACGGCATGGAAGGACTGTCAAAGAACGTATGCAAATTTAGATTCAATGATTGAAATGATATAATACGCTACCTGTAACCTTCACGAGGATTGAAATTTAGTCCCAGCATCGCCCAGAAATGTCACAACTTGATCCGCCAAGCCTGATTTTGCGAGCGTCGTCATACCTGCTCAGCCTCTCGTGATTGGATCTGACAACGTCAACCCTTCGCCTCCTGTCTCGAACAATACTTCGCCACAACCATTCACGCTCATAAAATTAAACACTCCGAATAACCAATTTCAAACATTCCAAAGTGGCCTCACTACAACGACTCACACTTCTCCTCGCACCTCTTATCATATTGACAGCCCTCCTCTTCTCACGTTTTCAATTCTCAGGCTCACCTCTCTCACCATTCATCAATCCCAGCAATACCACGGCAGACATGGGTGGAGGTGACGGTTATCGAACTGTCACATACTTCGTGAATTGGGCTATCTATGGCAGGAAGTTCAAGCCACAAGACTTGCCTGCTGAGAAATTAACGCACGTTCTCTATGCGTTTGCCAATGTCCGACCTGAAAGTGGAGAGGTGTAAGCATAACTCTAAGTATTCTCTTAATTGCAAACATGCTGAAATTCATACAGATACCTCACCGATGTTTGGGCAGACAAAGATATCCACTTCGATGGCGACTCGTGGAACGATGTTGGAGACAACCTCTATGGCTGCCTCAAACAACTCAATCTCCTCAAACAACGCAACCGCTCTCTCAAAGTTCTTCTCTCGATAGGAGGCTGGACTTACTCCTCAAACTTCGCGGCTCCAGCATCAACTGCCTCGGGCCGCACTCAATTCGCCTCCTCGGCCGTGTCCTTGATCAAAGACTACGGTTTTGACGGTGTAGATATCGACTGGGAATACCCGAAATCACAATCCGAAGCCACGGATCTCGTGCTGCTGTTAAAGCATGCCGAGAAGCAATGGACAGCTACTCGTCTTCCCTGCCTTCACCTCACCATTTTGAACTCACAGTTGCCTGTCCAGCTGGGCCGCAAAACTACAAGATCATGGATATTGCTGGCATGGATAGGTATTTGGATTTCTGGAATCTGATGGCTTACGATTATGCCGGTTCTTGGGATCAGGTTGCGGGCCACCAGGCAAATCTGAAGGCGTCGAGGAGCAATGCTGGAGCGACGCCGTTTAACACTGAGCAAGCGGTCGAACATTATAGAAAGCAGGGAGTAGCTGCTTCGAAGATCGTGCTCGGTATGCCGCTTTACGGACGAGCTTTTGAAAATACAGATGGGCTTGGAAAGCCATTTAGTGGAGTTGGACAGGGCAGTTGGGAGAACGGGGTGTTTGATTATAAGGCGTTGCCTTTGCCAGGCGCAGAGGAGAGGTTTGATGAGGAATCCAGGGCAACATATAGTTATGACCCAGCAAGAAGACATCTGGTCACGTATGATACGCCATCTATGGCGAGGGAGAAGGCGGAGTGGATCAAGAAGAACGGGCTTGGGGGTGCCATGTGGTGGGAAAGTAGTGCGGATAACATGGGAGGGCAGAGCTTGGTAGGAAATGTGGCGGACGCTCTGGGGACCCTGGAAGGAAACCGGAATTGTGTTGAATATCCGCATTCGAGGTTTGAGAATTTGAGGAAAGGGTTTAAAGGATAAAATGGTCCCTGTAAAACAGCGTTGCGAAGGGTTGTACTCTAGGAGGATTTCCCAGGAATACATGACGTTGATCTCCGAGATTTTGGACCCATCTTTTAAATATGTTGAAGGATGTGGTTCCGCAGACTCGCTGGTGCTCCCTCAGAGAATCCCAGATTCATCGTCAACGTTCAAGCTAGCAATATCTCAACTGAGAGGAATGGGTCTTTGAGAGAACGAAAGTCAATGTTGTACGATGATGAAGAGAAAACCATGGAACAGGTTTCGGAATTTACAACCAAGGTCGGAGAATACTCAAAGTCGAAAGCTTGAAAATGCTCAGTCCGCAAGCATCGAGGTAGACCGCTCTTCCTCAACCTTCCACACAGCCACCTCCATTGATCCACACACACAACATGAAAAAGCAAATCATGGACTTGTGCTCTCCTTCGGCATGTGGAAAGCGGGGTTTCAAGTCTGAATGGTGGGGTCCAGATCGAGGGACAGATCATGTTACACAACAGGTCCCTTGGCTTGTCCGCACCAATGATCAGAACGTAAGAATATCCTCTTCAGCCACCAACACTAGGCTAGAATCAGTGCTGAAATCTTTATATAGTTTCTACTCGGCCAGCTCTTTTCTATTCCTCACCGAGTATGAGCATTATGTTTCGTAGAGCTCAGATTTTCGGCTCTCGCTTTGGCGCGGCCTACCTAAGCAGTTCTCCCAACTTGAGAGCATATGCAACTATATCGCACGAGGAATCATTGGTTGTACAGAAATGGTACGAGTCATTGAAAGTTGGTCAAACGTCAATCAATAAGTCCCATGGGAACATCGTAACGTACAGATTCCAAACACTTTGACCTCAAGGTCAGGTGCATTGCTGACTAGGATTTTAGGACCAAGAATAGCACCACTTTTCGATATCCACTCAAAGCACTCTTGGATCAAGTCCCTAAGACAATCCATTCCAGGCTGAAGCAATCGATGTACTTGGAGTCCGGCCCTGTGGCTAACGCCATTTGCATCCCGGTCGAGATGGCTAAGAATTTTGAGAGGAGAGAGAACCTTGCGTGGGATTCATTGAATAACATTGTTCTTGAAGCCGCGTTGTCGGTTGTTCCGGGCTCGAAAGTGAAGAACGGAGTACCCAAGATCTTAAATGACAAGATCAATGCACAGTATGTGTATTTACACGTTCCTGAGTGAGTGAAAGTTTGGTGAGAGGCTGATCCGAATTTAGGAGGAAAGAGACGATTGAATTTCGAGAAAATTGAGCGAAGATGCTCGGGGAAGTTGAGAGAAGGAATATATTCAAGAAAGCTCAAGCGTCCTCGACTGCAAGACATAAGGATAAAGTGAAGGAGGTCCATGGAAGACATGTCCATAGAAGACATAGGGGACTGTGGGTGGGTGGTAAATATAAGTAGTCTGGTCCAAACAAATCAATGATAGGCTTTGTATTACGGGCCATGTCTATGAGGTACCTATACCAAGGCTGCTGCTCATACAGAAGATCAAGACCGAACACGGGGAAGCGATGAAGCGATTGTCACTTGACAAAATCCAAGAGACAAGCCATGAGATGACAGCCGAAAGCAGAATAATGAACATGACTATCATGACAAGAGATAGCATATGTGGACCTCGACTCTCATGGAAAGAAACCCACGATAAGAATCTGAAGAAAGCATAGACTACCGCGAGAATCGATCAACTTCCCCTGAGATATGAGGATTTGATGAAAGGTGCGTCTTCTGGGTCTTCCTTCAGAGAATTTGTCGTAAAATATCAGAAGTAGGATCAGGAAGCCTATTTCTAGAACAAATACCTGCCGAAGATAAACAATTCCATAACCGTGACGCTAGAAAGGAGGCAAAACCTGCACTTGCGAAGGCCATTGGCACAAACTTGGAAATTAGGCTGTGGAGTGGGGCTGTTAGGTCGAGATACATATGCATCACACGCAGTTGATGCAAAGCAGCTCAGAGAAACTGATGGAATGTGTTTCGAGGCGAATTGTGACTCGAATTCATTGATGGCAAAGTCGGACACTTTAGCGCCTGCCCCAAGCAGCATGTTGTAGATGGCGCAACATTTGAGCCGATCCAAGGGGAAGGGACCTCTTTCATGAGACCAGAGCCGATGCGGAAGTTATGAACGGGGGAGATTCGAGTATTCTGGAGTGGCAAAGTCACTGAATGCAACCAAGCAGGCAACATCACCACGCAATACCATTTTTGTCAGCAACTGTGATGCATTTGATGATCTTCGATCTCTCTAGATACAGCAATGCTTGCAGAAGCTATTCACTCCATATCCGCTTCGTATCCTACTCGGTCCTCTACTTTCCAGCCTCATCGAAGATGTAGGTAAGGTGGCAACGTCCGCAGTATTGACGATCGTGCATAGCAGCCATGAAGACACCGGCACCGCACTGTAATTTGTTAGGACCTGCTGAGTCTTGATATTCAAGTGGCAACTCACGTCTGGAGTGGGGCACTCTCTGCGAAGGCGCTCGATCTTTCCATCACCATCGACTTTGTAGTACTTGAGGACAGCCAACTTGGTCTTCTTGCGCTTGTGCTTGATCTTCTTTGGGGTGGTGTAAACCTTCTTCTTGCGCTTCTTGGCACCACCTCGCAGACGCAGGACGAGATGAAGGGTCGACTCCTTCTGGATGTTGTAGTCGGAGAGGGTACGGCCGTCTTCGAGTTGCTTGCCAGCGAAGATCAGGCGTTGCTGGTCGGGTGGAATGCCCTCCTTGTCTTGGATTTTCGACTTGACATTGTCGATGGTATCGGAAGACTCCACCTCAAGGGTGATAGTCTTGCCCGTGAGGGTCTTGACGAAGCTGGAGATTGTCAGTCTCGAGTACCGTAATATTTACATCTTTGGAAAGAGGAGATTTTAGGTAACTTACATTTGCATCTTGCCTGGACAACCGAAATTGTCTTCCTTAGCTTTCTGCTGTAGTTGTGTCGTGGGGGAAAGAAAGTTCGAGGTTGAAATGGATTTATCAGTGAGTGGCGCTAGTGCGGCGCTAGTTAGTCAGCGCACATTCAGGGCTTTCTGCCCTTTTTTACGCCTTGCGCTCGCTTAGGATATCGATATTCTCGGCCTCGAAATTCAACGTCAACCAGCAAATCCATCGCAGATTCCGACAAACACGCTCAGAATCCGCAATCATGGTCAAGAAGCGCGCGTCCAAGTATGATGCCCTGTTCCTCTCGTTCTCCCGATTCGAATCATACATCTATGGTTGGAAATATCAAGACGAGGAGCCGGTGCTAACATATTGCTTGCAGCGGACGTAACAAGAAGGGCCGTGGCCACGTCAAGCCGATCAGATGCTCCAACTGCTCGCGATGCACCCCCAAGGACAAGGCGATAAAGAGATTCACAATCCGCAACATGGTCGAGAGCGCTGCAATTCGTAAATCTTCCGAAAAGGCCCAAAACGCTCCCGAAAAGCCCGTACTGACCGTCTGCAGGTGATATCTCGGACGCCTCCGTATTCCCAGAATACACAGTTCCCAAGATGTACCTCAAGTTGCAGTACTGTGTCTCCTGCGCCATTCATGGCAAGATTGTCCGGTACGTCACGCACTGAGAAGAACCTTGGTCGAACATCCTTCCTCTCCACAGAACAGCAGGGCTGACAATTCACTCGCAGTGTCCGTTCCCGTGAAGGCCGTCGCAACAGAGCCCCCCCGCCAAGAGTCCGATACAACAAGGACGGAAAGAAGGTCAACCCCAACCAAGCGGCTGCCAAGACTACTCAAGCATAATGGTTCATTTGGGCGATATGGAATGGGAGTCAATTGCATGGAAAATGAGATGTACTTCTTCACAGCTAGACTCGAATAAATGAGCTTGCCTGGCAAATACAACGGTCACAAATCTGGCGATCCTCCATACATGTGTTTCTTTTATTGAGCATGGTATCGTTCACCTTGAAATATGGTGGCCAAGGCCATGGTTTAAGGATCAGAACCACAAATTTGGCCTTTAGATTGAGGAGTGAGTACTGTACAGCCAGCCTACCGACCATTTCTAGATCAAAATACAACAAATACATCGAAGAAGCAGACGATCAGATCATGTTCCAGAATATACAGCCGTTACCCCTCTTCCACACTCGATCCTTTGCTCAACGCTGACATTTCTTCCATTGTACCTGATCTTCTTTCTTGGAGTAATCTGGAACCTATGCTCCTCTCTCCTTCCCTTCTCTTTGTCTGCTTCCACGTCCAGTGGAGCAATGTAGATTGGATTACTGACATTATTCCGTTTTCCAGTTCCTAGTTGATAAAATTCGTTTCCACCCCACCACAGCACGTCTGCTCCCCAATTTGTGTCGTTTTCGGAACTTCTGTCACTTGCTCCAACGTGGCTTATATTATTCATGACTGCGGACATGTGTGTTGATCCAACTGACAGATGTGCCAACCGAATGGGCACAATAGCGTTCTTGATTTCGTCGTACTCGAAAAGGCCAGATAAAGCTTTGATCTTCGTTGGAGTGCCTTGGACATGCGTCCATCGTCCATTGCCGAGACCTCCCCAAATTCCTTGCCCGCATGACCAAGTATCTGCTGTAATCCGGCCAAGGCCTCGAGGGTCTTCTTCACCTTGTCCAGCTACTCGCGTAGCATCAACCGTGAAGAAACTGTTGACCCCACCAGCGGCCACATCTGTAACTCGGGGAACCATGTTCGATCCTTTGTATAGTCTGTCGATAGCAAGCAGCGAGGGAGCATCGACTGTTGGCGCTTCAGGATTGTAATCAAATCCTAATTGACCAAGGCTATTGTCTCCAAAAGCAAAGACACGACCTTGGCCATCTACCACCAATGAATGATAGTCCCCGGCTGCAATCTTTACTATCTCGAAGCCTCGTAGCGTTGTAATCTCGTGTGGTTGATCATACGGTCCTTCCGGTCTCGTTGCCCAAGTCAATCCCGGGACACCTAGCTGGCCTTTCGTTGGGAAATCTTCTGTGCCGGAAGCTGCTGAGAATACACGGCCTTTGGATGTCAAAAGTAGACAGTGTTCGAGGCCGCTGCTGATGTCTGAAATCTTCTCTCCCCATGCTAGATTGCTGGGGCCAAGTCTCCGATAACTGATTCTTGATCTTCCTTTCCAGAAGGGTATCCATGAATTTTCTGACGGCTTTGGACCTTCAACCTGGTCGGCTTGAGCGGCTGGGATCGAGTACACTTGTCCTCCGGACGAGAGGGCTATGATTCGATCTCGTGAAATGGCCAATTTGATAAGATCTTTTCCTCGTAACGTGGAGGTCGGTTCCGAAACCGTCGTAGAGAATCCATTTCCCCATTGGACCAAATCACCATTCTCCATAATCGCAGCTCCAAAATTCCTATCTAATTTAAGATCCCGAAGAAGTTTTCCATCGAAAAAGGGAAGCCTGCGCGGCAATTTGATATTGCCCTCTTCGGAATCGTAAATCAACTTCCCCGAATTCGACCCCCAGCAATAAACACCTGGATTCTCCCAAGATTTCTTTACTTGCAGGTGTTGGGAACTGATCAAGTCTCTATTTTCCTCCCTAGAATTTGCTTTTCGTCTAGGTTCTTCAAACTTCACCTCCGCAGGTGCCGGAATCACCTCTGCATGAAGAGTCCTGGGATAGCCCGACGCGTAGAGCAAGCCTCCTCCAACGGTGAGGGAGAGCAGAAATCCGGCTGCTCGGGCTCGGGGAGATGATCTGCTTGCAGCGTGGACTCGTGATCGATTGGCTGCTCGAAAACATCTCTTCTGGAGCAAGCCGGGTCCTCCTGGCCTTTGAAATGCTCGCTGAACAATTCGGATAGACCGAGGGGCTGATTTTGAGGCAATCATGTTGACGGTACTCAGTTCATCGAAGGCACGATGTTGCTTTCTTCAGCCTCGTCTTCAATGACGACGTGACTTAGGGGCAATACGGTAGCCGAAACGATCCCTGCTTGCAAGCCTTGTGTGGTCCAAGCGCTCAATCACAAAATGGCATCGTGTTCGCATTTCATCAGCCTTCCGTTTACTCTCAGGTAACAAAACAACCAGCCATGTACGAAGATTCCTGGTACACATATGTGCCAGATGCACATAAGAAAGAAGAGATCTCTTCCCACAGCTCAAAACATCGACGGAAAGAGTCCTTGTTAAAACAAACAAATGTCAGCCCTGCCAATTCAATGTGGGAAAGCTTTACTGACCGGCGAAACAGGGAGGAAGCCAGATACCTGATCCTTCTGATCCAATTATGGAACTCTTTGAGGAAAATGCCGGATTTAAAGGCCCTCCAAAAGCTACCCTAGCCAGGCGAGCTAAGTCATACAGCGACTTTTATGAAGTTGCCATGGAATACCTTAAAAGAGAGGCCGAGCAATCAAATCCAAAAGATGCCCTTGAGACGTTTGATAGTAAAGCGGACAAGATCCCGTTTGGACTGCATTTTGAAGAACTTGAGGATAGGCTCCTGGATGCAAGTCAAGAAGAGTACCAGTACGTCTCAATTACAATCACGTGGTGATTATGCTCACTCGTAGGAGACTCTATAGGGATCAGCTAGCTATATCTGAGCGGCATCTGGACAGCTTGCTCAGCGACACTACATCTGCTTTGGATCTACTGGCGAGCCTCTCTGAATCTTTCAAGACTGTTGACTCGGAAACCACTGCGTTCCAAGCACAATGTGAAGACTTGTTGGGCGAGCAGAAACGTCTCCGTGATTTGGCAGATGAAGTTGGGACGGATCTGCAATACTATGCCTACCTAGAGCCTTTGACACGGCGCCTCAATGCCCCAGGCGCTAGCAGGATTGTAAGGAGCGATGACTTTCTAGACACGTTACGGAATCTGAATACGTGTATAGATTTTATGGAAGAACATGTAAGCCATCTCCCAATTCATATCTTGCTAAACGATGAAGGCGAGCATCTCTTGTAGGACTGTAGTCTTAAATATGAGTCGAGAGCAAAGCGTGAATTACTAACCTTCGCAGCCAAATTACCGAGACTCAACCGTCTACAAGACTCGATATACAACACTGCTAGAAAGGGCTCTCAACCTCGTCCAGATGGACTTCGCATCTGCTCTCAAGGAGGTGTCAGACGACGTTGGGAAGCAGCTCCGCGCCAAAGAACACAATGAGACAGCCGAATATGTCCTGCTCTACGGCAAATTTGAGCAGATACTCGATGACCGTGGCCCGCAGTTGAAGAGGCTTCTGCAATCCCAAGAATTTGCGTTCGGCCATGAAAAGGATAAGAGAGAACGACGTTCATACTTCGAGCAGTATCATAATCTGTACAATCAAATAACCCAGATCTATCTCAAAAGCCGCGACCAAGTCGGACCCGTGGTCTTGAAGAATATTCGCAAATTTGCTGCAGCCGATTCGAGTCTTGAGGTTGATTTCGAGGCTCTTGGAAGACGGTCTGTTCAATATGTCTTAGACATCTGCCACAACGAGCAGAATCTGATGGCCAGGTTCTTCCATGGTGGCCCGTTATTGTTGGATTACCCAGGCATGGTCCCTTGGAACAAGACTGCCAAATATGCGGAGAAACTTGAAGAGAACGTTGTTTCGCACCTAGCCACCCTCAACACATTCCTAGCACCATACTTGAGCCATGCTGACTTGCTACGAATTTGCAAATTGGTTGACTGGCTGGAAACAACATACATGCCGTCTAATGATGAGGACTCAGATACCGACCAATTAGAAGACGATAGAAGATGGATTGCCCAAGTTCTGCTAAGCAAGTACCTTTGGCCAGCATTGGATTCGCTCTTCATAAAAGCTGCAGGGGAGATCGAGCATTTCAAGCCGTCACAGGAAGATCTTAGGTTTACCACGAAGTATATCCCGCTTGCCGGAGAGAGGAAGAAAGCCGGCAATGCTCAGATTGAGGTTGAGAAATCCGAGGATGCGGAAACACAGACACCCACAGTCTTGAACGCCTACCCCACCGTTCAGACCGCCGTCAAGCTTTTGGTGATGTACAACGAGGGCTCTTACGACAGACCGGTGCGTATAGATTCTCCAAATCATATTATCGACCTGATTTACTAAATATCTATCCAGAGAAACGGTGATGTGCTCTACGATATCGTTCACCAGACTACAGAATCTCTTCAGAAAGCAGCTACCGTAATCAAGCGCAACAGTGTCATCATGGACGCACAACTTTTCCTCATCAAAAATCTGATGCTTATCGAAAACCTGTTCATGACGCACGAAATCCCTGATTCTGTTCGGCAATCAGCCGAATTCGATTTCACCCCCATTTGGGAGACTATTCAAGAGCTTCAAAACCGGAGGCAACTGTTCAATCCTCTTGCATACATCAGGCCTTTGGTGAAGGGTGAACTGCTTCCGGCCGTCGTTGACCGAGTCTTGGATGCGAGAAAGGAGCTTGAGAAGGTACTTGTTCAGCAGATTACTGCTTTCACAAAAACCTGGCAAGCTCGCTTGGCAGAAAAGGATTATAAGAAGAGAGAGGCCATTGCCAAAGATTTGGACGCGATGCTCAACAAGGTCTTTGATGATGAGACTACGAGGGCAGCGTTGTGGAAAATGATCAGGGCAGAAGAATAATTCTTCGGTATTGACGTACTTCATGGTGAATCTTGAGGTCGAAAGATAGTCACAATGTGAATCATGAGCAACTCATCTGGCAACTCACCTTCAAGTCCACATCAATCACAGTGAATTCAACGCACCTATTGAACTTTCATTAGCTAACGTTATAAATTCACTTATACTTAACCGACTCGCGAGAGGAAAGAAGACCTGGTCCTTATTCCTTGAGGGTAGTAAATCTTTCGTCGTGGTCACGGGATATAAAAATTTCCGAACGCGGTACCTAACCCTTAGATCGCGTCCACCATCAAGTGCGGCCCCTTCGCCCATAGCTTCGAGAGCAACTTCCTGACAAACAGTAGAGAATCCTTCACACCGTCTGCCACTAGTTCTGATATTGATCAGCTCGAGCATACCATGACGCTCAACGATGCGCACGTTGGCAACAATTGATTCGGGTCCTCTTCGCGACAAGGACGATGCCGCAAGTATGCAAGTTTTGGCAGCAAGGGAACTGCAGGAATGGAAGTGAGTAAGCAGTTCGCAATGTTCGAGTTACGATTGACATAGGATCCCAAGATAATTGCAGATTTGAACATCCCGGAGCTGGTTCATCTCGACCTCCTCCAAATTCCAACCGTTATGCGCCCCTCCAGAATTCAGACACCTCGAGAAGCAGTAATGGCTACAGATCACAACGTAAGGACTCTCACTTCAATATTGAACCATTGCTGACGACACCAAAGCTTCACTGTCTGCAGCGCCTGCGTATGGCCTCGAAAAGGCTGCCATAATCATAGACCTCTCCTCGGAAAGGCCACAATGGATTCTATCAGCATATGGGCCTGGCCGAGCGGCACCAGCACAATTATTTGGTGGCCCTCAACGAGAACAGAGTTTCGAAGAGCTGCGGCTGCTTCATTACATTGGCATTGCAGCCGGGAACGTTCAGCTAGCTGTACAGGAGGCGGAAAGAATATATCAAGCTGCGGACCAGCAAATTCAGACAGTCCTGAACGACGTGGACGGGGCTATCAACTACATAATCAGTGCTGAGAATGATCATCCGAATCGAATAGACATCTGTAGAGAGAGTCAGGCTGCCAGCGCCGGGTCACAACGAGGTATTTTCCAGCGCAACCAAGAATATCCGGTCGACACACGAAGCCAGCCAGCTGCGGCTCCTGCCTTTGGAGCACCGGCCCAACCAGCAGCGTTCGGCCAGTCTACAGGCGGCGCTTTTGGCCAATCTTCAGCTTTGGGACAGAAGCCGAATCCGTTCGGCCCGCCTGTTGGAGGAACGTTTGGGCAGACATCGGGAGGAGCATTTGGGCAACCGTCAGCTTTAGGACAAAAACCAAACCCATTTGGAGCCACAGCACCAGCATTCGGCGCTCCGACTCAACTTGGAGGAGGTGGAGCTTTCGGACAGCCCTCTGCATTAGGACAGAAGCCCAGCCCATTTGGAGCACCCTCGGGTGCGTTTGGTCAGCCATCTGGAGGAGCATTCGGCCAGACTTCAGCTTCAGTACAACAACCGAATCCATTTGGGGGGCAGCCTGCAGCACCCGCCCCTTTCACCAACCCGTCACAATCTCAAGCAAGCCCCTTTGGAGCACCATCGGTGCAAAATCCAAGCCCTTTCGGTGCTCCAACCCCCGTTTCCCAGCCAAATCCATTTAGCAATACAGCTGCTCCATTCGGGACTCCTTCTCCAGCACCAAAGAATCCCTTCGGAACCGCCTCACAACCTTCACCGAGTCCTTTCGGGGGGACTCCGATATCACAGCCGAACCCTTTCGGAGCAGCATCAGCACCTGCACCAGCAGCTGCAAATCCCTTTAGTAACCCGCAGCCAGCTTCACAGCCAGCAGCAAACCCATTTGGTGACCCACAACCAGCTTCACAGCTAGCAGCAAATCTATTTGGTAATACCCAGTCGACGCCGTCTGGATTCAGCAATCCACCTCCAGCACAAGCGCAAGCACAATCACAGTCCTACACAAACGGTACCTCCTCGCTTACTGAGCACCCAGCCCTGGAGCAATACAGTACTCGTGATGGCAACGGGCAACTGCTTACGTGGAAAAACAAACGTGTTGTATACAAAGAGGGCGTGCCCGGGACACAGAACTTCGACGGGACGTGGGCAAAGATTTGGTTTCCAGATGGGCCGCCTATGCCCGATAAGTGGGCAGAAGCAGATCCAGATCTGTACACAGAAGATGTGAAGCATGCGTACGAGAACGCCAAGAGGAACGGCGTGTTCGATGGGGGTATCATTCCGTTAATACCGCCAAAGCAGGAGTGGTGTCAATGGGATTTTTAGTATAGCATGAAGGAGTTGGTGGATTTGCCGGAAATGGATGGAGATTGCATTTGATGGCGTTGTCGGAATCTATGGTTCAGGTGTGGGATAGATGTAGTGAAAATCATACGAATTAGCAGAGATTCTTCGCTCGCAACTCACCTTGTAACTGCTATCAAGACAGATACGGAATTTGATTGTCGCAAGCCAACCGGTATTTCCAAAATGCTTCGGCCCCGAATGTTCCATTGAGCCGTTGTACATTCGACCTCGATTTTCTTTACTATTTGAGAGGCTTTGAGATCAGAACGTCGAAGTACTGGTTTCCAAGCAGGCTTGTGCATTATGCACCTAGGAGAGGAGTATCTATGCCGATTCATATTTCCCTTACCAGCAAGAAGCTTCAGTCTCCATGTTCTCTCACTAATATATTGCAATCGATTGTCATTATTCGCAAAGAACGCATTGTCCCTCACCACTGCGTACATTCTCATCCTTTGCCTTATAGTAGCTCAAGAACCAGAGCCAATAACCTTCTCTTTCAGATTCTCAACAACGCTAACGCCCTCCTTCTCCTTAAAAGTGAGTCCTCCAC
>Ga0302140_10006992_pt1 | contig 14144 bp, 14 predicted proteins | sample I_Bog_E1_1_FD_202095 | JGI IMG/M metagenome (GOLD analysis project Ga0302140, IMG submission 202095) | Peat permafrost microbial communities from Stordalen Mire near Abisko, Sweden - I_Bog_E1_1 | ecosystem: Environmental > Terrestrial > Soil > Wetlands > Peat | place: Sweden: Abisko, Stordalen...
TCTTCAAGGCAGCCAGGCAACCGGAGCGCAGGACATTGGCCGGCTCACGAATCTCATGCACTTGAACGTCGACACCAGTTGGTTCGTTCGCTATCGCAGTGCCACCAATCCCGACTTCGGAGCCACGTTTCCTCAGGCAATCACGATCAAGAACCGGACTGCAATTCCCATCACGGACGCCGATTTCAACAGCGCCAACCACATTCAGGTAATCGCAAACACGGCGGCCTTCCACTTCGGGTACATCGAACAGGGCGGCTCAAGTCTCTACGCTGCAATGAACCAGAAAGCAAAACATCCGGAGGTCGTTCAGATAACTCTGGGCATAGGTGGAGACGAAGTCGCGCATTTCCTGGAATGGGTCGATTTTGCGGGCAACGGCGTTCAGGCCCCCGTGGCGCCGGTCTCGGATTCAGGTTTGACGTTCCCGGATTTCTTCGCCAAGCCGCCACTGAAACCGAGCACGTTGGTCCAACCCAGCCTGATCTTCCCCGTTCCTTGCGAATTCATCAGCCCCAACCTTCCCCATGTCTCGATCATTCGTCCGCTAACTGACAAGTTTGGCGGTGCCGTGGCCACCATTGCAAGCTTCACTGCCGACGGGCTGTTTGTCGGACAGAGCAAGAAATTCCTTGCGGCGCTGCAGACTCTCGCCGAGGAAGCGGATGCGGCCCACCGCTAACCCGCTTCGCTCATGTTAAGACAGGTCGACTAGTCCCGGGCCTTGGCCCATCGCCAACGGCCCGCAGACTCTGCTTCCGTTCGGATCGCCCCAGGAATCATCGATGAAAGTTTCTCAACAGTCAGGAGATCACAAGTCATGAAGAGGATTCTTCAAGTTTCGCTCGCTGCAGCGCTTCTTGTCCCGAGTGCCGCGTTCTCAGCTGAGGCAGGAAATGCGCTCTCAATCGGAACAATCGCCCCGGACTTTACGCTCCCCTCGCAGGATAACACCCCGATAACTCTGACGGACTACAAGGGGAAATGGGTGGTCCTCTATTTTTATCCTAAAGACATGACCTCGGGCTGCACCGTCGAGGCGCATGGCTTTCAACGTGATCTTGAAAAATACAAGGCCGCTAACGCAGTTGTGATTGGTGTAAGTCTGGACACCGCCGGCAGCCACAAGAGTTTCTGCGAGAAAGAAAGCCTGACTTTCAGGCTACTTGCTGACCCCGAGCACAAGGTGGTGGATGCCTATGGAGTTCCTGTGAAATCGTATGGAAAACTGAACTTCGCTTCCCGGCAGACATACCTCATCACTCCGGAGGGCAAGATCGTCAAGTTTTGGCCAAATGTGGATGACGATCTTAGGAATCACAGCACCAACGTACTCGCTGCAATTGCAGCAGGCGGCGAGTAATCAGCGGTTTCTGTCCGGGACTTGAACGAGCTTAGTCCCCGCAGTTTTTCATTCTGGCAAACTCTTCCACGCGAAAAGGGGCTGTTTAATCCACGCCAGGCGCAGGCGGGATTGGACAGCCTCATTGAATTGGATCATCGTTTGAATATCCGGCAGCTATTATTTTCACGGTTCGATGAACCCGATACTACTCCGCTGCGCGTCCTCCTTAACCTTGGCGGACGCGCAGCAGACCTTCATTCACCGCATTTGCGAGGCGCTGCACATTGCTTGGCATCTGACTTAACGCAACCTCTTCATCTTAGTTAGTTCCGCTCTGTTGCCTCAGAAAAGCGATCAGGTCCCTGCGCTCCTCGGCCTTCGGAACACTGAAGCTCATGTTGTTATCCGGGATCATCATATCCGGGTCGCTCAGCCACTTCTCAAGGGTTGCGTCCGTCCAGGTCATATCCGAATTCTTCAGCCCTTTTGAATAGGCGAATCCCGCAATGCTGCCAGCCTTCCGGCCATACACTCCAGACAGCCTTGGCCCTTCCCGGTCAGCATTCAATGCGTGGCAACCGGTGCAGCGCTTTTCAAATACCGCCTTACCGCGAGCTGGATCGCCTGATCCAGCAAGAGCGGTCTCGCTGCCACCGGAGGGCTGCCCAAGGGCTGAAAGCGCCTGCACGTCAGCCTTGGAGAGCTTGGCGTCCCAATGCAGCACTAGATACTGCGGTGGAGGCATATCTCCGCTTTTTGCCTCTTGGACAATCTTGGCCATCCAGACTTGCTGTGTTTCAGGCGGCGTGTTCTGCCATTGCGAAAGGTCCATGTGCTTGCGCGCGTCAATGATGTCCCTCTCGATCAGCCACGAACCCGGCGCGATCCGTGCATAGATAGGCCATTTCGTCTCGTTCGAGTGACAGTCCGCGCACTTGGCTAGCAACACCGCTTTGGCGCCGGAGGGCATACTCGCATTCTGCAGCAGCGTGCCGAGCCCCTGGGGAGGTTCGACACGCGGATTTCCAAATGGATGCACATATCCAAGTCCAACCAATCCGGCTGCGGTTAGCGCTGAAGCGATCAACCAACGCATCACACATTCTCCGCAAGTGTCGAGTCTACGACAGCCAGGTGACTGTGTCCTCGCATGACCTTGACGTTGGTGACTCCGAGAACGCTTTGCAGTTTCCCCGGAGGAACCATCATGGGTCCGGGATTTGGCGCGGCGCCGGGAGCAGGCTGCGGGAACGCGGTAGCCATGGCCGTGTGGAAGGCCACGTTGCCTTCAACCTTCTGAACAACCTGATGGATGTGTCCGTTGAGCACAGTTACGGAGCCGAAAGGCTTTAGCATCGCGAGCGCTTGCTCGCCATCCTTGGTGCCCCAGCCCCACTTCTCGTAAACCATCCACAAGGGGATGTGCGCGAAGACCACGATTGGAGTCGAATGGCCCTGGCCAGCCAAGTCGGACTTCAGCCAGTTGAGCTGGTCGGGGCCCATGTTACCCATCGCATCAACCTGCACGCAGTTGTTCAGGCCCACAAAGTGAACTCCCTTGTGGTTAAAGCTGTACCAGCCGTTGCCCATCGTTCCTTTGCCAAAGCGATCCTTGTATTGCGAGCCATCGTCAATGAAATCGTGTTCGCCAGGGACATAGAAGACCTGGTCGACCTTCGCACTCTTGATAACCTGCGACGCCGTATCGAACTCGGCGGCCTTCGAGTTCTGCGTAATATCTCCCGTATGGATCATGAAATCGGGCGCCTTCATGCCGCCCGGGACCATATTGATCTTGTCGATCGCCTTGGTCAGAGTCCCTGTCACATCCGGGTTTGCTCCCTTGTTAAATCCGATGTGGCTGTCGCTAATCTGCACGAAACTGAAGTCTTGTACCTTGCCGGCAGATGGGCCATGACTCTGCATCGTTTGTGCCAGCAGCCTTGAAGTGGGTACGCCGCCTGCCATGGTCCACAGCAGCCCTGTGCCGGCCCATGCCATGCACCCTAGAAAGTTTCGCCGGTCAATGCCGTCGCCCGCGGACGGATGGGCGTCCTGGCCCTCTGGCACGACTTCGTCTTCCTTAAACCGATTCATAGAAAGCTCCATTGTTTGATTTGCCAACGCTATACAAAACTCGCGGACAGGGAATTTATTCCCGATAATCGGGACATCGTCATGGAATAATTCGCACGCAATGCGGTTTAGCATAGTGATGTTCAACCGCGAATCGCTGCCCGTGACATCCGCTGGGCCGAGCAAGACAAACAATCCGAGCTCGATGGAGGCTCTCAGAATCATGCCCTCTGTTGCCTCCCGCAGCGCTGCTTTTGAGGATTTGGCCCTTCCCCTGTTTCCGTCTCTTTACAATCACGCTTTCTGGCTCGTGCGCAATGAGGCCGAGGCAGAAGACCTGGTCCAGGAGGCCCTTACTAAGGCTCTGCGCGGCTTCGACTCCTTTAAACCTTCCACGAACTTCAAAGCCTGGATCTTTCGTATTTTGCGTAACACCTTCTTCACTTCGCGCACCGGAATCGCGGCTTCTCGAACGATCTTTATCGAGGACCATCCCGACGTGCTCCATACCCACGACGCAGGTCCGACCCCGGAGGAGACTCTCATTCGCCTTGACAGTCAGGCGGCAATCGTTACCGCGCTCGGCCAGCTTCAACCGCTGCTGCGAGAGGTACTCTTGCTCTGCGACGTTGAAGAGATGAAGTACAAGGAAATCGCTCTCGTTCTTGATGTCCCCATAGGCACGGTCATGTCCCGAATTTCGCGTGCGCGGCAAGCACTCCGTCAACTCATTCAGCCCGAACTCAGGAAACAGCTGTGACTCAAACAATCCATGCTAACGAACATTTCACTCCGGACACGCTCTGCGCCTTCATTGACCGCGAACTGGATGCCTGGAAGCACAGAACAACCCAGCAGCATTTGATGTATTGTCATTCTTGTACGCTCCGCGCCCTTTCGGCGGCGCAGCTTAAGACAGCGATTCGCCAAATTCGAGTCAGGTTCAATCCCTGCGCATTCGACTCGTCCGATTGGGATCGAATCCCGGAAAAGGATTCTGTCCGGTCTGACAATCAGGCAACCGTGATTGCTGCGCTCAAGCAAATTCGGGCGCCATTCCGCGAACCTTTGCTCCTGTGCGACATGGATGCGTGTAAATATAACGATATCGCCGCAATCCTCGATATCCCCGTCGAAATCGTGATGTCTCGAATTTCGATTGCGCGTGACACCATCAGTCAAATCTTGCAACTGCAATTTGGGGAACTCCAATGATTGAAACTTTCCAACATCCTGGTCCGGATACAATCAACGCCTATGTCGACGGCCAACTTCCGGCTGATGAGGAGCGAGATGCTCAACAGCACCTGGTAGCCTGCCATTCCTGTGCTCTTCGCGTCCTTTCGGCCATGCAATTGAAAGCGGCGACTGCGCGGGCTGGTCATTGTTTTGCACCGACACCCGAGGTGGTGGCTCGCTTGACTGCCCGGCTTCATGCGGAGCCAGGCCCGGTGGCGCGTATTCATTCCGTTCGTCCAGTCGCTTGGGGAGCCCTGGCGGCAGCCCTTGTGCTGGCTGTATCCCTCCTGGGCTGGAACCAGTTTCGCCACTCCAACACGTTAGCCGCAGAATTGCTGGATCAACACCTCGCCATCCTGTCCGTCGATGCGGCGCCGCAGGTTATTTCCTCGGATCGCCACACCGTCAAACCATGGTTTCAGGGCCGTCTTCCGTTCAGTTTCAATCTCCCCGAATCCGAGGCGCTTCCTCCAGACACTACCCTTAAAGGCGCTGACCTGGCCTATTTCGACGGGCAGCCCGCGGCGCTGCTCATATTTACTATCCACAAGCACCAGGTCACAGTCTTGTTGAGCCCGCAGCCAAGCGAACTGGCCCTTTCGGAGATTCCGAAGGCTCGCGCGGGATTTACCATCCATTCGGCCACTGCGTCTCATTTGCACATCATTGCCGTGAGTGATGTGAATCCGGCCGAGCTTGATCTCCTCATCGCTGCGCTGGCTCGGGTACAGGGATAATCTGTTCATCCGTTCGTGCGCGACGATGACCCGCTCGAAGGGATGGCTGATATCAGCGCGGCGTGCGCAAGCCAGCCAATTGACGCAAACCACTGGAAGCAATGGGACCTCACACACCAAAAGCACAAGCCGCAAGCACTTGGAGCCGACTGCAATCAATGGCGTCAAGAGGGAAGCTGCATCCGTCAAAATAATTTCTCTATTTGCGGGAATAACCTGGCCACAACTTGGTTTTCCCAGTAGCAGGTACGGCTGCATCAGCAGTTGCTGGAGGTTTTCCTTCGTGCACCGTGATCGAAGACCAGACTCCAATTGTCCCATTTTGTATGCAGTTGTGCCGCGAATTCCGTTCCCGAAGGAATGCTCATGAACTTGTCCCCCAGCAAGAAAGCCTTCCTGGGTTCCTGCTTGATCGCAGTGCCTATCACCGCAATCCTCGGCTTCGTCGTAGCCGCCCAACAATCGCCCCAGGAAGCGCCGGCCGGGTTTAACACGCCCAGCTTTAACAGTGCCCAAAGCATCAACAACGGTTTGGAGGAACCGGCCGGAGATACGTTTGCCATCGATCAGAATGTCTATGAGGAAAACGAGACGGTCGCGGATGGACTCGGACCTGTCTACAACGCCACCTCCTGCGTCACTTGCCATCAGAATCCTAACAGTGGAGCGGCCAGCCAGATTACGGAGCTCCGGGTTGGACACAATGATGCCAATGGCAATTTCGTAAACCCGACAATCGTGATCAACGACGGGCAGAACACGATTACCGGCAGGTCCATTGTGAATGATCGCGCCATCGGACCACAAGCCCAGGAACACATCCCCGCTACTGAAAACATCCGCGCGTTGCGCGCAGCACTCAACACTCTGGGAGATGGATTCGTTGAGGCTATCGACGACAATACTCTGATCGCCATCGCCGACAGACAACCTGAATTGAGCAACGGCAGAGTGCACGGAGAGGTTGTGCAGGCACCGATCTTCGAGGCTCCCGGACAGACCCGCGTCGGACGCTTCGGTTGGAAGGACCAGCACAGCAGCCTGCTTTCCTTTATTGCCGATGCTTATCTCAACGAGATGGGAATCACGAACCGGCTGCGCCCAACGGAGGTTACTCAAGTTCTCAACACCACGACGGGCATTAACGATCAACCAGATAAACTTGGACTGGCTGACATTGACCACTTCGCTCTGTTCATTCGCGGCACCATGGTTCCACCTCGCGATGTAACCTTGGCTGCAACCCCCGCGGCGATAAACGGTCACTTACTGTTCACCCAACTCGGTTGCAGTACCTGCCATGTGGAAACCATTGTGACGGCTCCCGTTGGAACGGTTATCGATGGCGGGATGTTTACGGTTCCAAGCGCGCTGGGAAACAAAATCATCCATCCCTTCGGAGACTACCTGCTGCATGACATCGGTACCGGCGACGGCATCGTTCAGGTTGGACCGCAGGACACAGCCAACAAGCTGAGAACTGCTCCTCTTTGGGGTCTGCGTGACAAAGCTCGCTTTATGCATGACCTGAAGTCCCTGTCATTGGAGGACGCCGTTCGGCGTCATGACGGGGAAGCGAGGGAAGCCTCTGATCGCTTTAGAGAGTTGCGTCCAGAGGAGCAAGCGCAACTGCTTACCTTCCTGAAATCGCTGTAAGTTCCGGAATCCCGGGTTCACTTCAGAGACCTGGGAATCCGCGAGCCCCGAACCGCCTCGCCGAAAAAGCCCGCATCAGTGAAGGGTGCGGGTTTCGGCCTGTCCATTGAATCTCGTAAATTCAGCTAAGGAACCTCTGAATAAGTCAAAGTTTTGAAAGGGCACGACTTTAGTCGTGCCGCAAATGCCGCAAAATGAACGCGGGCTTTAGCCCCTGAGGGAATGCCGGTGGCTTGTTCAGAGCTTCCCTAACGATTCCTCCTCATTCCAAAAAATAATTCAAAATCGTTCGAATAAAAGTTGCTTTCTTGAGTTATCCATTGCAGCCCGCCAGTTGGGATCTGAGACATTCAGTCGTTTTCCTGGCTGGAAGGCGGAACAAGAGGCAGCGATCGCCTCTTGAATGGAGATAAGCATGCGAAACAGTTTAGTGTTCGACGCATTAGAGCACATCGGCAATCGTTATGAGCTTTGCCACGTGGCGGCGAAAGCTGCACGGAAGTTGCACAAGCCCCGCACCCGTTTGCAGGATACGACCAACGATGTCCTGGTCCTTCTCACACATCCTCACAATTCAAAGCACCTTCATAGGGATTCTCGTTTCGAGTAGGTTTGGTCTTTGCGGTTAACTGAAGCACCTGTGAGAGGAAGCTTTGGTTCCGCGCGGGCGCGCCTCTTACCGCCAAGGGAATATCAGGCATGAATCCAGGACTTTGTCGCGAAGGACCGTCTTTTGACAAATGGAAGATCATCTGGAGACATCGCGGACGCTTCGAGCTTTTAGTGTGAATGTCATGGCGAGTCTCGTTGGAGGGAATGCGTTGGAGGATAGACAAATGAAGCCTTTCCACGAGGTTCAGGCATCCGATCTCGGATCGTATTCACTGCACGATGAAATTGCCTCAAGAGGCTACTTGCTGATTCGTGACTTATTACCCCAACACACTCTGAGCCGGGTGCTCGGCGACATAGCGCGCATTTTATACTCGGCGGGCTGGCTCGTGCGCGACGATGACCCACTCGAACGGATGGCCGATATCAGTGCGGCGTGCGGAGATCCAGACCCATCCTTCAAGCGAATCTACCAAGCAGTATTCAATCTGGAATCGTTTCACGCCTTACCGCACCATCCAGCCTTGAAACAAGTCATGAGCAAGCTCGTTGGAGAGAATATACTGATCCACCCAAAACCAATTGGCCGGTTGATTTTCCCTCGTTGCGAACGTCTCGTGAATCACGCGCATCAGGACTTCCGATTCATGAATGGAGACCCTGAGTGCTTTACCGCTTGGATTCCTCTTCACGGCTGCCCGACAAGACTGGGACCGTTGCGGATTTTGGAAGGCTCTCACCGCTTTGGCATTCAAAACCATGACCATGAAAACCTCCACGTCCCGGAAATCCCCGAAGGCGCGGCGCTGGGCGGGGATTGGGTTGGCGGCCAGATTAACGCGGGAGATGTGCTAATCTTTCACAGCCTCACCGTGCATGCGGCGTCCCCAAACCTTTCCAACCAGTTGCGCATTTCGCTGGATTGCAGATTTCAGGATTGCCGGCGCTTCGTCAATCCCGCCACTCTGACGTTTGCCGGCGAATCAGCAAAGTCATGGGAAAAGACGTACTCCGGATGGCGCTCAGACGAATTGAAATACTATTGGAAGAAACTTCCGCTGAGATTCGATCCTTCGATGGCCGAGTTAGAACAGCTTGCAAAAACAGCCGATTCTCCGCGGAAACGGGGAAGGTATGTCAGGATCTTGAGTCAATTGGAAGAGTTCGCCGAGTGCGCCAGTAGATAAGGCAGCATTTCTCCGACTCGCCCTGTCTAAGGAACCTCTGATTAAGTCGTTGTTTTGAAAGGGCACGACTTCAGTCGTGCCGTAAGTGCCGCAAAATGACCGTGGGCTTTAGCCCCTGAGGGAATGCCGGCGGCTTATTCAGAGCTTCCCTAAGTCTTATGTGATCCGTCGCTCCAGTCCTTCTGCAGTCGAACCCGGGATTCAAAATTCCAGACTCGAGCCGTCCCAACCAAACTGGCAGCGAGGACGAGTCAGATGTCCGTGTCATCGGCGTTCGTTCGCCTTAGCGCCGCCCGAATAAGCCCTCATTGGCATTTCTGAGTTCCCTATGCATAGAAAACCGCAGAGGCCGGATTCACAAGGCGACCGGTCGGGTTCTTGGCGGGCTTGGTTTCACCCGGACGTAGTGCATCGCGCATCATCCTCCGGGCTCTTGCAAGTCGCGACATGACAGTCCCTATCGGAATCGAGAGGATCTCTGCAATTTCCCTGTAGGTGGCATCTTCCACATCGCACAATAGAATCACTTCTCGGTAAATGGTCGGCAATTGCTGAATCGCCTCTCGAATTGCAGCGGTGCTCAAACTGTCGATCAACAACGATTCGGGAGTGGTGCAACAGGCGAATGCGGGAAAGACCTGCTCCTCCGATTCCAGTTCAACCATCAACTGACGTTCCCGAACTGGACATGAACTGAGAAACGTGTTTCTCAGGATTCTAAATATCCAGGCCCGGAAGTTTGTACCGGGCTGAAACGATGCGAAACTTCGAAAGGCCCTGAGGTACGTTTCTTGTACCAGATCCTCGGCATCATGGTCGTTTCGCGCCAGCCAGCGCGCCAGATTGTAGGCAGAGTTCAAAATAGGCGTGGCCAGTTCTTCGAATTCCGCGACCGCTTGGTTACCCTGTGAGGATGTCGGCCCGCCTCCGAACGTCTTCTCTGGGGCGAATGCAATATGTCTCATTTGTCTTCTCCCGAATCACGGCGTACTCTGTCTAGCATCGAATCTGAGCTGCCTCCACTCCGGAGTCAATTCACAAAGCCTGTTTTCTACCTAGCCCCGCGCTTTCCCGGTAAGTATTTGATGAGTATCGGCTTAACGCAAAATATATTCTGGGCGGCCGGGACAAGAAATGCTAGACTTTGCCCGAGGTCCAGTTCTGTATGGAACCGTTGCGGCCCAACTCAGTCGTCCGGTTTGGAACATTTGAAGTTTCGTTCCAATCGGGCGAGGTTCGTCGCGCCGGACTGAAAATCAGGGTGCAGCAGCAACCATTGAAGGTACTTCAGATACTGCTGGAACATCCTGGGGAAGTCGTCACTCGGGAGCAACTGCGCACCCGGCTTGGAGCCCAGGAAACCTTCGGCGACTTCGACCAGGCAGTCAACATTGCAATCGGAAAGCTCCGCAACGCACTCGGTGATTCATCTGAAAGCCCGCGCTATATCGAGACTCTTCCAAAACGCGGCTACCGGTTCATCGCCGACGTGACTGTAATCGATGCCGACACCGAAGCCGATCAGCTGGAATCCGTGGCAGGAATTTTCCGAACCCAGGAACCTCCACCCAATAGTTCGAGAAGTCCTCAACCTGACAATCCACTCCCTACTCCGGCATTCCCGAACCGGTCGGCCACAGATGCGTTGAAGCACCGGCTGCGAACCACCAATGGAACCGCTGTGGCTTTCGTGCTGGCTCTGTGTGTCTTGATAGTGGCCGCGTATCTGGTTCTCTCCGGGTTAGGACGGTCCCCGCATATTCGATCTCTGGCAGTGCTGCCACTCGACAATCTTTCCGGCGATGCCGGACAGGATTACTTTGCCGACGGAATGACCGACGAACTGATCACTGACCTGGCGCAGATTCGCGCTCTGCGCGTGGTCTCCCGCACCTCGGTAATGATGTACAAAGGGACGCGCAAGTCCCTCCCTCAAATCGCGCGGGAGTTGAACGTAGATGCAGTCGTGGAAGGCTCTGTTCTTCGCTCCGGCGACCAGGTGCGCATCACGGCGCAACTGATCCAGGTGCCGGCTGACAAGCACTTGTGGGCGAATAGCTACCAGGGCAATCTTCGCGACACCCTGGCCGTGCAGAATCAGGTAGCGCGCGCCATTGCCGAACAGATCCGGATTGAAGTCACTCCTCAGGAGAAAGCGGTGCTGCAGAAGGAAAAGCCCATCGACCCCGCGGCTCACGAGGCATATCTAAAAGGGCGGTATTTCTGGAATCAACGAACCGCTGCTGGATTCAAGAATGCGATCGACTTCTTCAATCAGGCCGTCGCCCGGGATCCAGGCTACGCTGCGGCTTATAGCGGACTGGCCGACACTTACGCTCTCTTGGGAGACTGGCAGTATTCGGTCATGACGCCGAAGGAAGCTATGCCCAGAGCTAGGGCTGCCGCAATGAAAGCCTTGGAATTGGATGACAGCCTGGGCGAGGCGCACGCTTCCCTTGCCTTTTGCCTGGAAGGGTTCGACTGGGACTTCGCTGCTGCGGATAGAGAATTCCAACGGGCAATAGAGCTTAGCCCTGGATATGCCACCGCGCATCATTGGTACGCATGGCACCTGAGCCTCGTTGGGCGGGGCAAAGAAGCAATTGCCGAGATGGAAAAGGCGAAAGATCTTGATCCTATATCTCCAATCGTCAATGCGGATTTAGCGGAACTCCTTCTTATACAGCGCCTTCCCGATGAGTCGATTCAGCAAAGTCTTACCTCGATAGAAATGAACCCCGGGTTTGCTTATGCCCACGCTCAATTGGCTCAAGCGTACATCGAGAAACGCATGTTCAAGGGGGCGGTTCGTGAACTCCAGAAAGCAATCCAGATTTCCGGCGAGAACCCCGCCCTTAGCGCCAACCTGGCTCGGGCCTACGCTGGATTGAACAGAAAGCCAGAGGCGGTGGCACTTCTCAACAAACTGAAGAATAGCTCAGCTCCGGACTATGCGCATGCCATCCATATTGCAATGATTTACACCGCTCTGGGAGATAGGGATGAAGCCATAATCTGGCTCAGACAAGGCTTTGAAGACCGATTTAATCCGGGCGTCCTCACCCGGCCTTGCTTCGATCCGTTACGATCGGATACGCGTTTCCAGGATATTTTGCGCCGCGTCGGGCTTCCAGCGAAGACCGAAAGCGCGGGATCCACTCCCGGTCTGCCGAACGGCTGAGAAGTCACCCCACACAAGTCGCTGCGTTTTGCGTAAATCCATCGAAATTGCGTAAGCAGACCCTCGCGAAACGCCCCCGAATCCCCAAGATTCCTCGAACTTCCCGCACGAGGCGCGCTACCTGCCAAAGTTCTCGGTAGGAGCCGATGGTCCTGCACTCCCACGGAACTCCTTCGGTCGAAGGTGTGATCCCCGCAGGACCGCGGCGATGTGGACAACTATTTTATTTCAATTAGTCGGGAATAAACCACGCTGGATTTGGTTCGCACTTGTGTATGTCCCCGCAGAACGGATCGCCTGCGGGCAACCGTCAACTCCACCACAGCGCCGACAAGAACCGGGATCAGGGACAGGGGGGAATTGAATGTACGCATCCGCAATGAAGAATTCAGCTCGCGAGCAGATTCTCACTATCAACCAGGATCAGCATTTCGATAGCATTAAGTATAGGGATCGAACAGCCAAGGCCAGCGAGGCTGAGAGAGTGGCAGCCATAGGCAGAATGGCTTGCTTCATCTCCCATGATCTGCGGAGCCCACTCTCCGCAATCTACGCTAATCTCGAATTCCTTAGTTGCAAGGAAGTTCTCCCGAGCGACCGAAGAGAACTACTCGAGGAGGTGCGAGAGGCCGTGGTGGCGATGACTGAACTCATCGACTCCCTGTTGCGATTCGCTCGCGGCGACGGACACAATCCATTCGGACATCACCACGTTGGCCTGGCCGCCGAGAGAGCAGTTGCTGCTGTGAGGCGTCATCGAACTGTACACGGCGTCTCGATCGATGTCGAAATACGCTCCATCGCTACTGCGAAGATCAACGCCCTGCGTATCGAGAGTGCAATCTACAATTTGCTGCTCAATGCCTGCCAGGCGGCGCAACATTTCAACCCCGAACCCAAAGTGAACATGGTCGTTGAAGCAATTGGCCCAATGATTTGTATCACCGTTATCGATAATGGGCCGGGGGTGCCGTCGTCCATCCGCGATACCCTCTTTGATCCTTTTGTCACCTGCGGAAAGCACGAGGGTCTCGGACTTGGACTTGCCATGGTTCGCGAAATAGCAGAGGAACACCTTGGTTCTGTTCAACTGACACAATCTGAACCAGGCAAGACAGTCTTTGCCCTGCTGATTCGGGCGCATACCGGAACTGATGCTGATCTGAAAAGTGCATGAGGATTGTCTATGGAGGTAACGAACAGGGTGGGACTCCACTGGCAGGTTCGTTCGGTGATTGCTCCGCCAATATCCGAGTTCCAAATTACCGAAACAGAAGAGGAAATATGGAGAGCTCAGCCTGCATCCGAGATCGCTTCCCGACACCAGGCAGCGGGGAGGCTGTGTCCACGTCGTTGGATCGGCCGATCGATTCGCCCAACATGCCTGCGTGTCCCAGTAGTCTGATCAGGCGCCTGCGCTTTGAGGCTGCAAGCAAGACGCGTCGAATTAGAAAATTGGAAATTTTTGCAGGGGCATGCTTATGAGATGCGGCATGCAGCTCGTCACCACGGCCGTAATCATAATCGCCATGGCATTGGCTTCTGTTGGCGCTCGCGCTTCAGACCTGGATGGCCGTGCAACCAATCTTGCTACGCTTCAGGTCAAGGCGGAGCAAGCCCCGCCCAGAGACAGATGCTTTCTTTATGCTGAAATTGTCGGTCAATTGGCGGACCGTGCTGGAGAACAGATCAAATCCGGTGATTCCGACCATGCTTCGGAAAGCCTCAGACTGCTCAGGCAATATGCAGAACAGATTGGTTCGGCCACCACGGATGACAAGAGAAGGTTAAAGGATGCCGAATTGCTCACGCGACGCGCCTCGTTTCGCCTCAGCAACATGTTACGCGGTGCCTCATATGAAGATCGGCCGGTTTTGGATGCGACTCTCAAGCTCGTGTATCGGGCCCAGACGAATCTCATGATGCAGGTTTTCAAACACTGAATTGCGCCTGGCATTCTCTTGTGAGAACGTCGATCTTCTCTTCCATGTTCAGACTGGAGCTCCTGTTAGAAAGTCCGATGCCCGTAAAGATTGGCGCGAAGTGGTACCTGACCTACGTGGCATATAACGATTCGCCAAATGTCCCGGTTGCTAATTCAAAGCAGTCCG
>Ga0302140_10006994_pt1 | contig 14141 bp, 14 predicted proteins | sample I_Bog_E1_1_FD_202095 | JGI IMG/M metagenome (GOLD analysis project Ga0302140, IMG submission 202095) | Peat permafrost microbial communities from Stordalen Mire near Abisko, Sweden - I_Bog_E1_1 | ecosystem: Environmental > Terrestrial > Soil > Wetlands > Peat | place: Sweden: Abisko, Stordalen...
GCCGGAATTGACCATGCGCACCAAAACCGTCCCGGTGATTCCGGTCGTGACCGGCACGGGAGGCATGCCAGACACACCCGCCGCGGCCGCGAAGAGCGAAGGCAATGGATTGGCCTTGTCGAACGCGAGGCCGTTGATGAGGAAGTAGAACGGGGTGTAATTCACCGCCGGGGGATAACACGTGAGATAGGCAGTTGACGCAGGATTGCCGCAGCCAGGCAGACCCGTGTTGGGGTCGGTTGGCATACCAGACCAAACTCTCGTCTCGCTGAATCCTGAGGTACGAACGGCCAAATCCACAGTTTTGTTCTGCACAGGATCGATTTCACTGAATTCCAGCGGGACTTCAGCGTTATAGAGCACAGCCGGAGCACTTCCAATCGCGGGATACGCTGTGCCGGCAGTGGAGCCCGAGGGCGCAGTGGTGACAACCAGTACACCAATCAAGCCCATAGGCACCTGAATCGAGGGATGCGTGCCTGACTCGAGCAGGTAGGTGCCCGGCTTGAGCGCGGCCCAGGTGAGAGCGGTCGTACCCGCTCCCGCGGCGACTTCCGTGCCCATGGATTGCACACGGTTCGCCTGGACGGGCGGCGTACCTGAACTGCCAGGTTGCGGGGCCGGGCAGGGCGTGCCCGGCGGCGTGGCGCTGGAGGCAATAAACCACGATGGGCACCCTTGTGCATTGACGTGGCTGGGGCTCACCGTTGTGGTTGGGGCACCGCCAAGGCCGCCGCCAACTTGACCCACAATCACGATAGACGTGGGAATGCTATTGGCCGAGCCGCCGGCGGCGGGGGTGAATGCAAGGTTGTTTGTCAGGTTAATGGTGAGGCCCTGGCCTGACGGAACCGTTACCACGACCGGAGACCATGCCGGACTCGCAGCGGCAACTGCTCCGCCTCCCGGACCACCGTCGGTGATCGTGACCGTGGGAGCGGCAATATAGCCGGCTCCGTGGCTCGTCACATTGAAACCAACGATCTGGCCGTTGCTAACCACAGCGGTAGCGGTGGCCGTGGCGTTGGTCACTCCGGGAATGGAGCCGGTTGGGGCGCTAATTGAGACAGTCGGCGAGGTGTAGCCGGATCCGCCATTGATGACGTAAACTCCACCAAGTGCGCCGAGGGCCGCAGGCGAATACATGGGATTGGATCCACTCAGCGGCGCGCATGTCGCGGTCGAACCTGTCGCGGTTCCGCAGGAGTAGCCCCACATCGGAACAACCGTGCCATCTGGCATGGCTGCAGTGGCGGGCCCCGCAGACAAGTTGATCTGCTGCTGTCCAAACCCCATCCCAGCCGCAAGCAGGAGGAACGCACTCACTTGAATTGCAGCCTTCAGTGTCGTCATCGACTTTGAAACGTTGATCCGGATCATCGCTGTCGCCTCTCGTTCAAGTTGGGTCATGGATACAAAACCCGAATTCACATTCGTCGCCGCGAGCCCGGGGGTGCGGGATCTGGCGGCATTACAAGAACACGCAAACTACCTGCCCCTACTCCGTCTCGTCAATCGCAAATTCCCGCGAGTCCACCAGCAGCATCATCAGCATCCCGCCGGGGAAAACGTTGTTCGTCGTTATCTCGCGCTCATTATGCGAGTGCCACATGAAAGCCCAGCCGCGCTCGTTGGCGGGGTTGACCTGGAGGTTTGCAGGTTGCAGGTCGGTGCAATTGGCGTTGGTAGTGCTCGCGCAGGCAGGATGCGAACCGCGCAAGGTTGCATCCGGGCCGAGATACGGACTGCCACCATACCAGGAGCCGTTGGTGAGAATATCCGGATCAGGCAAAGTTGCGGGGCCACCTGCCGCTACATCGCCAAATGGGGCCACTTGTACCGGCTTGTCGTGGTCCTGGCACCACTCCATGAAGTTGACTGCCGTGGGGTCGCCCGAGTTGTAGCCGTTCGCATCCGGCGTGCAGGGAAGCGTAGCGAGTGCATCCCCGTAAGGATCGCTGGCCGCTGTACCGGCTGTCGTACCTGGAAGAGGCGGATGGTGACCGTAGGGATCCCAGTTTAGCCCCCTGCCGGTGAAGTAAAAGATTCCGTCGAAAGCATCTCCCGGTGTGGTGTCAGTGTTGAACATGAGAAGCCCGGCAAGGCCAGGAGCGGTCACTGGTGTGTCTGCGGTAAGGCCCGAGGTATACGACACTGGAGCGCCGCTGCTGAGAACCAGGTTGCCATCGCGGGCGAGTATGCGGACGTGGTTGGCGTGCTCATGGAACGGATGCTGCCATCGCCCCTGGCCGATTGTTCGAATGAGCAACAGCTCGCCCCCATGCGTGTGCGGGTTGCCGTTGTAGGGCTGGTGGGGATACTCGGACGCGTAGTTGGGATCCATGAGATCGGGCATGGAACGGCCGTTGATCAGGAAGTACGCGGGATGGTACGGCTCAGTCTGAACCTCGAGACTGCATCCGGGGCTGCCCGCCGCGCACCCAGTCTTTGCGGCAACTTGCGCCTCCGCCTGCTTGTGAATCCGGTGATCCATCTCGGCCCACTGGAACAGGTATTCCCGGTCGTAGCAGCTTCCAGGGTGATCGTATGCAGCCTGCGACAGGCGGAAATCGGGTTCACCCCAGTGAGCCTTCGCTGCCAGATTCAAGGTGTGGTAGCCGGAATTGCAGTTTGCCGGAACAGCCGCTGGAAGGACGACGACCGCGCCGTAGAGACCCATCTCGACCTGCAGGTCCCCCTGCGTTCCGCTGTAATAAGCGTGCGTGCCCGCCGCTGATGCGGTGAACGTGTAGGTCACCGAGGCTCCCGGCGTTGCTTCGCATGTCAACAAGCCCTGCTGACCTGCAACTGTCGGCGCAGTGCAACTGGTGGAGACATTAAAGCCGGGAAACAGGATTGAGGTGTTGCCGGCAGCTGTTGGAAGGCCATTGAGCAGGTTGATCGTGACCACGTCTCCCTCTTTCACGATCAGCGTGGGCCCCGGGACCTGCATCGAGGAGCAGGACGCGGTGGTGATCGCCGCGGGAAGGAAGCCTGCCGGCGCCCCGTTACAGCCATAGCCCCAGGAGTAAATCGCCTCTCCGTCCGGCTGATTGAGATAGGCTTGCTGGGCCGTCAGGTTAAAGACCGGGGTGGATGCGCCCCCGGTGATGCCGGGAACAGCGGCAAATGCTACCGGCGCGAGAAACAGTGTTGCGGCCACCACCAGCGCCATGAGCAGTTGTGTCTTGGACATTGCGTTTTTCATGTTCTTTGGCCTCATCGCTGTTCTCCTAGTTCATGTTGCAGGTATTCCCAAAGGTGTCGCTCGACACGCTGTTACAGATGTGGACCTCGGTCATCATCCCGCCGAAGTTCTCCGCGTCATTCGACAGCATGTCGAGATTCGGAGTGGAGACGTAGAAGGTGCTTCCCGCTGGATACAGCTTGGCGGCGCAGCCCACCCCCATATAGGAACTGCACCCATCGTCACTGGCGTCCAGGATCACATCCAACGATTCTCCGCCGCCAAGTGTGATCGAATTGGTCCAGAATTCCGTGTTGACCCCTGACTGATCCCGCAAAAGCTTTGCGTTGAATCCAATCTCATGCATGGGAACGCCCAGGCTCTGCAGGGTGAAGTATTCAGCGACCGACAGGTTCACCAGGCGCAGGGAAGCCTTGCCGCCTGCCGGAATGTTGATGATGGCCGGTAGCGGCTGCGAGTAGTGCATCTGGCCATCGCTCGTAATTGTGGCCTGCGGCCCTGCAGCGACTGTGTCGGGATAGCTTCGCCCATTCAGCAGGAAGTACTTGTCCTTCATGTCCACAAACATTTCGGGATTGAAGGTCATGCCGGCAAAGTGGAAGTTCGGGTCGAAACCGTGCATCTGGATGGGGTACGTTACGTCGTAGCAAGTCGTGCCGTCGCCATCGTTGTAGACATACTGAGGCGTTGTCCCCTCCCCTGCGGGAGTCGTGCCATTGCACAGGGTGCCGGCCGCGAGCCTCTTGGCCGCGGTGTCAACGGCCGGCATGGTAGCGCTGCACAGGATGTCGGAGCTGGTGTTGCAGATGGTGCGCGGATCCGGAACAGGATTTGTCGAAGGCTCGTTGATTCCATTCTGGTAACCGAGATAGGTATAGAGGTCTCCGTCCACAGGCACTCTATTTTGCCGCGGCCGCACATACAGTTGTCCTACCATGCCCATCTGCAAATGTTCGGGCGGGGTGATGTGGCAGTGATAGAAATAACTCCCGGCATCCGGAGCGAGGTAGTAGTAGGTGAAGCTGCCGCCAATGTTGATGGCGATAGATGCGTCGGGCACACCGTCATAGAACGAGGACGCATTGGGGTACCCGTGGAAGTGGACCGTGTGCTGCTCGAACAGATCCGGGCGCATGATCATGCCCACGTTGGTGAGGGTAAGGAAGAACTCGTCGTCCTCGTCAAACGCGATCATTGGCGCCGGAATATTGGCGTTCATCACCGCAACGTCCATGATGGGGCGGGGATCCACATGCCCGTCGATTCCCGCAGGAGTGGAAACTGTGGCAGCCAGGTCATTGCCGGTGTCTGCGGCCAATCCTGATGCGGTGTCGACATACTGGATGGGATACTCGCTCACTCCATCGGGACTGATACCGCTTCCCGGAGACACGCAGGAAATGGTCCATGTGCCTGCGTAGCCGCTCGGGGTCGGTACGCCACCCTCAGCGACGGCGTTGTTTATCAGGATTGCCTGCCCGACCTGAAGACCAGAGGGCGCGTCCGTCCAGGCGGTTACGGTGTTGGCAGTGGGAGCAGGACACCCCGGTGCGGTGGTGGGAGGAGTAGTGGCGGGAAACGGACCCTCGAGGAGATTGGCCACAGTGACTACCGTTGCAACATCCGGCGCCAGTCCGACCGCGCCATTCCAGGTGAACGCCTGGAAGAGTGGTCCCGGCGCGCCTGTCCATGGCACGGCGCCGCTGAGTGCCCCGTCGCTCGTAGCCGGGTCACCGCGCATTAGCTGGGCCGAGCTAACCTCGCTGAACGGAGTGTTGAAGACGTACGGGAACTGGGTGCCGGGATGGCCGGCGGCGATGTCCGGCAGCCCGGAAAGAGGTCCAAACCCGAACATGAATGTCTGCGTACCGTCGGCCATCGTCGAATAGCCATCACCGCCCGAGATTTGCTGGCACTTGATGGCGCCGTTCACGGTTCCAGGAATCGGCGTGACAAAGTCCCCGCTCGTCCCGGCCGGTAATCCAGGAGTCGCCGGGTTGAATTGGGTCGGTCCCAGGTACGCTGGTTCCGTGTTGTTGCACCCCGGCGCAGTCGGATTCGTGGCGCAGCTGGTCCCGGTCAACGGGTGCGTAAGCGTACTGGTTGGACACTGCACGCGAAATGACTGCGCGCTCGCGGTGACACCCGCGAAGGCGACGATGAGTGTGGTGAACCAAACCTCGTGTAACTTCCTCATAGCTGTGCAGCCTCCTCACCTAGACCCGCAAGCAGCGCCGGCGACCGGCTACGCTTGCAGCGGCAGCTTTCGTCGAAAGACCCCTTTTGTTCCCTCAGCTGAGCAGTCAACCCGACCTTCCCGGCTGTAGCGCATCTCTGCGGTGACTGAATTCCTACGGCACTTGCAATTCCCTGCCTGCCTCGTTCAACTGCCCCACTTGCTTTCGCCCGCCGGCGCCCGGTGAGCTAACTCAGATCCCTGCTAGAGCGAACTTGCGGCACAATAGACGGGAAGAGAATCCTTGCAGCCAAGACATCGTTCTCCCGGTCGGCACTTATTCCTCATGTGCTTCGCCGGGTTTGGACTTCAAGGCTCGACTTGCGCGAGTATCCCCAAAACAAAACTGAGGCAACTTGATACAGAGCAAGGACCCGTTGGAGAGTCTGATCCCCGCTGCCACACTTTGAATGCTTGATCTTTTCGCTAAGCAAGACCTTGACGCCGAATGTGGGCTCACTGCTTCAATTTCCCGTAAGGCTGTGCATACTCTGCATGAACTGAGGGGCTTTTCTGCACTTGAGGGCATGGTTCCGAGGCTCCTGTGGATGAGCTCTGGAGGCTCCTGCAATCGGCATTGATATCTTGAGATTTGCGAAAATGTTTCAGAGGTTTTTTTCGGAGACGCCTGTTTTGAGGTTGAGCACATGGCAAACTCACTGGTGTCTTTGTTTCAAGCAAGCAGTCACCGTGAATAAAAGTCCGACTCAATGGGCACTCATTTTGGCAGCGCAGCGTAGCGGGGTGCCTTCTGCGAGAAAAGTTTCGGACCGAAGAGCCTTGGGGAAAGGAACCACCTCCCAACAATGCAAGCCGCCGCCGGGCCCGGTGCGCCACTCCGAACACAAGCTTCAGAATGCCCGCGTTCATCCCGCCAGCTTCCTGGCAGGTCAGCGCCTTGGACCGGCACTCGATGAGCCGGAACATGATCAGCGGGCGATCTCTTGCAGCAACCCGTCAGGAACCGTGATCGGAGAGGATGTTACAGGGAGGCGCCAGAGCAGTTCAGTGGGATCGCACTCGCGAGAAAGTGGAGCGCAATTTGAACCTGATAAATGCGTGCTGGATGCACGGGCCAGGCAGGACCCCAGCGGCGCACGCCAACCACTTCATAATCGGAATTCCATCTCAGTTAGCTGGAGGCACCCTTTTTTGAGGTGCGTGATCCGCCGCGCGACGGGCGAGAATCTTCTTACGAACCTGCGCCTGCTGCTCGGGCGATAACACCCTGAAGACCGCGCCATACGCCAGGCGAGTGTACCCGGAAAGCATTGCGTCTTTCTGGTCCTGCGTCAGCTTTTCGTCTTTTGTAACTGCACCCTTGCGCATCTCCGTGTCTTGCAGAATCTTGTCGATCTCTGCTTTCTGTTGAGCCGTGTAACTCAACCCGACAAAATCGTCCGGAGAAAGCGAGTCCGGGGTCCGTTGATAATTGGCCGAAGCCGCATTCTGAGACTGCAACGTAGCGTCCGATTGGGCATTTGCGCGGACCGGTTGTAGCAGCGAGCATATGAGGACAAATTCCGCCGCATAGGCCACTGGTTTCGCGAATCGATTCCTTTTCATCCGATCCTCTTTCTGAAAATGTGAGCTAGCACCCACGGGATTGAACCGAAACTCCGCGCTCGAGGATGTTCAAATGCTGCATCAAAATCGCCCTCACCACCTGCGCCGCCAAACTTGCGATGCGACAGCGAGTTGCTCAACTCCAGCATCAAATTGATACACCACTCAGGTGACGAAGGTGTAATGAAAAAGAGCCTCGCGGCCTGCATAGCGAGGTGCCAGCCCGCCTTCCTCGTTTCAGAATTTGACTCGCACAGAGCCAGATGAGTTAAGCCAGCTTAGTCCCCCTGTCGTCTGCCAGGATTGTTCCCGGAGCATCTGAGTGGAACAGGCTTGCTAAATGAAACTTCAACTGTGATCCGAGTTCAGCCTGCAAAGCAAAATGTCCACGGCGAAAGGCCTGCCAGCTAAGCCGTGGCATTTGCAGTTCATCGCCGATGCTTCTCAATCTGCGGGCAGTGATATTGATTGCATTAACCGGAGTGCCTGCCCTGGAAGCCAGCACGAAATCGTCAGGTGCTGTCCACATGCCCCTGCCGCTCAGCATGATCAGCATGGGAAGCAGAAGCTCGGGAATTGGAAGATTCCTGGCGCGGGCTCTTTTTACACTGTCTAATTCTCCGCGGTACCAACGCATTCTGACGGCGATAGTAATTGGCGGTATCGCCTCGCCGGCATTTCTCGACCAGGCGCCGGTCAGATTTACGTGCTTCCACTGAAGGCCGCAGATTTCGGCGACAGTCATGTTCGCCAGCATGGCCAGCAGCGTCATTTCCTTTTCCGGATACCGCATCGCTTGAAGTACGGCTTTTACCTGGGCGAGTGTGAGCGGATGAGAACTCTTTTGCGGGCGCTCAGGTAATATCGTCCTCTTGGCAGGGTTGTCGTGCGGGTAGTGCCGCGATTTTATCGCGCAGGAGAACATGGCACTGATCACGTTGCGAATGTGCATGACAGTCTGGGCCGAATACCCTCGTGCCTGTGCGGCTGAAATCAGCCGCTGTACGTGCTCGGGGCGGCAATCCTCGAGTCGTAGATCGCCCAGGTAAGGCCAATCCTGAATGGCCGTCAGCTTTGTCTTCGAATTCTTGCCGGCGCCGCGAAAAATGAGGTCCACTTCCTCCGGCGCAAGCACATGCTTCAAGATTGCCTGATAATATGCACGGCCAGCCAACTTCTTCGTCTGGACGTGGCTCGGCACAAAGACCGTCTTCACAAAGCTCGATACTGTCATCCCCGGGCGTGCCGCCGTCTCATTCTGGCGCATTCTGGTAAGAAAAATCTCGCTGGCAATTCGTTGCGCTTCTATTTTTGTTACCCGGTCTGGACCCGATACGCGGCCTATACATATCTCTTCGCGCCCCGGATCTCGCCCAGGCTTCGACTCACCCATCCCATCCTCCCGGGAATGAACCTTCCAGAAGCCTCGCTCTTGATAAATGTCGTTCAGAAGTGGCAATCCCACTCGATCCATTTCGCCTCCAATTGTCCCTAAAAAAAACGCGCAAGACGGATGATGCTCCTGGTTCCCTCCCGCAAGCGGCGCCAGACCGCTGGTTTGGATCTCGCACCTATCAAGGGATTTGGCGTACTTCAGCGTGAGACACCGCTGTCGAAGAGTTCTTGCTCCAGATCAAAGACTGCAAAAAGTGTTGCGACCAATCTGCAAACTCTTGTAAAACTCCGGGACCAGATACCTTGAATAACTGGCAGGCCGGGAAGGATGTTGAAGAAGGCCGCCGGACCAACTCGTGACATGGCGCATTCGTCTGCTCCGTGGCGCGTTTGATTGGGAGGTTGTCGCAACTGAGATGGCAGGACCTTCGGCGCAGGCATGAGGGAGCCTTGGAGCGGGACGAAGGGTTCGAGCCGGGACTTGACCGTTCGTCTTCGCATCAAGGATCGCTGCTTGAAGCGGATGTGCCTGCAATTCACAGCGCTGACACGGTGGCTGGGAATTGCGCAAAGGTCGCAGCCTCAGGCCCAAGGCTGCTCTGACCGCCGCAATTCTCCTCAGCCCTGAATCCGATCCGGGAGGCAGGGTCCAAGTTCAAGCTGGTCCTGCGCTCGTTCTGGGCACGCACCGCCAAAGCGACCAACGTGGCCGATGCTGATTGCAGCCGCGCCGTTAGCACAGGCAGCGTGAGCCTGGTCTTTGACAACCCGAACCTTGGAGGCAGTGTTCACCGCGTCGCGCGAATGCAATGGTGAGTGCTGTCCGCGCAATGATGATTGTTGGGGTTCGATGGCCTTCCTAGTGGCCGTTTGCCGCCACCGTAACCGTCGGCTTTGAAAACCTCGAAGCGTCCAGCTTTGGATTCACGACGACTTTTTCGATGGTTATTCTCTCGTCAGGCACGGGGGGATCTTTGAAACCATGCGTTGTCGTTCCGACCGGGAGGACTTTGGTCTCCAAAACGAAGGGAATCTGAATCCCGCTTACCGGCCGATAATCACGGTAGTAGACCTCGACTGGATGGAGATTGCCATCGAGCTTCCGCGGCTGGCCTTCAATCTTGGCTTCCAGGAAGCTCTGCGCATCGATCCAGTCATGGATTGTCCTTCCGTCACTCATGGTCAGCTTCAGCCTGTAACAGTCGCGGTCTTCTACCTTCTCGTTGCCATCCAACTCAATGCGAGTGCCGTTGGCAGCATAGTCGATCAGCGGCCCGCCGAGCCCAGACTCCATCGATGCGAGCTTGAGTTCCTCCGGCGAATACGGCTCGACCTCAAGCCGGTTGAGGAATGGCCTCAGCTTCCAGCCGTTGCTTCCGTCATACACCTGCACCGCTGTCTGGCCTTTGAATTTGATCTCAAAACGCGATCTGTGGGGACGCTCCAGGTCCATTGCGAACGGCAGTTCAACCTCTTCTTTCCGCCGCATTTGACCAGGCGCTTTGGCCTCTTTGTTTGGCTCGGGCACCTGAAGAGTTGCCCGCTGATTTCCGCCGGCGCCCATCTTCCCTTGTTCCGACAAGGTCTGAACCGCCCGCCAGGCCTGCAAGCCGCCTCGTGCGGCAATGTTCTTTTCCACGATCTGAGAAGCGGAAAGGTTGGTCTGTGGAGTTGTCGCAGCCCCGAGCATTGGAGCAGCGACCGCCAGGATAGATCCGAGTACCATCAACTTGCGATGCATCTGTCAGTCCTCGTAGGTATAAGTTGGAATGCTCTGGTTTGCAGGGTCACGAAACGGCCCGTTTTGTTTTATCTCGCCCAGGAACCTACCTGTGAAATCTGCATTACGCCAGCCTACAAAAGACCTCGCGAAGTTTAGGGATTTTCGCCGGCGGGATTGGCGCCCGTTCGTGCTCAACAAACTTTCCCGATCCGCCAATGCACGTCCGCGATCAGTTCCGTGCCCAAACCAGCAATATCTGTTTTTGCTTCCGCCCCCCGCGTAACGCTGCAGTCCTCGACCCGATTCACAATAAGCCGAAGAAAAATGAGGATAGTTGCTCAAAGTCAAACATCAGTTGCTTCTGCGCTTGATTTACGTCTCCGATGGAGAATTGTTGAATGCTTGTACAAGTAGCGAATGAAGCAGGTGCGCGATCTGCAAGTGCGCTAATTCCCAGGAAAATGGACGGAACTGGTGACAAGGCCAAAAGAGTTTGAATGCTTGCGATCTTCGATAAAAAAATCAATGCGGACTCGAACATCGGGCAGCTGGAGATAGCTTGTGAGTTTTCAGCAAGTGCCCGCGACGCTACCTGACTCGAATTGCCAGGTTCATTCACCGCCGGGCCGGCTGATATCTGACCGCAAAACGAACTATCGTAAGGAAAGTGGGTTCCGCGGGCCGAGTTCGACCCACAGCCTACCTTCGCAAGTTCAAAAACACTTTCGTCGCCCATATATCCGAGAAGGTCAATAGTCTCGTGAAGTCGGTTAGTCAGTCCCGTCTGGGACGAAATCACGTGCTATTGAACTTGAATGCGAAGAATTGGAGCTGCGCCCGTCTTTACATCCTTTACATCCCTGGTCCAACTTTTTGCACGCCTTTACATAAACGTGGAATAGGATCAGTTCCATCAAAGGGCCTCTGTTCTTCAAAATCCCGCGCGAACCGGATGACAGGAAAAATGAAAACCTCTCCATGCAGAAACGCTAAGAGCGCTCGCCCCAATGCCGATATTCCGTCTCTTGCGGCCATGCGCATAGTGCGCACTGAAGACCAGGAACAGGTGTCGAGTACCATCTTGCGCGCCCACGAGGTGTTGACGGAGCTCTATGCCCTCCTTGGTGACTACTCGCCAATGTGGTTCACACAAAAAGAAAACGAGCGTGCGGAGAGGGCCTTGCACGAGTTAAAGCACTTGGTATCTATTTACCCAGGCAAATCGGCCTAGCGAAACGCCCGAATCGAATTCTGCAGAGCTACGATGATCGTTCCGCGTGACCTCCCTGCTCTGCGGGCATGAACATGTAACCTGTACCAGTCACGGTAAGAATAAGCTCCGGCCTCTTAGGGTCCTCTTCCACTTTCTGACGAAGGCTGGCGATATGTACGTCAACCGTTCGGGTGAACGTACCGATGTTGTATCCCCAGACACTCCGAAGGATGTCGGATCGAGGCACAACCTGCCCAGTTCGTTCAATGAGATATCGCAGGAGCTGAAGTTCGCGTCCAGATAAATACGAGCAACTGCCGCCGCGATTAATCTGGCCGCGCTTCAAGTCGACTCGGACTGCGCCAAACTGGTGAATCCCCTGTCCAGCCCTAAACGGAACTCGGCGCAGGAGAGCTTCAATGCGAGCCACAAGTTCGGCGGCCTCAAAGGGCTTGGAAACATAGTCGTCGGCGCCCAACTTCAAGCCGACAACTTTATCTACAGTATCTCGCCTCGCGGAGAGGAGAAGAATCGGGGTAGCGATACCGGCCTGGCGAAGATCGCGACAGACATCGAATCCACTCTTGAACGGCAGCATGACATCGAGGATGATTACGTCGAAAGGAAGCCTTGTGGCTTTCTCGAGCGCATCTTCTCCGTCTACGGCAGTGTCGATGACAAAGCCCTCTCGTCTGAGTCGGTCCCCGAGTGTAGTCCGGACATCTTCTTCGTCTTCGACAATCAGGATGTTCTCATTCATTCGCTGATTCTTCCCCTATTGAATTTGTCCAGCTGTTTGAGTGGACCCTCTGAGATACAGGGTGAACGTCGTCCCTGAGCCGAACGAACTTGTCACCGAAATGCGCCCTCCCATCGACTCGACAAGTTCCTTTGCGACGGAGAGTCCGAGGCCAGTACCGTGAATCTGGGCCGCCTTAACCTGTTGGCTGCGGTAGAAGGGTTTGAAGACGTCTGTTAATTCCGCGGCAGCAATGCCGATTCCGCGATCTTCGACGCTGATCTGAACTTCGCCGTTATTCTTCTGATTTGTTCGCTCAGCGGAAACGCGAATCCAACGACTCTTGCCGCTGTACTTGATTGCATTGGCGAGCAGGTTCTGGATGCAGGATATGATTGCGCCTTGATCGCCCTCGACAAGCGGAAGACCGGGAGCAATGTCTACTTCAATGTTGAAACCGCCAGCAAGCACGCTTGCCTGCGTGTTTTGGAGTGCGACGTTGATCGTTTCTCCGACTTCCAACAGGGGCATCTCATCGAGATTTGCTCTGTTTCGGTAAGAAGCGAAGGTGAGTATCTGGTCTACGAGGTCGATCAACTGCCGGGCTTGAGAGGTAATGATGGACCCGTAATGCTGCGATTGCGCTTGCCCCACAACAACGCCGTCGGCAAGGTTTTCGCCCGCGGAGTAAATGGCAGTCAAGGGTGTGCGCAGTTCATGGGAGATTGAAGACACAAAGTCCATCTGCATGCGGGCGTAGCTCTGGGCGCGCTGAGCTGTGATTGCTACAAGCGCAGTTCCCGCGGCGAGCAGTACCAAAATCACGCCGTTGGTGAAAAGGTTCATGTATCGAACATTTGCTGCGATGTTTTCGAGACGGCCTTTGCGGTGGGTCAGGATCAACATCCATGGGTTGTCAGCATTGGAGTAGTGGATCACAGGAAACCAGATGGGACTCGAAAAATGGCGCCAGTTCTGGACCTTCACCGCGTTCGCGTTTTTAAATGCTACCCAAAAATCATCTTCAACGCTGGCAGGCGGCGGTCCAAAGATATTCATTGCGGCATCTGATTGGTCGATCTTTGTACCCGCACCATCCTCGAATGAATCGTAGAGGAAACGATTTGGGTTGCCGAGGGCTGCGACCGCCACGAAATAGTCGGCATTGCTCAGGGTCCCAAAATGATTGGCGGCGAGAGTGGGGAAGATTTCTGTCTGGATGTTTCGAATGTCCAGTACGATGATGATCCAGTCAATCGCATCGGGCCCGCGTGGGTCATCGACTAGAGCGGGAATTTTGTGGTGAACGATGGGATGAACAATTGCCGGAATGTTTTGATCGAATTGCCATCCGGAAAGGGGATCGCTCGCCTGGGTCAAATACTGCGGAGGCACCTTCCTCGTTGAGCTTTCCGGATTGTCCACCTCCCATGCTCGCAAACCTTCGTAGAGATTGCCGGATCTGGACCTGAGGCGGGAAAGGAGCGGCCCGATATTGCCGGGGGGGATCGCGGATCGCGGCGGTCCGTTCGATGCATTGAGGCTAAGCAGTACCGGAGAAGCCTTCTGGCTGGTCTCCCAGATGTAAAGATTCTCGACAAGTTGTGGGGTTCGGGTGCCATGGCGCCACTGTGCGTAGCGATCCCTGAAGACGGTCGGATCGTCGAAGGCACCTGAGTCTGGTCCCACCTGCAAGGCGACGCAGATCGCAGAGAAGCGCCGATAAAAATCGAGGTGCCAGTCGATCATCAGCGATTCGAGGTTTCCGCCGATTCGGTCTTCGGTAGCCTCGTTTATCTGAGCGGTTGAACGAAACTGCATAACCGCTGTGGCAAATAACAGGCATGCCATCACGCAAAGCATCGCCACCCAAAAGATCGGAGATGTCCGAGACGGTCTGGTGCGGAACGCGGGAATCTTCATATGCGGGAAGAGTCTGAAGATAGCTTAACCCACTGGAAGTCAAACTCTGGAAAAGTTGCCAACTCGGTTAACCCTTGGGACAACTATGCACTCAAGTGTTGGAAAAACCGGCCACTTCATGGTTAAGTCATTGCGCTA
>Ga0302140_10006995_pt1 | contig 14138 bp, 11 predicted proteins | sample I_Bog_E1_1_FD_202095 | JGI IMG/M metagenome (GOLD analysis project Ga0302140, IMG submission 202095) | Peat permafrost microbial communities from Stordalen Mire near Abisko, Sweden - I_Bog_E1_1 | ecosystem: Environmental > Terrestrial > Soil > Wetlands > Peat | place: Sweden: Abisko, Stordalen...
TGCCGCCCGCCTTCTTGATCGCTTCGTCGATCCACATCGCGGTGGAGTAGTTGTTCTCCGAATAATAGGACGGCACTTTGCCGTATTTAGTCCGGTAAGCCTTCACGAAGGCTTCGTTGGCCGGCGTTTCGATCGCGGCGCTGTAGTGCAGCGAGGAGACGTCGCCGATGACTTCGTCGCCCATGAAGGGCAGCACGAATTCGTCATAACTGGTGCCGCCGGCAGCGATCGGCAATTTGATGCCGGCGCCGCGCAACTGCTTGGGGAACTGCAAGGCCATCGGGCCGACCATCACGGTAAAGATGGCATCGGCGTCGGCCTTGATGGTCGGGATGTAAGGCCCGAAATCCTTGGTGCCGAGCGGCGGCCAGATTTTCTGGATGACCTTGCCGCCGCAATCCTCGAATACTTTCTGGAAGCCGCCGGCGGATTCGTAACCGAAGGCATAGTCGGCGGCGATGGTGATGACTTTCTTGTAGCCCTGGTCGCAAGCCCATTGGCCAAGCGGCTGTTCGGGCTGCGACGAGGTCCAGCTGGTGCGGACAAAATACGGATATTTGCTCAACTCGCGTTGGGTAAGATCGTCGGCCGAAGAGATCGACGAAATATAGAGCGTCTTCTCCGCCGTGCTCACGGGCGCCAGCGCATAGCCAGTCGAGGCCAGCAAGCCGCCGATGAACATGTTTACGTGGTCGCTCAGGATCAGCTTTTTCGCCTTGGTGACGGCGGCGTCCGGCTTGCCCTGGTTATCCTCGACGATGAACTTCACGTCCATGCCGCCGAGCTTGCCGCCGTGCTGATCCAGATAAAGCTGGAAGCCGTCGGTCATGTCCTTGCCGATCTGGGCGAAGATGCCGGTCACCGGCGCGATGAAACCGATGCGCAATTCTTCGGCATTGGCCGGCGCGGTCAAACCGAGACCGAGCGCCAGACAACCGCCCATCATTAGCTTTTGCATTTTATTTTTCATTGACGTCCTCCCTTGTTGTTGCCTTCCCGTTACGTCTCAGGAAGGCTTCGATACGAGTTTCTTCGAAGCTTGGTCGTTGCCTTGAGATGTCAGCCGTTGCCGAAACCGGGCCGGAATGCCCATCAGGCCCATCGGCAGATAGAGAATCGTCAGCACATAGACGCCGCCGAGCGCGTATTGCCACCACGGCACCAGCGTCGAGAGAAATTCGCGCAATCCGAACACGATCGCGGCGCCAATGGCCGCGCCCACCAGCGTTCCGGCGCCGCCCAGCACGACCATCAGCAACGCATCGACCGAGGTTGTGAGCACGACGGTTTCCGGACTGACATGGCCGTTGGTGTAGGCCCACAGCACGCCGGCCAGGCCGCCGAAGCCGCCGGCGATGATGAAGGCGATGTATTTGTGCAGCCAGGTATTGTAGCCCAGAATCTGCATGCGCAATTCTCGCTCGCGGATGCCGGCCAGGCTGCGGCCGAACGGCGAGCGCACCAGCACATAGAGCAACAGCATCGACACCGCGAAGAACGCGAACACCAGATAGAAGAACGTCACCTCGTTCGACAGATCGAGACCGAATTGCGGGCGTCCGGTCATGTTGATGCCGTTGTCGCCGCCGGTGAGCGAATTCCAGCGATAGGCCAGGCCCCAAACGCATTGGCCAAGCGCCAGCGTGATCATCAGGAAATAGACGCCGCCGGCCCGGATCGCGAACAGCCCGAACAGGGCGGCCAGGGCGCAGCCGATGAGAATGCCCAGCACCACCACCAGCCAGAAATCCCAGCCCATGCCGATATGGAATTTGGTGACCATCACCGCGGTCAAATAAGCGCCGACGCCGAAATAGGCCGCCTGGCCCATCGAGGACATGCCGGTATAGCCGAGCAGCAGGTCCACGCTCATGGCGAGGATCGCGAAGGCCATGGCGCGCGTTGCCAGCAACACCACGAACGATCCGGAGTTCGGAACGATGAAGGCGAGCGCCGCCAGTACGACGAAAACGATCAGGATTTTGACGCGCTGGCTTACCATCGGCGGATACTCACTCTCGTCCAAACAGGCCGGTTGGCTTGATCGCCAGGATCAAAACCATCGGCGCGTAGAGTGTGAAATAGGAGACTTCCGGAAACAGCGCCTTGCCGAAATTATCGGCAAGCCCCACCGCCAAGGCGCCGATCGCCGCGCCGCCCAGGCTGCCCATGCCGCCGATGATGACCACCGCGAAGGCCAATGGCAGCATTTCGAAATCGAGGCCTGGATAGATGCCGAGAAAGGCGCCGCCGATCACGCCGCCCAGCGCCGCCAGGAATGCGCCGAGCGCAAAAATGAACATGGAGACGCGGTTGGTGTCGATGCCGACGCCGCGCGCCATTTGCGCGTCATCGACGGTGGCGCGCACGGCGGCGCCCATGCGCGTTTTCTCCATGACCAGCCACAGGACGATGCCGATCGCCACCGCCATGGCGATCATGAACATGCGGTAGACCGGAAAATAGACGCCGCCGATCACCATGCTCTGTGTGAGCACGGCGGGCGGATTGATGTCCATATTGTTGCCGCCCCAGATGTCGAGCGCGCCCTGCTGGAACAGAAATGCAAAGCCGACGGTGAGCAGCACCTGGCGCAACGGATCGGATTCGATCGGTACCAGCGAAATGCGGCTCAGCAAGGTATACAGTGCCACCGCGGCGAGCGCCGTGACCGCAATGAACGGGCCCCAGCCGGCGACGATAAACGGATGCCAGCGGCCGATCGACAGGCTGACAAGCACGGCGATGCCTAAGGCGATCAAGGCGTTGCGGACATACTCAAAACCTTCCGAGCGCAAAAACAGGCGCTCCATCAGCAGACCGATCAGCGCGACCGCGAGTGCCGCCAAAGGCAGCGATAAAGTCCACGAGCCGGTGAAATGGATCACCGACAGCGCAATGTAGCCGCCCCATAAAAAATAGGCGCCGTGCGACAGATTGACGATGCGCATGACGCCGAAAATTAACGACAGGCCGCTGCCCACAAGGAACAGCAACGCGCCATAGGAAATGCCGTTGAAGGCCTGGACGATCCAGAACTGTGTGTTCATTCCTCACCCTGGTCCTTCTTTTAAGCAGAAGGTTGCGTGGACCTTAACCTAGGTTGGATGGAAATGAACACACTAAATGGCCGCAGGGGCCATTCCGTCATTTCGGGTCCGCACCTTCGGCGCGTCCGGAAATGACAAGATCATTTCCGCGCGCGTTTTTTGCCGGCTGCCTGCTTTTTCGGCGGAATGATCGGCAGCATCAGGTAAGGCGCTTTTCCACTGGCGAAATGTAGGGCAGTCGTGCCGTTGAAAATAGCCGGCGGGCGGTCGCGCGGATCGTTGTGCAGGAACGGGCCGCAGCCTTTCAGCTCATTCTTGAAATTCGACAGCATGCCGCCGCTGGCCCCGCCATATTCATAATCCTTGCCGCGGATCGTGACGCCGATACGATAACCCGCCGGCACCGCGATGCTGGTCGGCCAGATTTCGACATCGAGTTCCACCGGCTTGCCGGGCGAGAGCGGCTGCCTCTCGTCATGCGTATGGTAGGGCCGGTAGGGCGTCGACAATGTCTTATCGAGCTTGCGGTGCGAGGCGCGCAGCCAGCCTTGCGCGATCGGCGTATGCGGATCGATGGCGCCCTGGAATACGACTTCCTTCAGGTCGCCGGTGAACACCCGCAAAACAACGAATATGTCGGCGTCCTTGGTCGATGAGGAAACAAACAGCTTGATCGCCGATGGCCCGGTGATCTCGGTTTCCTTTTCCATTGGCGGCGTGAGAAAAGTGACGCCTTCGCCCATGGCGGCGAATTTTAACCGCGCCGGTTTGGATGGCTTCTTGATCGTGAGCGCCATGCTGGCGGGGTCGAGATAGAATTTGGTCCATTGCGTGCGTGCGATCGGCCATTCGTTTTCGTGCCGCTCGACGAATTTTTCGCCGGGGTGGCGGATTTGCAGCCGAACCTTGGGCTGCTTGGCCCAGCTTTGCGTCTTGCTGTGCAGAAAATAGTCGAAGAACGCCAACTGCTGTTCGCGGCCGTAGTCGGTGTAGAAATGTGTCCAGTGTTCGATGCCATGCGCCTCCAGCCATTTTTCCTGGGAGGCCGCGCGCACAAAGCCTTCGAAATTGCCGCGCGGATGCAGACCTTGTCCGCCCCAATTGGCCGACGAGAACAGCGGCGTGACCACCTTGTCCCAGACCGGCGAGCGGTCGCGGTGATATTTGTCGTCGAGCGGATGGGCGCGAATTCGGCCGCCGAAATCGACGCGGTTCTTGGCGAGCTCTTCCTCGCTAAGCGTTTCCGGTCCGCAGACCAGTTCGCCATGCACGCGGCTGCGCCCGCCACGCTCGCCGGCGCCGTATTGCACGGTCTTGACCTGCATATCGAACCAGTTTTCCCAGAAGGTCGAGACGATGCCGCCGTGGTGCGTCATGTCGCGGTACCAGTCGGCCGAGCCTTCCCAGATGCAAATGGCGGCCAGATGCGGCGGCTGCAATGACGCCACGTGCCACTGGTTCATGGCGAAATAGGAAATGCCGTTGAGGCCGACTTTGCCGCTCGACCAGGGCTGCACGCCCGCCCATTCGATGCAGTCAAAGTAATCCTTGGTCTCGCGCGGCGAGAAATGATCGATGACGCCGGGCGAACAGCCGCAGCCGCGCGAATCCACGCGCACGCAGACGTAATCGTGCGGCACCCATTTTTCCGGATCGACCACTTCCCAGTTCTGGTAGAGATTGCTCGAACCGGCGGTCACGTCGGGATGTTTTTGCGCCATGATATTCCAGGCGCTCGGATAGCCGTCCTGGAAGGCGAGGTTCTTGGCATAGGGGCCGTAGGTCAAAAGGACCGGAAATTGGCCCTCTTTATTGGGGCGGAAAACATCGGCGCGCAGCACCAGGCCGTCATCCATGGCGATCGGTACGTTCCAGTCGATGCGCGTGCCGTCGCGGATTTCGGATAGCTTCTGGATCGACATGGCGTCCCTCCCGATTTTTTATCGTGGTTTTTTGCCGGTCTTGGTGCCGATTTTGCCGCGCTTGTACTTGGCCATCTTCTCCAGCACGGCGCAGACCGCGGCGGTGTCTTGCGCGCCAAAACCGGCGACCATCGCCTTGAGATAGACCGGCTTGGAGGCGTCGAACATCGGCGTCGGCACTTTGATCTTGCGGGCATAATCGCCGATCACCTGCATGTCCTTGTCCCAGACGTCGATCTTCATGGTGACGCCGGTGTAGTCGCCGCTCACCATCATCGGCGCGCGCAATTCGAACACGCGCGAATTGCCGGCGCCGGCGGTGATGAGATCGAAGATCATTTGCGGCGCAAGGCCTGCCTTCATGCCGAGCACCATGGCCTCGGCGCTGGCGACATTGTTGATGGCGACCAGCAGGTTCGCCACATATTTCATTTTACTGCCATTGCCGAAGGCGCCGACATCGTAAATTTTGCGGCCAAAGGCCTCGAACATGGGCGTGAGCTTTTTGATGCTTGCCGTGTCGCCGCTGGCGTAGAACACTAGATCTCCCGTCTTGGCCTGCGAGCCGGTGCCGCTGACCGGGCAATCGAGCATGACATGGCCGGCTTTGGCGACGATGCGCTCGGCCTTTTGCTTGTCGGAAATTGCGAAGGTGCTCATTTCGGCGATCGTCAGCCGCTTGCGCTTGACGGTCGCCAATATGCGGGCGGTGTCGATAAGGGCTTGCGGCTTGGGCAGGCTGGTGAGGATGACCGGCACTTTCCCGGCGAGGTCGCTGGCGCTTGAGGCTATCTCAACGCCGGCGCGTTGCGCATCGCGGCGGCGTCCCGCGCTGATGTCGTAACCGAAGACGCGCCAGCCGGCCTGACTCAGGTTTTTCGCGAACGCTCCGCCCATGATGCCGAGGCCGATCACGCCGACCGTGCCCTTATTCTTTTTTGAGCTTTTTTTGGCCGCAACCATTCCCAGCGCTCCCCATGCAAATTCAAAATGCCGCCGGCGCGCGGCCGGCCGCTCCGTCTTAATTGGTCGAAGGCAGCCCTGTCGAGTGGGCAGGCTTTCATGGCGCGCCGTGATCGCCTATCTTTGGCGGTAAAAGCAGCGCGGGAGGACGGTATGCGTATCGGAGTAGCGGGTCTTGGCGGTATGGGCGCGGCCATCGCCGCCCGGTTGATGGAAACCGGCCACCAGGTCACCGTCTGGAATCGCAATCCCGACAAGTGCAAACCGCTGGTCGATGCCGGCGCCAAACCCGCCGCGAGCCCGGCAGAATTGGCTGGCGCGGTCGAGACCGTCATCACCATTCTCACCGACGGCGCGGCCATCGACGCCGTTTATAACGGGCCGTCCGGTCTGTTGTCCGGCGACGTCAAAGGCAAACTGTTCATCGAAATGAGCACGGTGGCGCCAAAGGTCGAACTCGATCTCGCGCCTAAGGTACGCGCCACGGGCGCAAGCCTGGTTGAATGCCCGGTCGGCGGATCGATCGGGCCGGCGCGCCAGGGCAAGCTCCTCGGCCTGATGGGCGCCGATGCGGCCGACGCGGCGCGCGCCGTGCCGATCCTCGAACAGCTTTGCCGCAAGGTCGAGCATTGCGGGCCGATCGGCGCGGGCTCGGCCATGAAGCTTGCGATCAATCTGCCGTTGATGGTGGCTTGGCAGGCCTATGGCGAAGCCTTCGCGATCGCGCGCGATGTCGGCTGGGAGCCCAGGCGCCTCGTCGATCTGTTTGTCGAGAGCAACGGCGCCAACAATGGATTCAAGATGCGCGCCGACATGATGGTCGCCATGTTCGAGGGCCGCGACCCGGGGCCGACAACTTTCAGCATCGCCAATGGTGCGAAGGATCTGCGCACCATGATCGAGGCCGGGACCTCGAAAGGCGCCGACATGATCGCGACCAAGGCCACGCTCGCGGGATTTGAGGATGCCATCAAACACGGCCTCGGCGGCGGCGATGGCGCCAAGCAGTCGATCTATTGGTCGAGCCGTAAAAAATCATAGGGACTTCGGGACTAGATTTGGGGACAAGCATGAAACTGTTTTCGTTCTGGCGCTCGCTGGCGACCTATCGCGTCCGCATTGCACTTAATCTCAAAGGGCTCGAAGCCGAGGTGATCGACGTCAATCTGATGAAGGGGGCGCAGCGCGATCCCAAATTCCGCGACGTCAATCCGATGATGGCGCTGCCGGCGCTGATCGATGGCGACGGGCCGGCGCTGTTCGAGTCGCTGGCCATCATCGAATATATCGACGAGATTAAGCCGAAGCCGCCGTTGCTGCCGTCAGAACCGAAGGCACGCGCGCGCGTGCGCGGCCTGGCGCAGATCGTGGCTTGCGATTCGCATCCGCTGATCGTGCCGCGTGTGCGCGAATATCTCGTCCATGAGTTCAAGGCCGATGAGGCCGGCGTGCAGAAATGGGCGAAGCATTGGCACAAGGCCGCGCTCACCGGGCTGGAGCAACATCTCTCGACCGAGAAAGACACCGGCACTTATTGCCAGGGCGAGCAGATTACGATGGCGGATATTTGTCTGGCGAGCCAGGTGGCGGGCGCGGCTTTCTTCAAGGTCGATCTGGCGCCGTTTCCGACGGTGGCGCGCATCGCCGCCGCTTGCGCCAAGAACGACGCCTTCGCGCGCGCCCATCCGCTCAAGCAGCCCGGCGCGCCGGCGGCGGTCTAAATCATGCTCAACACCGCGATTATCGGCCTCGGCTGGTGGGGCAAGACACTCGTGAAAGCGGCCAATGATTTCGGCGCGCCGATCAAATTCGTGCGCGGCGTGTCGCTGGAGCCCGACAGTGTGCGCGATTTCGCCAAAGACAACGAATTCACGCTCGGCACCTCGCTCGACGAAGTCTTGGCCGACCGCCAAGTGCAGGCCGTTATCCTGGCGACGCCGCACTCCAAGCATCGCGCCCAGGTCGAGGCGGCTGCCGCCGCCGGCAAACACATTTATTGCGAAAAGCCCTTCGCGCTGGCCAAGGCCGATGCCGAGGCCATGCTGGCAGCGGTCAAACGCGCCGGCGTCGTGATCGGCGTCGGCCATCATTTCCGACTGATGCCGTCGATGCGCGTGCTGGCCGAACTCAAGGACAAAGGCGCCTTCGGCACCATCATGCAGGTCGAGGGCAATTACAGCCACGACTGGCTCGCCGATTATCCGGCCGATAGCTGGCGTATGCAGGCCTCCGAAAGCCGCGCCGGCGGCATGACCGGCATGGGCATCCATGTGCTCGACTGTTTCCGCGACATGGCCGGCCCGATGAAGCGCATCGCCGCGCTATCGAAATCGCGCGCGCTCAAGCTGCCGGCCGGCGATACCACCGCGGCGCTGATCGAGTTCGCCAGCGGCGCTACCGGCACGCTTGGCACCACATTGAAGGCGCCGTTCCGCTGGCGCATCGCGGTTTTCGGCGAAAACTGCTGGGCCGAGAGCGTGACGGAAACGCGCGCGCTGGTGCACCGCGCCGGCCAGGAAACCGAGGTAATCGAAAGTCCGGTCGACAATCATCTCGGCCGAAATCTGGATTATTTCGCCAAGGCCGCGCTGGGGCTGGGCGCGTTTCCGATTTCGCCCGACGGCATACTGCAAACGGCCTCGGCGCTGGAGGCGGTGTTCAAATCGGTGGACGCCGACGGGGCGTGGATCACGGTGTAATTACGCGCGCAGTTTTTTGTTTTGCGTCCCCGCAATCGCCGCATCCCATCGCGCATGGATATGCGCGACTTCGCGCTCGAAGCGTTCTAAAAACAGCCGCGCCTGCGTGGACAATGTGCGCCTGGTGGGCTGAATCACAACAAATTCGGCGTGCAGTTCGGGCTCAGTGATTGGATTGACGATCAATTCGCCGCGGCCGATATCGTTGACAGATATGACACTAGGCAAGACGGTTACCCAGTTCGAACGCGCGACGAATTCGAGCGTGGCGATCATGGCGTCCATTTCCAGCATGGCTTCGACTTCGACGCCGTGGCTCTGAAAATAAGTATCGAGATTGCGCCGCCTTATATTATCCGGGCCTGGCACGACAATCTTGAGCGGCTTGCATTGCGACAGCCGCACCGGCGCCAGCGGCTTGAATCCGGCGCGCGGGCCGGAGATCAGCATTTCCCGGTCGCGCACCAGCAGCCGCGACTTCAATCCGATGGTGCCCTCGAAAGCCGGCACCACCGCGAAGTCGAGTTCGTCGTCGAGCACCATTTGCGTCAGCGAGCCGCTATAGCCCTCGACGATATGCAGGCGCACTTCCGGGCAGCGCGGCACGAAATCGTCGAGCACCGGCGCCAGCACCGCGCGGGTAAAGGTCGGCATCAACCCGATGCGCAATTCGCCGGTGACCTGACCGGCGAGCGAGCGTGCCTCCTCGGCGGCGTGTTCCAGCGTGCCGACGGCTTCGACGCAGCTTTTGTAATAGCGCAGGCCCGCCGGCGTCGGCTTCACGGCACCGGCGGAGCGCTCGAACAGCTTGACGCCGAGCGTGCGCTCGGCCGCGGCGACATGCTGAGAAATGCCCGATTGGGTGGCGTTCTCGCGCGTCGCCGCGCGGGTGAAGGAGCCTTCCTCACAGACCGCGATGACGGCGCGGACCTGCCGCAGCGGGATATTGGCCATATACGCTCCCCAGTATGCTCCCCATGGCACTATTATAAAATCTAATGCCTAGGCGCAGAATATATTATTTTCGCCCGGTCTGACAACCGGCCTAAGCTTTGCGCCAATCAACATTGACGGCGCGGCGAACGCGCCGGTCGCGGGAGGATGCCATGGGTACAGCGAATTTCGGCACCGTCGGTCTCGATTGGCAGCAACGCGTAAATTGGGAGCGGCTGCGCGAATATCGCATCGAGCGTGCGCGCACGATGATGAAGAAGCACGGGCTCGGCGCCGTGCTCTGCATGTATGACGAGAACGTGCGTTACATCACCGGCACGCTGACGCCCGGCTGGAACCGGCTCAAGCCCGGCCTGCGCTACGCCATGCTGTGCGGCGACGCGCGGCCGATCTTGTTCGAGCAGGGCGATCTTGGATTTCAGATCGAGCGCCATTCGCCGTGGATCCCGAAGGAAAACGTGCGCCACTCGTTTGCCTGGATCAAAGGCGCGGCCGGTCCGGCTTCGACCCAGCAGGTCACGAAATTCGCCGACGCCGTCATCAAGGCGATGAAGGATCATGGCGTCGCCGGGCAGAAGCTCGGCGTCGACTTCGTCGACATCAACATGATTCAGATTTTCAAGGAAAAGAACATCAATTGGACCGACGGCATGAGCGCGATGATGGATGCGCGCGCGGTGAAATCGCCCGACGAGCAGGAATGTTTCCGCATCGTCGGCGCCATCGGCGACGCCACGCATTGGGAGTGCATGAAGTTTCTGCGCCCCGGCATCACCGAAAATCAGGTGACCGCGCATCTGATGGAATATCTCTACAACATCCCCGGCATGGAAGACGTCGAGGACGTGATCGTGTCGTCCGGCCCCAACACCTGGCCGAACTGGCGCAACTTCTCCGACCGCATCATCCAGCCCGGCGACATCGTGTTCATGGATTTGGCGGCGCTGACCTGGAACGGCTACAAGTCCTGCTATTACCGCACCTATTGCGTCGGCAAAGAGCCCAGCAAAGAGCAGCAGGAAACCTATGCCACCGCCTATAAGTGGCTGTACGACTCGATCGGCGCGGTGAAAGTCGGCGCCACCACGCGCGACATCGCGCTCAAGTGGCCGTCGGCGATGGAGACCTGGGGTTACGAGGACGAAGACCAGGCTGCCGCCAATCTGTGGGGCCACGGTCTGGGTCTCGCGCAATACGACCCGCCGGTGATTTCGCGCATCTGGTCGCTCGACCATCCGATCGAGATCCAGGAAGGCATGACCTTCGCGCTCGAGACACAGCACGGCAAGCGCTTCCGCTACGGCGTGCGCATCGAGGAAATGCTGATTGTGCACAAGAACGACATCGAGATCGTGTCGAACTTTCCGGTCAAGCAGATCACCGTGGTCGATCCGATTCCGGGTTACGGCGATCACGTGAAATGACGATTTGCGTGTCCCGGGCGCAGCGCAGCATCGCCTGATGGTGCGCTGCAGACCCGGGATCGTTACAGGTTGGAACGGTCCCGGATCAGCGGTGCACCGCTTCGCTACGCTACGCGCTGCACTGCATCCGAGACACGAGCAACGAGCATGACGGCCTTCATCCTCCCGCTCTCCGACCCCGCCGCCATCGATCCCGAAAGGGTCGGGCCGAAGGCGGCTAATCTCGCCACGCTCACGCAAGCCGGCTTGCCGACGCCAGGCGGCTTCGCGCTCACGGCCGGGGCTTATCGCCATCAGGCGCGCCATATCGGCATCGACAAACTGCTGGCGGAATATAACGACGCCGATGTCCCGACATCACGGCGCATGTCGATCGCCATTCGACTGGCGATCTACCAGGAGCCGATCGCGCCGGAAATACTTGAGCCCTTGCTTGCTGCCTGGCGGGCGCAAGCCGCGCTCTATCCGCAAGGCGTCGTGCGCTCCTCAGCGCTGATCGAGGATCGCAAGGGCGCCAATTTCGCCGGCCAGTTCGAAAGCTTCCTGGGGCTTTCCGACGAAACCGAATTCCTTACCGCGGTGCGTGCTTGCTGGGCGGCGCTATGGACCTCGCATGCGCGGCGCTACATGGAAAACCATGAACTTTCGCCCGCCGACACCGCGATGGGTGTGCTGATCCAGCCGCTGATTTCCGCGCGCGCCTCCGGCGGCGGCCTGTCGGAAACCGCCGAAGGCCATATGCTGATTTCCGCGACCTGGGGCCTGGGCTCGGCCATCGCGCAAGGCGAGGTGGTGCCCGACCGTATCGTGCTCGGCAAAAACGGTTTCGTGCGCACGGTCGAAGCCGGCCGCAAGGGCCATCGCGACACCTGCGATCACGGCGTCTCGGCGCCGCAACTGGTGCCAGCCGATCTGGTGAACGAGCCGTGCCTGACGCAAGGCGACGCGGTCACGCTTGGCCGGCTGTTGCGTAAATGCGAGGCGCTGGCCGGCTCACCCGTCGAAATCGAATGGGCGATGGACGAGGCCGGCTTCAAGCTGCTGCAATCGCGCCCGCTGCATGTCGAGGCGCCCATCGTGCCGGACGAAATCTGGCTCAAGCATCCCGGCCTCAACGGCCATCCCGCCGGCATCGGCTGGGGCTCCGGCCGCGCCGTGGTCGTGAATTGCGAATGCGAGATCGAACGCGTGCGGCCCGGCAATATTTTGGTGACCAAGATTGCCGGTCCGGCGCTCAGCTACATCCTGCCGCGCGTTGCCGGCGTGGTGGCTGAATTGGGCGGTTCGACCTCGCATATGGCGTCACTGGCGCGCGAGCGCGGCATTCCCATGGTGCTGGGTGTGCTCGACGCGACGCGCAAAATTCCCGACGGCGCACAATGCGCGGTCGACGGCGTCGCCGGCATTGTGCGGTGGCTGCGGTGAGCAGGCCGCGCATTTTCGTGACGCAACCGATCGCGGAAAGCGCGCTCAAGCGGCTGCGCGGTCTAGGCACCGTGAAAGTCTATCCCGACGACAGCCGCATCATCCCGCACAAGATATTGGTCGCGGCGGTCGCCAAAGCCGACATTGTGTTTTGCCTGCTGCATGACAAGATCGACCGCGCGGTGATCGCGGCCAATCCGAAATTGCGCCACATCGCGGCGCAATCCATCTCGCCGTCTAACATCGACGTCGCCGCAGCGACCGCGCACGGCATTCCAGTCACCGTCGTGCCGCCGATCACCACCGAGGCGACCGCGGACCTCACCTTTGGACTCATGCTCGCCGTCGCGCGCCGCATGGTGGAGGGCGACAAACTTGTGCGCGCCGGAAAGTTTCCCGGCGGCCAATCGCGCCATCTCCTGGGCTCGATCGTGCACGGTAAAACGCTGGGCCTCGTTGGCGGCGGCGGCTTGATCGGCAAGGCAGTTGCGAAGCGCGCGCATGGCTTTTCGATGCGCGTGCTCTATTCCACGCCGCGGCGCAAGCCGGAAAGCGAGGAACGCGCCGCCGGGATGAGTTACGTGACGCTCGACGATTTGCTGCGCCAATCCGATTTCGTCTCACTGCATCCGCCGCTCACCGCGCAGACCCGGCACCAGATCGGCGCGCGCGAGTTTGGCCTGATGAAAAAAACCGCTTTCATCGTCAATACCGCGCGCGGGCCGATCATCGACGAGGCCGCGCTGGTGCGAGCGCTTAAGGCAAAGAAAATCGCCGGCGCCGGGCTCGATGTGTTCGAACATGAGCCGAAGGTGAACGCCGAATTGAAGCGCATGAAGAATGTGGTGCTGGAACCCCATCTCGGCAGCGCCACCGCGGACGTGCGCGAGGCCATGGCCAATATCGTGGTGGACAATATCGCGGCGCTGATCGAGGGCCGCGCGCCGCCGAATTGTGTTAATCCGCAGGTGCTGTCCAAAACTTAAAAATCCGTGGGAAGCTTACATGGCTGACTTGCCCAAGCTCGCCGTGGTGATCGCTAACAATTTTGGCCATCTGCCGATGTTCGTCGGCGCGGAAAAGGGCTTCTTCAAGCAGCACGGCGTCGACGCCAGCTTCCGGGTGGTGGATACCGGCACGGATATGGTCAACGCCCTACACAATGGCGAGGCGCAAGTCGGCGACATGAGCACGACGACCTATTTGAAGGCGGTGCATGCCGGCAACCCGTTCCAGGTGATCGGCCTGATTATGAACGATGCGACCAACGACCGTTGCGATACCCCGCTCGCCATCGTTACCAAGAAGGGTACGGGCATCGAAGCCGGCAAGCTTTCCGACCTAAAGGGCAAGAAGATCGGCCTCGCCAAGGGCCAGACGTCGGACGAATATTTCAAGATGGTGCTGCGTCGCGCCAAGATGAAATATGAGGACATCACCATCGAGAACATCTGGTCGCAGTTCGGCCTGGCGCCGGCGCTCGCCGAGGGCAAGGTCGACGCCATCGTGTCTTGGGAGCCGTTTGTGACGCAAGCGCTAACCCAAGTGCCGGATTCTTATCTGGTGATCCGCGGCGGGCAGCACATGTCCTATGTCATGGTCGCGGTCGCACACGGGCCGACGGTCGAGAGCAAGCCCGCCGTGATCAAGAGCATCGCCGCCGGGCTGGCGCAGTCGTCGTACTTTACGCGCCAAAACCCC
>Ga0302140_10006997_pt1 | contig 14137 bp, 10 predicted proteins | sample I_Bog_E1_1_FD_202095 | JGI IMG/M metagenome (GOLD analysis project Ga0302140, IMG submission 202095) | Peat permafrost microbial communities from Stordalen Mire near Abisko, Sweden - I_Bog_E1_1 | ecosystem: Environmental > Terrestrial > Soil > Wetlands > Peat | place: Sweden: Abisko, Stordalen...
AAGAAGTTTGCACTGCTCTCGCTTTCCGCGGCACTGCTGTTATCCTCCGCCGCTCTCCCCGCCCTCGCTGCCGATTCCCTGCAAGCCGGGACGACTGCTCCGGGTTTCACGCTTCCTTCCCAGGACAACACCCCCATCAGCCTTTCCGAATACAAAGGAAAGTGGGTGGTGCTGTACTTCTACCCCAAGGACTTCACCGGCGGCTGCACACTGGAGGCACACAACTTCCAACGCGACCTGGACAAATTCAAGGCGGCCAACGCCGTGGTCCTAGGAGTGAGCCTCGACACGGCGGACAGCCACAAGAGCTTCTGCACCAAAGAAAGCCTCACGTTCAAACTGCTGTCCGATCCGAATCACAAGGTGGTCGATGAGTACGGCGTACCGGTAAAGACCTTTGAAAACCCGAAGACGCACGAGCCGGTCACCATTGCATTGCGTCAGACCTTCCTCATCGATCCGTCGGGCAAGGTCGTTAAGACATGGCCGAATGTCGATGAAGACTTGAAAAACCATAGCGCGAACGTGTTGGCAGCGATCGCGGCAGGCGGGAAATAACACCGCTCGCAAGTAACATAAGACTGTCAGAATTGGCCATGCCGTTCAATTCTTCGCGCAAGCAAAGAGGAATCAGAGCGACATGGCCAATTCTGTTCAGCTAAACCTCGTATGACCCTGCAATCCTGTCCGAAGGAGATTGCACTTTGGCGCTGACATCACTGTCGCAAAGGATGATTGGAGAATATCGATGAATACGGCTCTCCACATCTGGCACGGCTGGTTCTTTGCGCTGTTTTTGTTCTGCACCGCCTTGGTCTTCTCCAACGGCATGCACTGGGTTCTCTTCCGCGTGTTGCGGCACCGGCACATGGACGGTAAGCGGAAGACGCTGGGTTGGGGTATCCACCGGTACCTCGGTAAGCCGGCCAGAGCAATCTTCATCATCACTTGCCTGTTTCTCGTTCTTCCCATGGCTCCCGGTGAACTGAAGCCGTATCTAGGTGAGCCGCTGCATCAGCTTCTTGCCGTCGCCATGGTGCTCGCCATGAGCTGGTTTGCCATCGGCATGGTCTACATCATCGAGGCGGCGCTGTTACGCCGCTACGACATCACCGTCGAGGACAACGTACGCGCCCGCCAGGTGCATACGCAGATGGTGATCTTCCGCCGTGCACTGATCGGATTCATCCTGATCGTCACGACGGGCGCGGTGCTATGGACCTTCCACGATGAACGCGTCTGGAAAGCTGGCACTGGGCTGCTTGCTTCCGCAGGCATCGCTTCGTTGATCCTGGCTACAGCCGCAAAATCTACCGCATCCAACTTCCTCGCTGGTTTACAGATTGCGCTGACCTCACCGATCCGCATCGACGATGTCGTCGTGGTGCAAGGCGAGTGGGGGCGGATCGAAGAAATTACCTCCGCATACGTAGTGATCAAGATCTGGGATCAGCGTCGCCTGATTGTGCCGCTCTCTTACTTCATCGAGAATTCGTTCGCGAACTGGACCCGTCAGTCGGCAGACATTCTCGGCACGGCATTTCTCTACGTTGACTACACGGTGCCCGTGGAGGCCCTGCGCGAACACCTGCAGAAGGTGGCTGCGAGCTCTCCACTATGGGACAAACGCGTATGCGGCCTGCAGGTCACTGACCTGCGCGAACACACAATGGAGATCCGCTGCCTCGTAAGCTCCAGAAATTCAAGCGAAAGCTTTGACCTGCGCTGCCTGGTACGGGAAGAAATGATTGCCTTCCTGCGCGACAACTACCCAGAGTCGCTGCCAAGAATACGAATCTCCAGCAAGTCTTCCTCTGAAGCCGAGCTGCTCTCCGGCCAGCTCCCCGATCCCTCCAGCCGCCTGAAGTAATCACCAGCACCGCACTCGAAGTTGCCCCTCTCAGAAATCGTACAGACGCAAAAAAGCCCGGCGATCGAGAAGATCTCGGCCGGGCTCTTTTGCTTGCCTGGTACTACAAACGTTGGTTAGGGTTTACTTACTTAGCTGCTGCCTTCTTGGCGGGAGCCTTCTTTGCAGGAGCCTTCTTGGCAACTGCCTTCTTGGCGGGAGCCTTCTTTGCCACGGCCTTCTTCGCCGGTGCCTTCTTGGCTACAGCCTTCTTTGCTACGGCCTTCTTTGCAACTGCCTTCTTAGCCGGAGCCTTCTTTGCCACGGCCTTCTTCGCCGGTGCCTTTACTGCTGCTTTCTTAACTGCTTTCTTGACTGCCAAAGGTGTACCTCTTTTCGTTGGTTTGCTGGTGCTCTTGCCGGCCGCAGCTTTCTTCACTGCGACCTTGCCGCCGCGCTTGGCACCAGTACTGCTCGTCTTTGCGGCAGACTTCTTCGTGGCCTTTTTCGCCACAATCTTCTTGGCAGCGGTCTTCTTGACCGGAGCCGACTTCGCTGCTTTCTTGGCTGGAGCTTTCTTCGCTACAGCCTTCTTGGCAGCGGCTTTCTTCGCGGGAGCTTTCTTCGCCGCGGATTTCTTTGCCGGAGCCTTCTTGGCGGCAGACTTCTTAGCCGGAGCTTTCTTGGCCGCCTTCTTTGCCGGTGGAGGCACCGATACAACTACGGCGACTGGCTCATCAATCACGAATGCTTCGATGATCTCTACGACGTCAGTCTGAATGCTCTCTTCTTCTTCGTCTTCCAGTTCAATTTCCTGTGCGGGACTGATTTCGGTTGGTGCTGCGTTGTCGTCGAAGTCACTGCTTGCGTACATCCGGATCTCGTCTGCCATGCCTATTTGCCTCCAGCGCATCTACGCTGTCTGAGTTTGTGCGGGTGCTTCACGCAAGTGTTTGCGCGCGTTCGCCTTCGGCGCACATTGTAGCAATAGCTTGCACGGATTTTCCAGAGATGACAAGTATGTAACTAGCTACTTTTGTATATTTTTCTTCTTCGTACTTTTTGTACTCTTTAGGTCTTTTGTGGAACTGCCCTGTTTATGCGGCTCCGAAGCACTTTGCTTCTTCGCGGAGGTCTTTGAAGAAGTAGTCTTCGATGAAGAATTTTCTTTTTTATTTACAGCTGCCTTGCTTGAGGATGGCCCTTTTGTCGCATGTTTCGCGGCTTTGCCATGCGTCGCGGTGCTCTTTTCGCTACTCTCTGCCGGGCCTTGTGTCTTGATCCGTGAGGAGTGATGATTGCGCTCACGCGTGTGCGGGGCGAGATGAGCAGGTTCCGTTACGCGAATGCGCTGCCCTGCAATCACGGTAGTGCCGACACCGTGATTCCAACGACGCAGATCCTCCAGCGAAACTCCAAAGCGATCTGCGATGGTGACGAGCGTATCGCCCCTGCGCGCCTTGTAAACATCGGTGTGCGAAGCAGGCGCGGAGACAACGGGAACAGGTATAACCAACGCCTCTACGTTTTCGAGGGAGTCGTCCACATGGAGTTGATTTACAGAAGCGAGCTGGTCGACGCTTACATGAAAGCTGTGCGCCAAGCTGGCCAGAGTGTCATCCCCGCTGACACGGTGATAGCGCCATTGGGTGCGGCGGTCTTCCGGAATCTCCGCGATACGCTGCTGGAAAAGCGTAGCTGTGCCAGGTGGGATATGAAGTTCAAACGGCGCGGTAAGCAGGCTGGGCGGAGGCGTGACAAGGCGCAGCATGCTCGGATTCAGAGCCGCGATCTCCTGCGGCTGAGCATCAACAATGTCGGCGACAAGCCGCAGGTCAACGGAGTAGTTGATCGAAACAGTGTCATACACAACAGGCGGATCCAGTTGAAGATCATCAAATCCATACTGCGTGGGATTCTTGGCGATGATGATAGCCGCGATGATTTCTGGAACATAATTCTTCGTCTGTTCTGGAAGGTTGTTCCGCTTGTACAGTTCCCAGAAATCCGCATAGCCCGTCTTCTGCACAGCCTGTTGCACGCGTCCTGTGCCCCAGTTATAGCCGGCCATTGCCAGGTACCAGTCACCCAACTGGTTGTAGATGAACTTCATGTACTTGGCAGACGCACGAGTGGATTTCTCCGGATCGAAGCGTTCATCGACATAAGCATTGCTGGCAAGGCCGTAATACTTGTCATGGGGCATGAACTGCCACATGCCGCCCGCTCCTGAACCGTGGTTAACCACCTGCGGCTGGAACGCTGACTCGGCAACGGCGAGGTAAATCAAATCCTGTGGCACACCCTCTTCGGTCATCACACGCTGAATCATCGCCTTGTAGCGACCCGATCTTTGCAGAGAATGCTTGAGCGTGTTGTGTCCTTTTTGCGTATTGGCAAAAAAATTGATGTAGCTGGCCACATAGTCGTTGATCACGAGTGGAATGTCCGACTTGGTGGTTGCCAATTCTGCTTTGGCCTTGGCGACAAGATTGGGATCGACCTCAAAAGTCACATCGTTCGCCACATCTGCAGGAGTGGGTTCAACAGCAGGAGCAAATCCGTTGCCCTGTTTGAGGGCTTCCAGCTCGAGCGCATTCACCGCATCCAGAATCCTGTTGAACTCGTCATCTAGTTGCGAATCGGCCTTGATGTCCAGACCACTTGCCAGCATCATATCCACTGCGCCGTCAAAGTCTTTTTTCGCCTGAACCAACTGGCCGCTGCGGTAGTGCGATTCTCCGCTCTTGAAGGCTCGCTCGACCTGCGCGATAAGCTGCTGCACACGCCGCTGCTCGGCCGTGCTTGTAGCTGAGGGAATTGCCGGCTTGACCTGAAGTTGGGCATTTGAAGACTGAGGAAGCGCGGGCGCTGTGGCCTTTACACCTGCTGGCGGCTGCTGCGAAACAGGCTCGGTTGCTGGGCAGCCAGTCAAGCCGAGCGACAGCGCTAGCGCAAGCGTCACTCCTGCCACTGGCACTCTTGAAGTACGACCGGAAACACGCGTTTGAGCAATACCCATCGGAACGAGATGACCCATAGAAGATTAGACGTGCCGGGAGGCGGGTTTCTTTGCCGGAGGCTGAAGCGCAGCAGACACTTTCCCGATGATAAGCTATGAGCTTGGGGACAACATCGCTGCACCTTGCGAATCCCCCCTTTGTGACGCCCCCTCATGGATTCAAGTCTTCTTAGAAACTTCGCGATTATCGCCCATATCGACCACGGCAAGTCGACGCTTTCTGACCGTTTGCTGGAAATGACCGGCTCTCTCACCGCGCGCGAGATGCAGGCGCAGGTGTTGGACGCAATGGACCTCGAACGTGAGCGTGGTATCACGATCAAAGCTCATGCCGTTCGCATGATGTACAAGGCCAAAGACGGTATCACCTATCAGCTCAACCTGATCGATACGCCGGGCCACGTCGACTTCAGCTATGAAGTATCACGTTCCCTGGCCTCGTGCGAGGGTGCTCTGCTCGTGGTAGATGCGAGCCAGGGTGTCGAGGCACAGACGCTTGCGAATGCCTTCCTGGCCATCAGCGGTGGACTGGAAGTAATTCCCATCATCAATAAGATCGATCTGCCTTCCGCCGACATTGTCCGGACCCAGGAAGCCATCGAACAGGCAGTAGGACTCGACGCCACCGACGCAATCCCGGTGAGCGCGAAAACTGGTCAGGGTGTCGAAGACATTCTGGAAGCAATCGTGCACCGCCTGCCTCCGCCGAAAGGTGACATTAACGCCCCCCTCCAGGCTCTGATCTTTGATTCCTGGTTCGATCCATACCGCGGAGTCGTGGTACTTGCCCGTGTAGTCAACGGTCGCATGAAACAGGGACAAAAAATCCGCTTCATGTCCAATGGCCGCACTTTCCTTATCGATACCCTGGGCGTACTGACACCGAAGCCCGTTCCTATCGCAGAACTCACAGCCGGCGAAGTCGGATTCTTTACAGCGACTATCAAGAACGTAGCCGACACAAAAATCGGCGACACCGTCACCGAAGATGAGCGTCCTGCACCGGAGCAGTTGCCCGGCTTCATGGAGATCATGCCAATGGTCTTCGCGGGGCTTTATACGGTGGATTCGCATGAGCACACGCTCTTAAGGGATGCGCTCGAAAAGCTGCGGCTGAACGATTCATCGTTCTTCTTCGAGCCAGAGAGCTCCGTCGCTCTTGGCTTTGGTTTTCGCTGCGGATTTCTCGGACTCCTGCACATGGAGATCATCCAGGAACGCATCGAGCGCGAGTACAACCTCGACCTCATTACGACCGCCCCAGGCGTCCGGTACAAGATAACGCTGACCAGCGGTGAAGTCGTCGAGGTTGAAAACCCATCTCGCTGGCCCGAGCCTACGAACATTGAAACCATCGAGGAGCCAATCATCAACGCGATGATCCTCACCAACGAAGAATATGTTGGCGGCATCCTTAAGCTCGTCGAAGAAAAGCGCGGCAGGCAGAAGAACTTCGAATACGTAACACCGACCCGCGTAATGCTGACCTACGAACTTCCTCTGAACGAAATCGTTCTCGACTTCTACGACCGTCTTAAGTCCGTCTCGCGCGGCTACGCATCTCTCGATTACCAACTCGCAGGCATGTGGGAATCGCCCATGGTCAAGATGGACATTCTCGTCTCCGGAGAGCCGGTCGACGCCCTGTCCATCATCGTCCATCGCGACTTTGCCTACGAACGTGGCAAGGCCCTGGTAGCGAAGATGCGGGAACTGATTCCGCGTCAGCAATTTGAGGTTGCAATCCAGGCGGCAATCGGAGCCAAGATCGTAGCGCGTGAAACGGTTGCGGCGCTCCGCAAAAATGTCATTGCGAAATGTTATGGCGGAGATATCAGTCGTAAGCGTAAACTGCTCGACAAGCAAAAAGAGGGCAAGAAGCGAATGAAGCGAATCGGGAAAGTTGACATCCCACAGGAAGCCTTTTTGGCTGTCCTGAGGGTGGGCGAAGACTCGTCTTCCTGAGATTTTCAGGCCTTCCCGAGGGCGCACCTGGTAATCACCTAGTCATCTTCTATTCACACGCATCTGTGGAAAGCTTTTTAGCACCCAAAATAGTGCGTCCGCGCTCCGAAAACGGGGCAATCGGTGCCTTAGTGCTCAAAATTTATTGATTAATAAAGACTTATTTCGTTAATCAGAAACTTATGCGTGTTGGCAAGAGCAAACCGAAGTTTTTTTCGCCGGATTTGCGAAAAAGAATCCACAGAATTTTCCACAGGCAAAGCTGAATTGTTTCTCGATTCTTCTTCCATGAAGAGGAAATAAGCGAGGGAATCCGTAGGTACTAATTTTGCATGTGGACCAGTCAGGTGTTGCCCGGGCAGGACTGGAATAATCCTCTGCCTGAGGTCACGTCTTTTGCTATACGCAAAGATATACAGCCCCGAGGTTCCGGGGCTGTATCAATGTGACCGTATTCTTTTCCCGAATACTTACCGTGAAGTTAGTTCTTGGGAGCAGCTGCCGTCGGAGCCTTGTGGGTGACAGGTGGCTTTGCGCCCTGAACTGCGGCTGGAGCGTTAGGCTGGGCTGGTGGTGCTGGAACGCCGGATTTGGCGTTGTAAGCCGCAATGATCGGCTGTGTGATATTGGTGGACTCAGCCGCCCACAGAACCGGGCTCTGCTGCTGGCTCACGTCAACAACCAGCGTAAAACCCTGCTCCTGAGCGTAGCTGGAAACAACTTCGTAGACCTTGGATGCCAGGGTGTTATACATATCCTGGATCTCTTGCTGGAAGTCGTTCTGAGCATCCTCTGCCTGGCGCTGAAGCTGCTTGGTCTTCTCATCGATGGTCTTGGTGCGGCTGGCGCTTTCTGCCGGGCTCAGCTTATCGCCCTGCGCCTGAAGCTGCTTCTTGAGGCTCTCGATTTCGTCGTTCAAGGTCTTGAGCTGTGCGCGCTTGGGCTCGAACTTCTTTTGCAGATCAGAGAAGTTGCGCTGACCTTCGTTGGTTTGGGCCACAGCTACCTGAAACGCGAGGACTGCCACCTTGGCCGGGATCGCGGTGACGGTTCCAGCAGGGGCCGGAGCGGCTGGTGTTTGAGCAGCAGCATTCAGCGTGAAAGCTGAAGCCAGCATGGCAGCAAGTGCAAAGGTACGCTTCATTTGAATCGGAGACTCCTTCGATATTCCTGATCTGTGCCCGCATTCCTTCGGGGAAGCAAGACATTGCTTCCTGTTCAACCTCTCGAGTCTTTACGGGAATCTCTCTGGCCTGAATGGCAAGAGCGGAACTGGAGTAAGACGCGGACAGAGACGTCAGCAGGAACTATAAGGATTATAGGAGCGGGGATAGGGTTGGTCAAACGTTCAGCCATTAAAAATCCCAATAAACACAAGGATATTTGCTATCTTTCCGACTCATCGGAACTTCACATCCGGAATGCTCCGGAGTTTGCTCTAAGGCCGCTTAACTTTCATGACTTTATTATTCGAAAAACAACAAGGGCTGCTTCGATTAGCAGCCCTTGAGGATATTGCTGATTACCACTAGGTTTAGAAGGTCGTTGAAACCGTCAGCCGGAAAGTCTTACGTGGTTCACGCATTTGATACTGAGATCCGTAAAGCTGGATCGCCTGCGCGTATGAATAGTCGCCCGCGCCACCTGGAGGGAACATCTCGCGTGTAATCAAATGCTCGCCTGGATCGATACGTTCGAGACGCATTGGATTGAAGGCGTAATAGACGCGAATTGGTGCATTGATGATGGGGGCAATAACCTGTAACTCCGCGCCTGTCGACATGCGAGGCACAAAGTTCGTGCCACTCAGCGTTTTGATCAACTCTGGGAACTTGATCTGTACGCCGCCTTCGCAGGTGCCGTTGTTATAGACCGGGCAACCGTAAAGTGGCGCATTGAGAGTAGCGTTGCCTTCAGGGCTCTGTTTGAGCTGCCCCTTGGAGAGCGACGAGTCGATACCGAAGTCATTGAAAAGAGCGAACGTCACTGGTCCGACGATCGGGATGCGATACTCCATGTTGTTAGTGAAGTTGGTATCGCCGCCGACAGACACAACACTGAACACAGGCAGAGGAACCTGAATGCACTGGTTCAACTGCGGATTGTTCGGATCACGCGGTACGCAGCTTCCATCCGGATTGGTCAGGTTGAACTGGATCCGGTTTGGAATGTAAGCGTAAGGCGTAGTGCTGCGGACATCGAAGCCACGGAGATCGCCTTCGCCACCGGCGTAGAAACGATTGTTCGGCGGTGCAACATCTCCACCGTATCCCGCGATGTACTTAAGCTCCGTACGAATACCGAACACGTTACGACCGTCCGCCGAGGGGAAGAAATTCTTCATCGGAACGAAACGCTTGTACGCCACAGCTGGGAACCAGTAACGAACGTTGCCGCCGATGCCAGCCACCTGCACGACCGCAGAGAACTCCTGCCCAGTGCGTGGGCGCTGCGGATTGTTGATCGTGTTGTAGGTATACGTGAACGATGCAGAACTGTTGATGATGCCATCGAGTGCATTCTGCCCCTGGATACCAGAACGGAAATTGATTGTCTGGAACAGGTTTTGTGAAGCAGAGCTGAACGCCTGGATCGACGAGCGCGTCAATGAATATGTGAAGCCCACACGCTGGAAGTTATGCTTAGGCAACGGATAGCTGACCGACGCATTCAAACCAGTAGAACTATTGTTATAGTTCTGCACCAGTGACTGTTGCTGCGTGGTCAGGTTGGCTGACTGTCCAGACGTGGTCGCGTAATTCTTGGCCGCGTTGTAATCGGACTTCGTATTGAAGAGCTGGAAGCCCAGGTTCAGCGGCCGATTACGGAAGTAGGGTTGCGTGAAGCCAAAGAGGAACTGGCGATTCACGTTGCCCAGGTTGGCCTGCAGGCTGAGCGTTTCGCCTAGGCCGAGGAAGTTGTTGGTCTGATAGTTCAGGCCGAGAAAGGCTCCTGACAGACCGGACACGCCGCCGTTAAGTCCGATTGAGTTCTTGCCTTTTTCCTTAACCTTGAGCAGCAGATCAACAGTCCCCGCCTCTGTGTCCTGGTGGGCTTCAGAATCCTGATCGATCTTAAGCGGGTCGAAGTAGTCGAGCTGGTTAAGGCGAAGCAAGCTGTACTCCCAGAGCTGGGAGTTGTAGACCTGACCTTCCTGCAGCAGCAGTTCGCGGCGAATTACGCGATCGCGGGTAAGCGTGTTGCCCTGGATCTCGATGCGGCCGACATAGAAAGGCTTGCCTTCATCAATATCTATCTTGAAGGAGACGGTCTTCTTGGCTTCATCAAAAGTAGCCGTCGGAATGGCGCCAAAGTTGATGTAGCCCAGTTGTCCGTAAGCCTTCTTGAGATTTTCGAGGCCCTTGCCCATCGCGGTGGAATTGAAATAGTCACCGTCTTTGATAGCAATCGTGGCACGCAAGGCACGGACATTCGTAACAGCCTTGTTGCCGGTAAAGGTGATGTTCCCTAGCCTGTAGCGCTCGCCCTCTTCAACGGGCAGCAGGATATCGATCCTCTTGCCCTTGTTTGGACGGAAGGTCAACAGAGACAAACCACCCTGATCCCGCACCTGGGTACGAGGCTCTTCAACCGCGGCGTTGTAATAACCCTTGTCACGGTACGCGTAGCGAACACGCTCTGAATCCTCTTCAAGCTTTGAGCTATCGAAGGTCTTGGCGAAGAGATTCTCCAACACCAGCGAATATGGAATGCCCACCGGCCGCAGATTCTTCATCGCGCGGCGTAGCACCAGGCTGCTGATGTGCTGGTTGCCGACGAACTTGATCTCGCCGACTTTGACCGTTGGACCCTCTTTGATATTGAAGTTGACCTGCACCGACGCTGGAGGAATGTTCTTTACCTCTGGCGTGATGGTGGCGAACTGGTGTCCATGCTCGGCAAGAAGCTCTTTGAGGACAGTGACGGCGCGCAGAATCTTGGTGGCATCGTACTGGCTCTCAACCGAGAGAGGCACTTTTTCCTTCTTGAACCGATCAAGAACATCGGACTGCGAAACAGAGTTCAGCCCCTTGTAGTTGATCTCGCGAATATTTGGCTTCTCACGAAGATAAATATTGAGGATGACACCCTTTTCAGAATCCTCACGCTCAATGCGCAGGTCTTCGAAGTATCCGGTGTTCCACAACGAGTTGAAATCGCGTTCCACAGAGGCCGGGTCGTAAGTATCGCCAGGATGGGTGAACAGGCGAGCCAGCACCGTCTCCTTGGGGATACGGCGATTGCCAATCACGCGAATCTGATCAATGGTGGCCGATTGTGCAACCGCAAGGGTGCCGGAGACCACAAGAAGCAGTGCCGCGAAAATCCGGACCATCCCGAAACGGAGGCCGGTACCGGAGCCAGGAAGGCTGCGGAATCGGGTTCGCCCGGAGTTCACCAAGGCGATACCCTGCGGCGAGCAACTGGACGGAGATGGTGCATGGTTCGACTTGACGGGAAAAATAAGCACACCCTCACTGCTGAAAAATCGGTTCCTGATCGACGCCTGATCAACGAAAGTCTGATTATATTGCGCCGCACCAGTCGATCCCAAATGGACTCAATCTGATGCACCCTTTAACTTTCCAGCTCCGACTCGATCTGGTATGCCTCTTGCCATTCGTCCCACTCAATTCGCAGAACATTGGGCTTGCAACACACCTGACAGTCTTCCACGTAGCTTTGTCGCCTTCCAGCGGACTCGTCTACCGTGGTTTCGTTCCACTCCCCGCAACCTGCACATTGAAAACCGGCATCGCTGGGCACACGGACCTCTCTGCCTTTACCGTTTCCAGTCTATCGGAAGCGGGCCGGGTTCGCCTTGCATTGCTGCGTCAAACCAAACGGGAACTGCATCTTTTTAGACGTATGATCTACATTCTCGTGAGGTGTGCTGCATGACAGATGCAATTCAGCAGGGCGTTTATGATTTTTCGGCGGTTTCTCTCGATGGCCACGAGGTTCCCCTCGCCCAGTACAAAGGCCAGGTCCTGTTGATCGTCAACACAGCCAGCAAATGCGGTTTTACCCCGCAATACGCGGGTTTGGAAGACCTGTACAAGCGATACAAAGATCGTGGACTGGTCGTTCTTGGCTTCCCCTGCAACCAGTTTGGTGCCCAGGAACCGGGCACAGAAGCAGATATCGCCCAGTTCTGCGAGTTGAACTACGGGGTCAGCTTCCCTGTTTTCGCCAAGATCGACGTAAACGGACCCGACGCGCATCCTCTTTATAATTTTTTGAAACAGGAAAAAGGTGGGATATTCGGAGCAATCGGCCTCGAAGGCATCAAGTGGAACTTCACTAAGTTCCTCGTCGACCGGAGTGGGAATGTTGTCGGCAGGTTTGGCTCCAGCACCACTCCGGCGGATCTCAAATCGGATATAGAAAAACTGCTCTGATCTCTACGAAAGCTGAAAGTGGGCGGAAATGCCGGCTCCACAGCTCTGACTGCCAGTAGGGTTGTGGCATTTCGGCTCTGTAGTCCGGCCCTTCCAGTTCAACTCGCAGCTCAACCGAAGCGATAGGCGGAGTTTACCGCCTGCATCGGCGCATCGTTGAAAATACACCTGCCTGAATCGTTTCCAGCCGCTCCTGCAGCCACCATCAGCGGAATCAGATGCTCTTCGCGCGGGTGCGCAAAACGCGCAAAGGGTGCTTCTGCCCAGCGAGGCAGGAGGTCATCCCGCTCGGCTGGGGACGCCTCGACGGCATTGGTTAACCAATCATCAAATTGACGCGAACGATCCAGCGTTTCGGGATTCATAAACGCGCGCAGATTGTGCCAGCTCATGCCGCTGCCTACAATCAGCACCCCCTGATCACGCAGAGGCTCAAGCGCCCTCCCTGCGGCGAGATGCAGCGCAGGATCCAGAGAATGGGTGAGAGAGAGCGTAACGACCGGAATCTCAGCCTCCGGAAAGACCACTTTAAGCGGCACAAAGACTCCGTGATCATATCCCCGGCTTGAGCTCGTCGATGCAGGCAGCCCCGCACTGTGCAGGAGATCTGCGACCTGCATGGCCAGTTCAGGATCGCCAGGAGCAGGCCATGTGAGTCGATAGGTATCCTCTGGAAACCCGGAGTAGTCGAAGATCAGCTGCGGATCCATGGCCGTACTGGCGGTGAAGGCAGTCTCCTCCCAATGCCCACTGATGACCAGAAGCGCCTTTGGCCTCGCAGGTAAACTCGCGAGCAGAGCTTGCAGAAATGCCTTTGTTTTGTCCCATGTATCGGCAGGTCCCCATGTCCAATCCATAAAGAAACATGGGCCGCCCCCGTGGGGGATAAAGAGTACAGGCTGTCGGGCATTCGTTTCTGCCATCGTGAATTCACCAGGCTTTCTATGTGGCCACGGCTTGAGCTCATCTGGGCTCAAACCAATGGTTGTTGCAACAAGTATTGGATGAGCAACTCGAGCGATAGTTGCACTCTTGGGCCATCCATTTGCTTTGAAGACATTCCTCCGCTTCCTTTTCTGTCTCCCTAACCTATACTTGACATTGGGCTAGTGAGGAGTTTCCATCCCGTTCTAAAACCCCCTTTGGAGGATAGGATGGCCGCACAATCCGCAAAGAAACAGTTGTCGCAGATGTCCGAGATCCCTGATCGGCTCTACTTCCGTATCGGCGACGTGGCTCGGATCTGTGGCGTTGAGCCGTATGTGCTCCGCTTCTGGGAAACTCAATTTCCCAGCCTCAAACCAAACAAAGGCGGCACTGGACAGCGACTCTACCGCCGCCGCGAAGTTGAGCTCGCCCTTCGCATCAAAAAATTAGTTCACGATGAGGGCTACACATTAGCCGGGGCGCGCCAGGCGCTGGAATCAACTCCTAGATCGCGTACGGTAAATCAGGCGCGCCTTACGGTGAGCGATGAAGAGGGACAGCGAAGGTTGGATGCTGCCACCGCGGCAATTGGACGTGTACGGGCTGAATTGAGAGAACTGGCAGGCCAATTGGCCTCACCAAATGTGAGCGTGCCGCGAAGACGAACACGCTTGAGTTCATTCCAGCCTTCAACGGATTCTCTGTTCCCGTCTTAAAGAAATATTCACAAAAAATATTTAGAGTTATGCCCGGTAGAGGACTGCAAATCTCTACAAAACTTTAGTAACTTTTGGTAATCAGCTAATTGCCGTTTGTACATCAAACGTCAACATTTTTTGTGCTAGCTTAAAGCAGGAAACCTCAACTATCACTCAACAGCGCATGGAGCACGCCTTCAACAGGCGAGGCTACCAATTACGAGCATTTAAGAAAGAGCTAAAGTATGAATTGCCCATATTGCGGAACTCCAAA
>Ga0302140_10007005_pt1 | contig 14128 bp, 15 predicted proteins | sample I_Bog_E1_1_FD_202095 | JGI IMG/M metagenome (GOLD analysis project Ga0302140, IMG submission 202095) | Peat permafrost microbial communities from Stordalen Mire near Abisko, Sweden - I_Bog_E1_1 | ecosystem: Environmental > Terrestrial > Soil > Wetlands > Peat | place: Sweden: Abisko, Stordalen...
TCCGATGCCAATGACTATGTCAAAATCCGATTATACCAAAGCGGAAATCTTACAAAAATTAAATGAAATTACCAATATTCAACTTTTTGCATCAGAGGAGATACCCATAAAAGAAGTATTACAAATCGAATTTTAAAAAAATTATAAGAAAAAATTACCGTAATTATTTTTTTTATTAGTATCTATATGAGATGAAGAGTTCCTTTCAAGGTTTTACAGACGAAGAAGAACTTCAAAAGGATTTTTTCTCCTGCCTAAGTTTTAAGAAGCTTTTATCATTAATGAAATTAATAGTGAAACAAAAGAATAAGCCTCTTTATACTTTGATGAAGGAAAAATACATTTTGTTTTCTTATTTCTTCAATTTCCCAAATACCTCACCTAGTCAAGAACAATTTTATTTCACCACCCATCCATCTTCTCTTCTGATTGAAATTAAAGCTTCTCTTGTTCATTTTGAGGGGGAAGAAAGAATCATGTTGATGTTTACGGATGCAACTGATAGGAAAAAATCGCTAGAATTATACACCATCAATGAACATAAAGATAAGTTGCTCGCTAATGTCGCTCATGAATTCCGAACACCATTGAATGGAATTTCAACTATGTTAGAACTGATGAAAATGTTGCAAGATGGGACTACTGAAAAAATGAGCGAATATATCAATACTGCAAGTTTCAGTGTGACTTTGCTGAAGAATTATATAAATGATATTCTTGACATTTCGCAATTGAAGAACGGCAAATTCACACTTCATTTCAGTAATTTCGATATCCGAAATCTTGTAAATGAAATTTCTACAATTATTAATGTCCAGGCTAAAAAGAAGGATATCATATACGATGCCTATGTAGATTCTGAAGTGCCAATTTTTGTCATGAGCGACCAAACAAGATTGACACAAATTCTGCTTAATTTACTGAGCAACTCAATAAAATTCACCTTAAAAAATGGTTTTATCAATCTCAAAGTCAGTTATGATGAGAACATTGGAGTGAAATTTGAAGTAACAGATAGTGGCATTGGTATTTCTGAAGCCAACATGAAAATTTTGTTCCGAAAATATGGCAAAATAAAATCTGAAATTAATGATGCCTTAAATCCTCAAGGAATAGGTCTTGGTTTAGTAATTAGCAAGATTTTGGCTGAAGAACTAAGTCCTGAAAGTCATAAAAAATTCTTGATTACTTCCGAGATCGGAAAAGGCACAACTTTTACATTTTATATAGAAAATGCTTTAAAAGAGAACGAAGGATCACCTAAAAGCAAATTTTCAATAACTAAAGAAGAAAATAATTCCCTGAATGAAAATGAAAACCTGGAAATTAAAGATAAGAATTTCGAAATTTTAAATCAGGCAGAAATCCAGCTTTTCACAACCAACATTTTTCGGAAATCCGACAGCAAAATTTTAAGTAATTCTCTGGTGAAGATCCGATCATCAAGCAAAGATTTAAGCATTAATAAGAAAATCGTATCTACTAATATGATTTTGTTCCCAGTGATGAAATGTCTTTGTCCTAAAATCCTGGTGGTTGATGATGATATGTTCAATGTGATTTGTTTGCAAGAATTATTGAAAATGACAGGGTTTGAAAGCAATTATGCGGCGAATGGCAGTGATGCAATTGCCAAAGTTAATGAAAGAAACGAAAAGAGATGCTGTGAAAATTGTCTGCAATATAAACTAATTTTCATTGATTCGAAAATGCCGATTTTGACAGGGGTCGAGGCTACAAAAATTATAAAACAAGTTGATTTTCTCAATAATATCAAAATAATTGGCTGTAGTGGTGATAATGATTTGGAGAAGTTTCGAATTGCAGGAGCTGATGGATTTTTGAAAAAACCAATTGAAAGAAAAGAACTTGTTAATATTTTAAACGAGTACAAAGACCTCTTGAATTTTAAACTGTGATTATCAGAAAAAAGAAGGAATTTGTTTCTATATAAAGAATACTTGGTTTATTTTATTTAGATTTGTTAAACATTTAAGGAACAAATTAGGCTTATCTTATTGTATTGTGGAATGTAATCTAAAGTTTATGTATTTATTTTTCAGTCAAGCATTCAACATTTATTTGTTGGATTTTTAAAAAAAAAAATTTTTTTTTTCCTCTGAAATAAATATTCAAACTTTTTTTGAAAAAGAAGAAATTATGGAATTCTTAAACACAATTAACTCCTTTTCAATTATTTATTCGTTTGTGTTTGTTTTATTATTTTTAAATTTAATTTAAATTTTCTTTCAAATGAATAATATTCAAAATGAAAACATCCAAAATTCCCAATTCATAGAGTTTGAAGAACGCAAAAATGAAGGCATTATGGAAGGAAGCTTTCACAGATTCAAACAAGTGTTTAATTCCTATATTAAGACTTTGGATGGTTATTTAAGTTCTTAAATATTTTCTAATTCTTTAAAGACTTAAGCAAAATCCATGAAAATCTTTCAAGAGAAATTAGCAATTTCTATGGTTTTGCGAATGAGTATAAAGAAAAGGCCTCAAACATATCAAAAATTTTCTTGAGAAATCATGATTTTTTTAGTTCTTTCGTAAATTTTTCATTTTTAAGAATAAAAAATCTTGAAAAAAAAAATAGAGTCAAGAACTTAAAGAAATGATCTTGCAGCTGAAAGAACCATATTTTCTATTTCCTCAAATGAAAGTATTAACAAATGGAAATAAAATGAATTGACAAGAATTTTCATAGAAATTTTTGAAAATTTTCGAAAGCAAAAAAAAACTCTATGGACATTATGATGAAAAAGTCAAAAAATTGGAAGAGAAACATTTTTTAGAAAAACAATCAAAAAAGGAATCTGAAAGAATGAAAAGGGTTGTTATAATTAAAATGATAAATTTCTGATTTATTTTCAAGAACCATGAAAAATTCAATGTTTCGTTGAATAATTACATAGATGCGAAGGAAAGTGTCACCTCAGTATTGGAAAAAAGATATTCAATTCTGAATAAATTTTTTGAAAACGTAAAAAAAATTTAAAAAAAAAATTATAATTTAGTTTAAAGCTGCTTTTGGTTCAATCGCAGACTTATGAACAAATTTCCAAGTCATTTGAAAATCTAGAAAATTTTAAGTCAAATGTTGAAAAACCTATAACAAAGTCTTTGGATATCCTTCCTCCAAAAAATCTCAGTGATGTAAAGCCATACACAATGTCCGTTATGGATATACCAGAAAACTCTTTTAAAAAAAAAAGTGAGCAAAATATCAAAAATGAAAAGAAGTTGAAATAATTTTTAATTTTTAAAATAAAATTTATTACGCCTTATAAGCTTGAAAAGAAAAAATATTCCAAATTTTGCGGATGCTTTTATCAATTTTAAAGCAGATGATGCACCAGATATAATCAAAAATGAGTTTAATTCCCCTTTTGAAAATTTAAAACCCCATGCACAAAAACCAGAAGAAATTAAGCCAGATTTCATGGTTTAAATTTTATAATTTTAATAGTCAAATCTATTTTTTTTTTTTTGCTTTCCTAGATATCAAATAACGAACTCAAATTTGATTTCACTCTAAACAAAGAAGAATTGAATTTTGAATTCCAATTTAATAACAAAGAAAATCTGGGGATGAACGCCAACATTACCTCAAGCATAATTAATGATTGCCACCAAATTCCAGTATTACCGAGTTACGTAAAAGAAACATCGGAAAATAAACTGAAGAATCCTTCAAATATTTTTGAGAATTACGATTTTAACGAAATAATTCAATATGATGCATCTCAAAAAGAGAAACCTGAAGCTGATGTTTTCCAGAAAATAATTTTCAAAAATTCAGATTCCGAAAATATTAACATGGATTTCGAAGATAATAAAAAGAAAAGCATAAAAACTCCTTTTGTAAAAATATTTTTTTGTTTTTAAACTTCCAATTTTATATAAACTTTTAGGATGAGTTTCAGTGAAAGAAGCCGTTAAAAAAAATAATTATAATTTTCAGATAATAATAAATTTCTTTTAAAACAGTGTGTGTTTCAGCATCAGACTAAAATAAAAGAATAAAATATGATATTTTAAAACAAAATTCATTTTATTTTTTTTCATTTGTCTTCATAATATTTTAGTAAACATCAAAAAAATTATGATTTATGTTTTCATCAACAAACTTATTTTTATTTAAGTTTTTCGAATAATAAAATTAGTAGGCCATAATTAATTTACAAATATACACTTGATAGAATGGACTTTTTATAATAATATATTTCTCTTTTTATTAAAATAAAAAATGATATGCCTTTTTATTGAAATCAAGAAAAGTAGTCCTGTCCAGTGTCTTGATGAAATGTGATTGATTTCTTTTTCCCATAATTAATTTTTCTCAATTGTCGGAATTTTTTGATATCTGGTATAACTTTGACATTTTGGTCGACCACCTTAGAATTCGTTCTTTCGAACAGCTCATATTCATCCTTTTTCTCTTCAATCGTCTTTTTATTATTTTTTAACAAAAATGAATCTTTAAATTTTGTGTCAATTAAGGGATGTTTTAAATTGTTGAATTTTCTTTCAACGGAATTCTCCTTCGAGCTATTAGCAGTTTTCCCTCTCAAGCCTTCCTCAATAAAAATAATATTTTCATTTGTGTTCTCTGTGCTTTCTATTTCTTTTGTTAATTCTTGGCAATCTTTCATATAAAGTTGCATGATTTCCTTTGGCAATTTATCAATAATCCAAGGATGGGTTAATGCAACATGAGGTTTAATTCTTTTCTTCGGATCAAATGTTAAACATTTTTCAATTAAATCAATGAAATCGGCATTTTCGACATTTAGGATTTGTTGTAATGATTTCGATGCCGGAATTCTTTTTTGACTACACAGATTGGATTTAAGGGAAAAACTCCCGTCACTTTGAAAATCAAAATATTTATCTTTCTTTTTGCATTTCTAAGTAATTTTTTATTAAGATAGAAATTTAAAAAATTATACTTTTATAAATTCAACATCTGGTAAGCCTAAAACTTCGGAGAGCATTGAAACCATATCCAATTCACTTTCCCCAGGAAATAAAGGGGTTCCTAGAAATAATTCTGCTAGAACACAACCCATACTCCAAGTATCAATTTCCGTGCCATAATCAAGCCCAAACAAAACTTCAGGGGATCTATAATATCTGCTTTGGAGATAAGAATAGCAACGTGCATCAACAAAACAACTTGAGCCTAAATCGATCAGTTTAATGCCTGATTTGCTGATGTTTTTTAATAAAATGTTTTCAGGCTTCAAGTCGCAATGAATTATTTTGCTTTTGTATAAAAATGTGAGAGTTTGAAAAAGCTGAATGCCGATTTTTCGAATCAAATCAAAGCTTAAACCATAAAATCTGTTGGATTTAAGAAAAGCATATAGGCTTATGCTCAAAAGTTCAAAAACTATGCACTAATAAAAAATGAAAAGAATGAAAAAAAAACATGAGAAAAGAAATGAAAAAAAAAAATGAAAAAAAAGAAATAAAAATAAAAAAAATTAAAAAAACGCTATGTTTTTTACCACATGATTTCGAAACATGAAATAATTAACCATTTTCACTATATTTGAAGAATTATTGGTGTCTTTTTCTTTGATGAAGGAAAGTACTTTAATTTCATTGATTGCCTGAGTATAATAAATTTTTTCTTTTTTCATGATTTTCAAAGCTTGTTCTTGATGTTTCTTATGATCAAAAACTCGAAAAACCTTTCCGAAAGTTCCTTTCCCGAGCTCTTCGATAATCTCATATCGATAGTTTACATGATCTCCAGGATTAGCAAAATAATACCCTCTTTATGAAAAAAAAAAAAAATCGCACTTAAAAAAAAAAAAAATTACTTTTTATCTTCAAATGTTGTTCCATTTGAATTTTTTATCCCCGAAGAAAGATAGAATATTTCCTTATAATTTAGAATTTCACTTTTTTCATAATTTGACAACAGATGTGAATACTCCTTTAAAACTGATTGTGGACTCAACGGTTTTTTCTATAGAAAAACCATTTTTTAAAAATATCAAGTCATAATCAGTTAATTATACTTGATCTATCCAAGAAGATATTCTTCCTTCTCTATCGGTTTCTTCTTGGGTATTATTAGGTGTAATGATCTTCGATTTATTGACATTTTCAGTAAGTTGCTCTGAATATTGTGTTGTCTTTTGTGTGGTATTCCCATTGGAAAGTTTTGAATCATCGGGGTCCTTTTTTTGTAACAGGACATTATATGGTTTATAATCGAGGGCTTTGTTTTTTTTATGGGCTATCACCAATTTTTTGTTGTGGTTTGGAAGCTCCTTGCTAAAGGTGCCTCCCACGTCGAGATTGTCGTTTTCTTTCGAAATGTCAGGTAATTTTTTTGATATATTGGAATTTTGGATATTAGAATCATTTTTGGAACTGCTTAAAGTTTCAACTTTTTTCTTGAGGGTTTTCAGAAAAGCAGCCTTCTTTTTAAAAGGACTTAAGAAATCTACAAGTCGATATTTATGGCAAAATTAGAAAAGAAAAGAACCTTTTAAAATATGATATTTTTCGGGTTTTTTCTCATGTAAAATCCCGAGTTCTTTCGAGAAATATGTGAAATTCAAAGAGTCGTCATTATCATTTTTGGAGTTTTCAAGACTTTTTTTATATTTGATGCTATGAATGATGTTTTTTTCATTAAAGTAAACACTGTTATTATTGTTCGTTTTCAAATCATCGTATTTCGAACAATCATATTTCGATTGATTTTGGGAAGAAAGATCTACCTTTTTTGTTCGGGACTTCCCACTTTTATTAGTTGTATATTTTTCTGGACTTTTTTTCAAATTTGCACATGGGAAATAAAAACATTGTTGTTTGGAGTTCTTAAAATGATTATTACGTTTCGAAATAAAATTTAAAAATAAATATACATTAGTATGGAAGGAGATAGTGGGGGTCTGCTTTGAGGGGAGATTGAACAGGTCGAAATGGATCTTTTGGTTCAGCATCCGTGATAAAATAGGTTTTTAATGAAGGTAAAATAAACAACAAACTCAAAAAAACAGAAATTGTTAATGATTAGGAAATAATGAGAATTTTTTTTTCTTAAAAACAGTGTGTTAATTAACTTTAAAAAAAAATAAAATTTATTTTAAAAATCGACTTTTGGAAATGAAATTGATTTTAAAACCGAGAGGAACCAAAAAATTGTGGGAAAAAAAAAAATCGACAAAAAAACATATTTTGCAATAAATATTTGTTAAAAACAAATTAAACTTTTTACAAAAATTCCTAAATTTATTAAGTTCAAAATTCCACATATCTTATTTTGTGAAATTAGGGCCTTTTTTTAAACTCAACTCTTGATCGAAAATTTCAAATTACAAATAAATCCTAAAAATCCATCGTCTCATCAAAATGAAAATGCCCCTTTGTACTTTAATCTTATTTTCCCTCTTATTCCACATTTCTTTGCAATGCGGTATGGTGACCCACAATGAAATTTCTCAACGGGCCTTTTTCTCTTTTGAAAATCCCGCGTTCACCAACATCGACTACCACTCCTACATTTCTTCAAATCAAGGTTATTTTGAAGCAGCTTCCGCCTATCCAGATTGGGGTTATTTATGTCAATCCCCAGCAGGGGAACTCTCTCATTGGCCTCCATTCCTAGAAGCTTACAAGCAATATTTCTTAGATAATTATTCTTTGAATTCCACAGATACCTCATATTTGTTAGCCTTTTTATTTGGAGTAATGGCTCATGATGAATCCGATGTATTGTGGCATTGGGGACGTCAAGCCAATTTCAGTGATGAGCAAGGGTTTCTGCATTCAATGTCTCATGATAGTTCTGATTGTTTAGATAAATGGAATGAAGGGACAGATCCTACATGCCATACTATGGGAGATGTTGGAGGTGATTTCTTCCTAGCATATAGAGGAGGTTTGGATTGGTTAGATACCATTTGGAGAGTGCCTACTTCTGATCTCAGCCAAATTTACCAAAGAATGGGACTTAATATCAGCGAATGGGAAATCGGAGGATGTATGGCTGTGATGTTCATCGGAGCCATTGCAGAAAAGGTTGGAGCTGGTCTCATCTTTGAAAATTACGGAAAACATGCTGCTTTTTTGGCTGAGGAAGTTGATTTGTGGTTTATGGGAGGCATTGATGATATGGCAATTAACACTCAATGGAAATGGGTGAGAATGATTGAAGAATTGGAAGGAAGGAACATTAGTCAGGGAGAACTTAAATTCAGAAGAGATTTTCCAGATGCTTTGAAAATGAAAGCTGAAACTTTAAGAAAATATGGTGAGATCTTGGGAGTCAAGGTCTCCGATCTTGGTTCTAAAGGAGTAGAAATTGGTTTTCAGAAAAATCTTTCACTCAAAGGCTATAAAGATTTCGTCTCAGAGCTCAAAAAAGACTTAAACATCACTATCAAGGAATCAGAAAAATCCAAAAAATCTAGTCAGAAAACATCAAAAGTGCAAAGAACTTTACACTCTGATCCACAGGTTTTCCTCAGCACCCATTCATATAGTTATTTTGGCAAAAGTTTTACATCAGGTCATTATGGAAACAATTCTGGCACTTTTGTTGGGGCACCTGGATATTCCATTCCTGGCAACACGCAAATTGGAGCTATTTACTTTATGAAATCTCATAGTTTGGCAGAAGAAATCAATTATAAGAATCCTTTTTGGGTTGGTCCTGAAGAATATTCAAGATGCGGTTGGGCGTTGGAAACAGTGGATTTGAATCACGACGGAATTGATGATCTCATTGTGTCTTGTCCTAGCTCTGGCCCTGGTGGAGTTTCAGACTTATATGATTATTATCCTAAAACCTTCTATGGTAAAATTTTTGTCTTCTTTGGAGAGGAAAATGTGGGAATCAGACCTCAACCTGATTTAGCGATCGTTTCTCATAATGTGGATGATATCTTTATGAATTTAGGTTTCCAATTATCCAAAGGAGATTGCAACAATGATGGGTTTTCGGATCTGTTGATTGGATCACCTTTCAGCAAAGGTTCTGGTGGGGATCAAAGAGGAAAGGTTCATCTAATTCAGGGTCTGAACAAAAGCGATTCGTCTAAAGGCCAAAAAGAAATTTTCTTGGAAGATGTTGCAACTCTGGAAATTCAAGGAGATATCGATTATCAATGGTTTGGATATTCTATGCTTTGCACCCAAGGTCAGATTCTTGTTGGTTCCCCAGGAGCGAGATCAAATCAATCCATTCAAGCATCAGGCAAAGTTTTTGCTTATAATTTAAGCAGAAACCAAGATTCTATCCAAAATTCTTCATTAGTTTGGGAAATAGATTGCAAAGATCCTCAAGCTAAATTCGGCCTATCCTTAGCCTTGAATCCTTCTAACAACATTTTGGCTGTTGGAGCCAGCAGTTTTGCAAATGAAAATGGGTACCTTCATGCTGGTAGAGTTTTATTATACAATGTTAGTGATATTCAAAGTTCTAAACTAACCCATTCCGAAAATTTCAGATCAGCCATTTCCGGAAGTGCCTCTTATGCTAGATTTGGACATCAAGTCACTTGGAGCAACAATGATTTAATTGTCTCTTCACCACAATATGGAGATATATTAGGAATGAAAAGAGAAAAAGGAGCTGTTTTTGTTTATAAAAATGCTGGAAACTTTATGACTGAATTGGATTATGAGAGTTATGATTTGAGTTTTTATGGTTTGACTGGAGGGGGAAGATTTGGAGCTAAGATTGAAGTAGATCCTGTTTCAGGAAATATTTTGATTGGAAGCCCTTGGAGTTGGAATGATGATTCCAGATTATCTGGAGGATTGCATATTATTCAAATGGAAGAAGATACAAATGACACTTTATAATAATTAAAAATTCTAGCATTTTATAATATAACGAAAACATTTAAGAGGAATAGATAAATATTTAAAAATTTTTTGAAAAAATAATAAATTTTTATCCGATTTGTCTGTTTTTAATTATAACGTTGTCTTTTGTATAATAAAAACTAAAAAAAATAAATGATTTATTTCATTTTTTCTATTTGTCAAATATTAATTTCCAAATAAATTAATGATTTTTATTGCATTAATGTTAAATTCTGATAATTTTCATAAATTGCTTTTCTGATTTTTTCAAATTTTCTTTGATCTTTCATTCCCAATTCATTTTCAACATAAGCTCTATGAAGGTGTGTTTGAAAATCCACATAATTTTCTCCTTTTTCTTCGTAAACCTTTAAAACATTTAAGGTGATCATGTTTTTCGGGAGCAATTGTTTGACTTCTTCATTAAGTAAAAGTCGATCTTTTTCTTTAATTAATTTATTAAACAAGATTAATATTTTTTTGACTTCAATTTCCTTCAACTCTAAGTCATCACTTTTTGTTATTATGTCTTGAAAATTAATTTTTGCTTTATCAAAATCACCAGCCATTCGATTTATCATTGTTCTTATGGTTTCATTAAAGTTTTCTGAGGTTTCTGGCCCTTTAAAAAGAGTGAAAAAATCTTTGAGAGCTGCAATGTTTCCCTTCAAAATTTCATAGGCTTCTTCAAAAAATTCATCTGTTTTTCGGTAACATTTATAAAATTGCTTCGCCTCTTCTTTGGTAAAATCAGGATCAAGAACAATAATTGATAATCTACGAGGATCAAATGATTGCGACAAAGTTGTAGGTGTCCATCCTTCACTTCCACTCAAAATAACTCTAAATTTCTCCTCATCAGAGGCAAATTTCATAAAATCCATAATTTTTTTGAAAGTTTTGTTTGAGTGATCATCTTTTAAAAGATTGCCATTGTCAAAAATGAAAGTTGGGTTTTTGCCAATTTTTTTATTTAGTTTTTGTATAAATCGCTCAGATGAAAATAATTCTTTAATGGAATCAAAATTTGGTTTTTCAGACATTTCCATTATAACCTCTGTGAAGAACCATGAAACAGGAGACCAAAAAGTTGTCAAAAAGAAACGATCTACAAACTTTTGCAATGGCTTCAAATCATCAATGTCACTCTGTTCTAAAGAATAATAGATAATACCCTGATTTTGCCTTGAAAATAGCTTCAAAAAAGTGGTTTTTCCAGCTCCTGGAGGTCCATAAAATGCGATGGCATTGTGAATAGCTCCTTCTGATTGATCCAAAAAATTTTCTGATATATTTTTGTAAATTGACCTATTTTGAAAGCAAGGAATGGCAAAGCTAACTTTCTGATTATGAAAAAGACTCATGTATTCCAGGACTTGATTTTCTAAGAATTCTTGCTGTAAGGGTTTTCTGATGACCCAAGAAAACGCTCCCATCAGAGAAAATATGAGGCCAACTTTAAATAATATGTAATAAGATTCAGCATTGAAGGGAAATGCGTGGGTGAACCCTTTGTAAATTAGGAAAATCATCACAACATATAACAAAACTGAACCATATATTAGATAATATATATATAACCAGACTGTAAATTGTTGAACTATATTCATTGGATTCCAGCAAACGTAGACTAATACACTTAGAGCTAAGATCACCAAAGAAAGAAGGGTTTTGTTCATTAGGAAATATTTTGAGTTTTGTTTGCTATTTTTTCAAATTAAAAAACCTAAAAACATTTAATTAAGAAAATTCAGAATCAAATTTCTTCTTCAATTCAGAATTATAAAAATATTAGTTTTGTAAAAAAACCTCAAATTATTTTTTAAGTAAAAAACAAAGAAATAAAAGAAAAAAAAACATAAATTCAAGAAATAAAAAGATAAAAACATAATTCAAGAAATAAAATAAAAATGAAATTTCTGTTAATCTTCCTAGTTTTGGTTCAAATTTTTGGAAAAGTCACGAAAAATGAAGATGATCTTGATCCAATATCAGAATATGCTTCCAATGTGCATGGACGGGTGATGTTTGAGCATGGAGGAAAAGGGAGATTTGTAATTTACACAGCCCAGCATCATTTTATCGGTGACTCTGAGACGCTTGCCAATCAATTATGCGACCTTTTGCCAATTCCTTGTGTTGTTTCGTTTATAGGAAATGACACCTATTTCATTTAATTTAAAAACTAAAAATTTTGAATTTTTCTCATACAACAATAAAAACATTGTTATTGATTTTATTCCCAAGGTCTTGGATCTTGATCTTATCTCTTCATTGCTTTTTTATCTGTTTTCTTTGATTTTTTTATGCAACTTTATTGTGTTAAACTTTTATCGATATGCTTTGCCAACATTTTGAAATTTTAAACCTGATGAAAAACATCTTTGAAGGAAAAAGACCCGTTTATCCAATCCAGCAAATATATGACCCGTTTCTCTATGAGGTAATCATCTTGAATGAGGCTTTTGGAGAAAGAATTAAATTTTAACGGCCGTCTCTCAAGTCGTTTTTGAACTTCATGGAGGAAAATCAACCAGCTTTTTAAAAAATTGTTCATTCAAACTAAAAATCTCGTTGAAACTCATTCAAACCTTCAGAAGAGAGCCAAATCCTTGCTTTTTCATTTTTAAAGAACTCATTCATTAAACACTTATCTCACTGAGAAACAAAGAACTTGCAAAAAACAAGGACCTTCATATTTCTTTCGTCAGAAATTTACACGAGGCAATCAAACTTGAAAAATTGAGCAGTCATTCTCTTTTTATTACTTTCATCAGCACAAAACCGAAAATTTTTAGAAACTATCAAGGATAAAATGCAACTTTCTATCCGGAATTCAGAAGGGTTTGATAACACCATGTTTCTGTCTTCAAAAGAAAACAAGTTTCGAAAATTCTTCTACAAGGTTCTCGTGATTTACATGTTTCATGAAAAACGAATTGCAAGATTTTGTTTTCAATGATTAAACCAACATTGACACATATGCGGAAGATGAAAATCAAAGAAACCTTGGAACCGCTTCCTTTCAGATAAATCTTATTTTTAGAATATAGTCAATATTCTGGAATGAGAAAATTCTCTGATGTTCATCTTACAGATCTCAAAAATATGGACATTTCGAACGTTCTTTTTGTTTTAACTTAGTTTTCTCATCAAACTTGAATTTTTTCACCCTTTTTCTATTGAGAAAGCTAAGACCCTGAACCTTATCTCCAATATTTCATTATGATCAGTTGCTCAAATTGCAGATTTCAGTAGGATCCTATTTTTGTTTGGCTTGATTTTAATAGAAGATTCTCTCTTTTCGGAACCCTGAGAATTTTGGAGTTTCCAAAACAATTGTTTCTTTTATCTTCTTTAATTTTTATAATATTTACGAGTACTCTTTTATTTTAAGCACCTTTGATAGCTTTTCTGATCTTATGATTATTATATTACAAGTTAACTCAGCTCCAGCCCAACAAGTCTAATCATTTATTTTTTCCCGAAATATGTACTTTTATTTTATGGCATTAAGAAATTTCACATTTTAATTATTTTTGAGTTTTGTTTTTCATGAATTCATCATATAATGTAGACATTATGTCTGTTACATAAAATTCAAATCAATAACATGAGGTTTGTTAATACTCTTAGAAAAAACAATAAAATTTTATTTTTAAATGTTAATGATTTTTTTTAACTAATTCAATTAAAAATTAAAGTTCATCTCTTTTTATTTTTGTTTCTTCGCTTTTGCTCACATCTTGAAAAAACTCATTTTTTTTTTATTTTTTAGAAAACAAATTTTGAAATAATCAAAAAACTTAAACCTGCCCAACAAATTCGTATCTGTTGTTTTTGAATTCCCTAATTGAGCAAATGTGGGGTATTCTTTTCCTTTTAAAGTAATAACTATCTCAACAACACACAAAGTCTCAGAGGTTTTGAGAATGCCACTAATAGGAATCCAAAATTTACAATCTTTATCCTTGATATTTAATTTGATTTTCTCTTTGTAACTCAGGTAAGTGAGTGAAGCCCCACTGTCAACAATGAAATATATTGTTTCCGCTATTCCTTCAGATGTAGTTACGAGAAGATGTTTAGAAGGAACCCAGGAATTTTGAAGCTTTTGATAGAATTGTGTTTGATTCAGTGCAGTGGTTAACATGATTTCAGGAATTTCGGGGCCCATGAAATAGGTGTCATTTCCTATAAACGAAACAACACAAGGAATTGGCAAAAGGTCGCATAATTGATTGGCAAGCGTCTCAGAGTCACCGATAAAATGATGCTGGGC
>Ga0302140_10007008_pt1 | contig 14124 bp, 10 predicted proteins | sample I_Bog_E1_1_FD_202095 | JGI IMG/M metagenome (GOLD analysis project Ga0302140, IMG submission 202095) | Peat permafrost microbial communities from Stordalen Mire near Abisko, Sweden - I_Bog_E1_1 | ecosystem: Environmental > Terrestrial > Soil > Wetlands > Peat | place: Sweden: Abisko, Stordalen...
AAACCAGACGGAACCATCATTGCCACCGCCGGAGGGGAATTTGCGTACGAATACGTGCTGGGGACGCATGGGCGGTCGACGGAGCAGTGGGATATATGGCAGGCTGTGTTTTCGCCTGCCGGTTCCGACGGCTATCCGGCAGACGTAATCGATCCAATAACTGGTGAAATTGACAAGAAAGTGGTCGATTACTGGCACGAGCATTACGATCTAACCGCGATTCTCATGCGCGACTGGCCTAAGCTTGGGCCGAAGCTCGAAGGCAAGCTTCATCTGGCCGTCGGCGACGGAGACACCTACTTCCTGAACAATGCCGTGCACCTATTGCAAAAGGAACTGGACGCGACGCGGAATCCTCATTCGGACGCGACCTTCCAATACGGCCCAGGGATGCCGCACTGCTACACCGGCGGCCCATCGGAGTACACCATGCAGCAGAACAACGCTGACTGGGTGCAGCGCATACTGCCGCTGATGGTGGACCACATGCTGGCCACAGCGCCGGCGGGCGCGGACACGAAATCGTGGCGATATTGAGGCCCGCCCGAGCCGCTGCCAAATCCGGGCAGGAAACAGAAAGCGATCATTCCGGATGGTCGGTGCCCATGAGGCAGATATCCGGGAGATTGCGGTAGCGCTCCGCGTAGTCCATGCCGTAGCCAATTACAAACAGGTTGGGGATGGAAAAGCCTACGTAGTCGGCTTCGATCTTTTCAATGCGGCGCGAGGGCTTGTCGAGCAGCGTAGCGATGCGCAGTGTTTTCGGATGCTGCTGCAGAAACAGCTTGCGCAGGTAAGCGAGCGTGAGCCCGGTGTCGAGGATGTCTTCGACCACCAGGACGTTCTTGCCCTCGATCGGTTCGTCGAGGTCCTTGATGAGCTTGACGGCGCCCGACGAGCGCTGCCCTTTGCCGTAACTGGAGACCGCCACAAAATCAAACGTTGCATCGGCCTGAATGGCGCGCGCAAGGTCAGACAGGAACGGCGCCGCGCCTTTGAGCACGCCGATCATGACCAGCTTTTCGCCATTCAGATCTTCGGTGATCTGCGCGCCCATCTCGCCAACGCGATCGGCAATCTGCCGGCGCGTAAAGAGAATTTCGTGTCCCTGGTAGGTGAGGGTTGACATGCAGACAGTATCCTCGACGGAGATGCGGCACGCCTAGAGCGGCTGTGCAAATCGAGGACAGAAATGGGGTTAAACCACGCCACCCATCGAATGGTCCGTGCTGCCGGCATAGATGGCGGTTCGGTAACGGTTGGACCCCGCCACGCGTCTATACTGAGGACGGGACTTGACGAGCACATGCTGCCTTATTTGAATGTTTTTGGATTTCATCTGCCGACCTTCGGCCTGATGCTGTGGCTGGCCGCCGTGGCGGCTGCGTTTGTAATGGACCGCAACTTCAAGCGCGCCGGAATCGATTCGGACGCCGTGGGGATGGTGGCCATTACCGCGCTTCTGGGCATTGTGGGCGCCAAGCTGTGGCATGTCATCGACACCCCGGCCGAGTTTCGCGCTTACGGGTGGCGGGTTTTGTGGGATTCGGCCGGGTTTGCGTGGTATGGCGGGCTCCTTTTCGGTATTTCAACTTTGATGTTTCAGGGCTGGTGGGCCAAGATCGGCATGTTGCGCACCCTCGACCTGGCCGCTCCGGCCGCGGCCATCGGCTACGGTATCGGGCGCATCGGCTGCTTCCTTTCCGGTGACGGCTGTTATGGCATTCCGACCACGCTGCCCTGGGGGATGAGCTTTCCCAACGGCATTGAGCCCACGTTACAGCGAGTCCATCCCACGCCGCTCTATGAATTGGCTGCCGGCCTGCTGATTGGACTCTGGCTTTGGCGCCGCGGCGGCAAGCCGCATGGCACCGGTTCGATTGTCGGCCAGTACCTTCTGCTGACCGGAACAGCTCGCTTCATGGTTGAATTTGTGCGCCGCAACCCAAAGATTATTTGGGGGTTATCGAATGCGCAACTGGCCAGTGCGGGGTCCGTGATCGCGGGGGTTGCCCTGGTTTGGTGGGCGGCGCGGCGTCCGGCAGTTGATCCCGATGAGGCGGCGATGGCGGCAGAGAAGGCAGCGTAAGGCCGATTACAAGCTTTACGATCCGACCCAACCGAGGCCACTTTGGGGCCATAGCGCTCCCTAAAAGCGTGACCTGCAACAGGTCGCCGCTTTTTGAACGCGAAAGGCGGAACTCTTTGGCTGCCGTTTCGAAGAAACGGGCGGAGCGGAAATCATGCACGCTCTCGCGAGATCGCAAGGCCATCTGCTCTTCAACTGAGAGGCTGGCGAAGGCGCGGGGTCTCGTGAGAAGAAAAAGAAGTCCCTGCTTTCGATTGCTTTTTCTCCAGGGGTCCTCAGGCCCTTGGTGGTATAGTCCAATTTTCAGAGAACGTTTTCCCGGGCTCTGGAGTCTCCCGGATGTCCTCTGGCGGGGCGGCTGCACCGGGCGATAACAATGGGATTCTAAATGAGGATAGGGATGAAGGCCATGCAGTTGTGTTTTGCAGCGGTCCCGGGGTCGGCCGCTTCATTGGGCGGAATGCTCCCGGCTCAGGTTCAGACTATCGTGCCCGCGCCGGTTCCGGGCGCGAAGCCGGTCATGGTGGAGCACATCAAGATTCACGGTACGGCGTTGGAGGGCAACCTGGAGGGAGATGCTGTCGATCGCGATGTGTTTGTTTTTCTACCGCCCAGTTACGAGAAGGACAAGCGTCGCCGATACCCGGTTCTATACGCGCTGCACGGCTACTCGATTGGCGCCGAGCAGTGGACGGATGAGATCCATGGTCCCCACAACTATGGAATCGCGAACAGCTTTGAGATCTATTCCGGCACGCATACCAGCGCCGTGGCTGACCGCTTTCAGAATCACGGGCTGCCGTTCTTCAGCAAGAGTCTCTGTTTTGAGGCCGGCTGCAAATTGGATGGAGCAGGAGAAACGCAATGATCGACCATTCACGTCGCAAATTCCTCAAGACTTCAGCCGGGGCCGCTTCACTTTGCTTGATTGGACACTCGGCAGGTCTGCAAGCCTTGACTGCCAATGAGTCCGAGCACCCTGCGAGCAGGCTGGAGCCCTTTTCGCTTGCCTCGGTTCGTCTCGGTCCCGGCATATTCCGCGAGCAGGAAGAGATCAATGCGCGCTATCTCGAATCCCTGGCGGTCGATCGGCTGCTGCATTCCTTCCGCATCACTGCGGGCATTTCATCGAGCGCGACGCCCTATAAAGGTTGGGAGGACCCGGCATGCGAGCTGCGCGGCCACTTCGCCGGAGGGCACTTTCTGTCTGCCGCCGCGTTGGCCTCGGCCAGTTCGGGAAACACAGTTCTCAAGAGCCGTGGCGATGACGTGGTCTCCGGCCTCGCCGCATGCCAGAAGAAGATTGGCAACCACTACCTGAGCGCGTATCCGCCTGAACTGTTCGAGCATCTGGCGCAAGGCAAGCCTGTTTGGGCGCCCTTTTACACCTACCACAAGATCATGGCCGGCCTGCTCGACATGTATCTGCAAACCGGCAACTCGGATGCTCTGCAAATTGCCGAAGGCATGGGCCAGTGGGCGCAGGAGTCTTTCGAGGGCATCAGTGCCGACCAGCGGCAGCGCATGCTGCGCACCGAGTACGGCGGCATGAACGAAGTGCTGGCCAACCTTGCCGCGGTGACGAAAAACGAGCGTTATCTTGACGCCGCGCACCTCTTCGAACAGCCCGGATTCCTTGATCCGCTTGCCGAGCGCCGCGACGAGTTGCGCGGCCTGCATGCGAACACCCATGTTCCCAAGATCATTGGCGCGGCCCGCATGTATGAGGTCACCGGCGACCGCCGCTACCGCGATATCGCGGAGTACTTCCTCGCCGAAGTGCTTACGGCGCGCAATTACGTCATCGGCAATACAAGCGAGGATGAACACTGGAAATCGCCCGCCGGACATCTTGAGGGAACGCTGGTGTGGACGAACGCCGAGTGCTGCGTGGCCTACAACCTGATGAAGCTCCAGCGCCACGTCTTCAGTTGGACCGGCGACGCGCGCTGGATGGATGAATATGAGCGCGCGCTGTTCAATTGCAGGCTCGGCACGCAGAACGCGCAGGGTCTGAAGCAGTATTTTTTCCCGCTCGCCGCCGGATACTGGCGCGCCTATGGCTCGCCTGAGGAGTCGTTCTGGTGCTGCACCGGGACGGGTGCCGAAGAGTTCGCAAAGTTTGCGGACACGATTTACTTCCGCCGCGGCAGCGACATCTTCGTCAACCAGTTCATTTCGTCAACACTCGATTGGAAGGACGAGGGCCTGATTGTCGAGCAGGTCACGCAATTCCCGCACGAGCAGGGCACGACGCTCAAGATCAAATCCTCGCGGCCGGCACTGCGCACCGTTCATGTGCGCATTCCGCGCTGGACGACCGAAGACGCGCAGGTGAAGATCAACGGCCGCCTGATCGAAGCAATGGCCGATCCGGGATCGTACCTGGCCCTGAGAAGGATCTGGCAGGACGGGGACACGGTTGCCGTAAGCTTGCCCATGGAATTGCGTCAGGAGCGGTTGCCCGGCGACGACTCTGTGACTGCCGCGCTGTATGGCCCGCTGGTGCTCGCTGCGGATCTGGGGGCTGCTCCGCCGGATGAAGATTTCCGCATCATTCACGGCCGTGACACGGTGCCGAAGAAGCTTCCCGGCGCATCGCCGTTGCCCAAGGTGGCTGCAGCGCCGGGCGCGAACACGAAGCAATGGGTTAAGGTCGAATCCGCGGCGGCGCTGCATTTCACCGCAGCCAGCGAGGGCGCAAAATACGAACTGATGCCGATGTATGAGATTGGCGATCAACGTTACTCGGTCTATTGGCAGATGCAGACACCCAACAAGCAGAGCTAAGGCTGGATTGCTTTCGGCTCGTACGCGCCGCCTTTCACCAGGATATCGAGGATCTCCTTCGATCGCGCGGAACATGCATGTGCCTTGAGTGGTGTGAAGTTGTCGTGCTCGGAGTCGATGATGGGCAACGGTTCCCTGGGCCCCGGAATCTGGTTGAGCATCGTCCACACCCCGGCGGGCGGTGAAACTGTATCAATGAGTCCAAAGCCGGCAAATACCGGGGCCTCGATGCGCGAAGCAAAATTTACGGTGTCGAAATAAAGAGCGGTCTTCATAGCGATCGGGTCGGTCGGCGGCCAGTTGGGATAGCCGGCCTTGCGGCCATGCAGGTCGGCGTTAGTATCGGCGCCGGCCGGAACACAAACCAGGGCCGCGGTGATCTTATCGGGCCGTAGTCCGGCGAGCGCAAGACTCTGCATGCCACCCATGCTGCCGCCGGTGAGGACGATGGTTTTTCCATCCCAGTCAGGCCGGGTCAGCAAATAGTCGAGAACGCGCGAGTCGCGCAGGTACATATTGAGGAAGTACGATTTTTCGCGGTCGGTATTGCCGATTGATTGATAGGATGGCGGGATATTTCCGGTTGGATCGGATGGCAGCTTGTCGTGTGAGTCAACGTTGAGAACCAGCCATCCCTCTTGAGCGCGGAGCGCATCGGCATGAGCATTGAGCGCATAAACGCCCGCATATTGCAACTGAATGACCGCAGGGAACTTGCCGTCGCCGGCGGGTTTAGCCACGTAGCCGTGCGCCTTCGATCCGAGGGCGTCCAGCAGGAATATGCTCATATCAACGCCCGGAACATCGGTTTGGACCGGCGTGAGGACGGGATTGATTGGGACTTTGGCCTGCGCGGCGAGCTTGGCGTCCCAAAATGTGTCGAAGTCATCGGGGCGCGGTGTCGAGAGCCCGAGTTTCGTCGGCGCCACAGCCGCGCCGACAGCGTAAAGCCCGTTGTTGCGGCCGGTGTTGCCCCCTATGAATGCGGGCATTGAGCTGGCGGGCGTTGTGACTGCCGGGATTCCGGAACCTGAAGTCGAGGCTGCCGCTGCCGGGGCGTCTGCGCCGGTGTCGAGGTTCGCATACGCTTCGATGGCGACGTAGATCATCTCAGGCTGGTCGCCTGGGATCTCGATCTTGTCCGTGCCGGAGGAGAGATCGAGCTTGCCTTCCTTCAGGACAACGGCGTTGTTGCGCCGAATGGTCCACTTATAGGCGTATATAGGAGTCATAGGCCCGGGCGCAATAGTCCAGCCGACGGTTTCTCCTACTTCGTAGATGCCGCTGGCGTGATAAGGAGTGAAGGTGAGCTGCTGCGGGATCGGGCCATGTTGCGCGCAAGCGAAAGTTGCGGCGAACAGGACAGCAAATAAGGGGTGAAGCCGGATTCGAGTCATGAAAAGTCTCCGAAACGGAATTGGAGGACCAACATAGTTTATATATCTCACCGTGTGTCCTGCGAAGGATGAATGCACGGTTGTAGATGGGACTGATGCGGAGAGTGAAGACCGATACCGGGTGGGATGGTTACCCGGCGGCCTACACGACAAATGGCAAGGTAAAGCCTGGCATGGTGATCGTGGGTGGTAAGGAAGTTAAACACGAGACCGGGGGTTAGCCGTTGCGGTACTACCAGGGCTCCAGGATCGTGTTTGAATCCCTGGGAAAAGCCACACCCGCCAGTGCCGAGGATGCTCGGAAAAATAAAAAAAAGCAGTTGTCAGTGGTGAAGGACGCGGTCGAGTTCGGCAGCAAGCTGGTACTGGTGGACCCAGGTCGGAAGCTGCTCTCTGAGGAACTAAAGAAGTTCCTGAAAGACACAGCGGACAACGGCGCTCTCGAAGCCGCCGACGTCTACCGGTTGGCGTGTGACGAGTTCCTGCTGGTGATCGGGCGCCAGTATGTAGACGAGGTTGTCCACTCCGATGTCACGAGGTTTCAGGTAGCCCTCCAGAAGCGCGGGATGAGAGCACGCACGGTGAAGAACCGGCACACCAGTAGAAATAGAAATGGCTTACCAGGCACGCACCCAGTCGACGGGGAGCGTCTACGCGGTCTCTTTGTCAGCCTTCCCAGAATAGCAGAACCTCAAGTCCTACGAGTCCGCGATGCAGACTGGATAGTTGCGGCGCCCGAAACTCTTTTGAATCGGTTTCGCGTTTTGCATCAGATGCTCGAATAAAGTATCACCGAGGAGTCAGGCGTCGTCAGACACCTTTCGGGGGATTTTCGCGGCGAGCTCGCGGTCACTTCAAATTACAAACTGGTCAATTCCGAGTTCAGAGCTTCAACGAGGAGTCGGGCATTTTCCACCTAGGAGTTAGTGCTGATTTGAAGTACCTCCACAAAACATTGACAAACAAGAAGTTATCCACAGATAAAACGCGTAGGTAAAGATGTGCTTTTAAGGATAGAGCGTCGGCTTCGATCTGAATTAGGCTCTACAAATCGTGAATTGATCGATCGTTGGGACGCTGCTCCAGATACTTGTTTGACGCTGCCTGTACATTTCAACGACCTTCGCGCATCGTCAGAATGCGAACAGCGCAGACTTGCAGAACACCCTCTGCCAACAGACTTGTTGCACCCGAATGTTCTGGCCGCCGAGTACGATTGCGGCGTCGCTTTGAGCCAAATCATCCGCAACACTTCATGAGACACTGGACGGACTTCAGACGCTAGAAGAGTCGGCCGCCTCGACTATAGGACAGCCATGATACGCAGATTGCTCGCTTGCCTCAGTCTCTCGTTCGTTCTGGGTACTGCCGTTCCGGCCGTTTGCGCCCCCCTCAGTCGCAGCCCGTCTCGCGCATTACCGAGCCGATTGACGACAACATTCGTGTTGTTCTGAAGGGCAGCGTCCACCCCCTGGCGCAATCCCAATTCGACAAGGGCGCGGTGATCCCGTCGATGCCGATGGGGAGGATGCTCCTGGTGCTGAAGCGATCTGCAGCCCAGGACAAGGCGCTGGCCGCGGCGATATGACGGAGGAACGCAGATCGGCCAGGGCAACATCGCAAGCGGCTCGGCGCAACTGACCCTCAACTCACTCAACGTAGGAATACACACCATTACCGCAAGCTACGTGGGCGATACCCTCAACGAGGCCTCGAACACCGCCAGCGGAGTTGAACAGGCAGTTACCGGACAGACCTTCTTCACAGTGATCGCTGCCTCGGGGAATGTCCCCCAGTCGTCGGTTGTGAGCCTGACCTTGGAGTAGATCCGCAGCGCTTCTTACAAGGGTGATCGGGCGGGGGCAACGCGTGTTCGCCTGAAGATTCCTTCAACCTTCACGCCGACCAAAAATTCGAATCGCTCAAACCGGCTCGAAAACTTCTTTTGAAAGAGTTGTCGATCATCAGGATGTTATGACCGCCGAGTTCGCGTGCGGCGCGGTATGACCACAATTTATCCCAAATCTCCTCTGAGGCGGCGCCAAAGCTTGGACGCCCGTAGAATCGCCAGCCTCAGCACTAGGAAGGTTATGACACGCAAATTGCCAGCTTGCCTCAGTCTCTTGTTCGTTCTCAGTTGCGCCGTTTCGGCCACCGCTGTGAACACGCCGCAGCCGCAGTCGCAGACGGTCTCACGCATCACCGAGCCGGTCAACGACAGCCTTCGCGTTGTGTTGAACGGCAACCTACCGCGCCAGATCAAGTTAAAAGGCCAAGTCGACCAGGGAGCAGTACCTGCGTCCATGGCGGCGTCACGACTCTTTCTGGTGCTCAAACACAGTCCCACGCAGGCGGTGCGGGAGTACATTGATTCACTCCAGAACGAGAGCTCGTCGAACTATCACAAGTGGCTCACGCCGGAAGAATTCGGCGCCAGGTATGGTCCCTCTGACCGGGATCTGAAAACCATCACTGACTGGCTGGCGTCTCACGGATTCACGGTCAACCGGGTTGCGAAAGCGCGCGATTTGATCGAGTTCTCGGGCACGGCTGGGACGGTGCGAGAGGCGTTTCACACTACGATCCACAGCTATTTGTCGAACGGGGAGACGCATTTCTCCATTGCCAACGATCCGGAGATTCCGGCGGCGCTGGCTCCGATTGTGGCAGGGATGACCAAACTTAATAACTTCAAACCCAAGCACAACATCGTGACTGGCAAGTCGGCCAGGTGGAACGCGGAAAAAGGTCAAGACAGTGACATCACCTGGATCGATATCAACCTCAATACCGACCTGTATGTGGTTCCGGCCGACGCGGCGGCCATCTACAACACACCCAATGCACAGCTCAATCCTGCCTATACCGGCCCGACTTATGACGGAACTGGCATCACGGCAGGCATAATAGGTGCCTCAGATATCAACATGCAAGACGTGGCCAACTATCGCGCCTTGTTTCTGAATGACACGAATCCCGCGCATCTGCCCAACGTGATTATTGACGGCAACGACCCGGGATTTCCGAACTCGGATGACACATTCGAGGCGCTCCTCGACAATGAACTTCTCGGGGGAATTGCACCGGGCGCAACAACTAACTACTACACGGCCGCTGACACTTGGGTCCAGGACGGCCTTGACCTGGCGATTTCCCGCGCCCTGGACGACAATGCGGTCAGCATCATGAGCGAGAGCTTCGGTTACTGCGAATTGTTAATGGGACAAGCCGATAACCTGGCATATTATCAAGCCTGGGAACAGGCGGCCGCGCAGGGCATCTCGGTGACCGCTTCCTCGGGTGACACAGGCGACGCGAATTGCGATGCGCAAAGCGAGGGGGCTGCCGGTTTTGGGCTCACAGTCAATGGGTTTGCCTCCACCCCGTACAACGTTGCTGTCGGCGGAACGGACTTCACATTCCTGTCCTCGAATTATCCTTCCTCGTTCACCCAATACATGAACACGAGCGGCGGAGGCGTGGCTCCCTATTATGGTTCAGCCAACGGTTATATCCCCGAAACGGTGTGGAATATCTCCACGTTTCCCAACGACACGATTGCGAACAACCAGTATGACGGGGAACCCATTGTAGGCAGTGGTGGCGGCGTGAGTTCGTGTGTTATTCAAGCAAACGGCGGCTGTGTGAGCGGCTATCCCAAGCCTGCTTTCCAGGCTAGTCTCACCCCAGTCGATGGCGGTCGCGATGTTCCCGACGTGGCTCTTTTCGCGGCCTCTGGCAGCAACCATTCAGCTTCGGCCGTATGCGTGGACAGTACGGTGAGTTCGTATTCTCCAGGCACCGATTGCCAACTCGTCAATGCAAGGCAAGCGGCGCCACGATCATCTCTGGCGTCGGCGGGACCTCCGCGTCAACCCCAGCTTTCGCCGGCATGCTGGCGCTCATCAGCCAGTCGCTCGGCGGTGCCCGTCTCGGCAATCCCAACCCAGCCTTGTACAACCTTTACCAGCCCTCTGGGCCCTCTGGACCGATATCAACCGCATTTAACGATGTCGGTGTCGGCAACAATTCCGTGCCCTGCATTGTTCCATATAAGGGTTGCGAAGTGTTGGCGAATGGCGACTTGTATCTCGACGGCTACAACGCCGTAACGGGGTACGATCAGGCCACTGGTCTGGGCAGCGTCAACGCGGCAAACTTGCTCACCGCCTGGCCAACAGCGGTCTTTACTCCCTCCAGCATCCCGGTTTTCATGCTCGGAACAAACCAGGGCAACGAAAGCTCCGCCCCGCGTACTGCCGCCCACGGCACCCTTCTCGACTTCCAGATCGACGTCAGCCCTGTTTCAGGAAACATGTTAGGAAATGTAACCCTAGCGTCCTGAGTCTTAAATAATTGTCATAAATAGACGGCTTTCAGCATCGAATACATTAGAGGGTATCGATGCGTTTCGGTCGTCCAGTAGCGGTTGTCACGGTCCCTGCCGAAGAGCATTTGGAACTTGAGACCTGGAGCCGGCGGCCCAAGACCGCGCAGGCTCTGGCCCTGCGGTCAAGGATTATTTTGCTCGCCGCACAGGGCGGCAGCAACAAGTCGATCGCGCTGAAGCTTTCAACTACCCCGCATACGGTGGGTAAGTGGAGGAAGCGTTTTGCCAGTTTCGGCCACGAAGGTTTGTTGGACGAACCGCGCCCAGGCACATCGCGCAAGTTGAGCGGCAAGCAAGTGGAGTCGGTTTTGGCACGCACGCTGGAGAGCCAGCCTGAGGCCGCCACGCATTGGTCGACCCGCGATATGGCCAAGGCCTGCGGGCTGAGTCAGTCCAGTGTCAGCCGCATCTGGCGGGCTTTTTCTCTAGCACCTCATCGCTCCGAGACCTTCAAGCTTTCTCGCGATCCGCTGTTCATCGAGAAGGTGCGCGACATCGTTGGTCTGTATCTTGACCCTCCCGACCGCGCCCTCGTGTTATGCGTGGACGAGAAGTCGCAGATACAGGCGCTGGACAGAACCGCGCCCCTGTTGCCCATGCGTCCAGGGCAGATCGAACGCCGTACGCATGACTATGCGCGTCACGGTACAACCAGCCTGTTTGCCGCCCTCGATACCAAGTCCGGGGAACTGATCGGGCAGACGCAGCGCCGCCATCGCTCCGTCGAGTTTCGTAACTTCCTCGACACCATCGAGCAAAACGTTCCGCAAGAACTGGATGTGCACCTGATTCTGGACAACTACGGAACGCACAAAACGCAACTGATCCGCGATTGGCTGGCGAAGAGGCCACGCTTCCATCTGCACTTCACTCCGACCTCAGCCAGTTGGCTCAATCTCGTTGAACGCTGGTTTGCGCAGCTGACTGACAAGCAACTTCGCCGTGGGGTACACCGCTCAACCAAGGAATTGGAGACCGCCATCAGGAGCTACATACAGAACCACAACAAGAACCCAAAGCCATTCATCTGGCACAAAACCGCGGATCAGATCCTGGATTCTGTCGCACGATTTTGTACGCGGACTTTAGACTCAGGACACTAGCGATCAGCGTCATCATGGTTAAACCTCTGTACATCCCCGATGCGTCTGTCCAAACGGAGCCCTTTCATTCCTGCGTCGGAAATTGCAATCAGTCCGGTAAGTCTTGATCGTTCTCATACTCTCTTATTAAAGAGCTAAACGGGGATCGGGGACTTTTCGAGGCATTTATTTTTGCGGGGTACGGGAGCGAGCGAATTTCATTGGGCAAATCGAGCCGGGAGTCGCGGGCTCTTCCGTTTGCCGCCTGGGCAGATAACCCTCCAGTGAGGGAGAGATCGCGACCCGTTGCTAATGTGGATGAACTCTATTGGTTCACGTTAGCCGCGAGCCTGCGTACGCGGTGAATCGCTCCATGTGATGTCACTTGGAGGCTCCAGGACGGTCCTGGCGGCGTCGCTGGAGGTTGCAGAGCCTATGATCAATAGTTGTGCAGTTCGCGAGAAAGTGAACAACAGCCCACTTACAGGAATTGCCATGAGGATCGGGTTTCTGGGACTCGGCAACATGGGGACACCGATGGCGCTGCGGTTGCTCGCTGCCGGCTACGAATTGTCGGTGTGGAACCGAAGCGAAGAGCGTACCAAGCCGCTCATCCACGAAGGCGCCATCGCCGCAGCGACGCCGGCTGAAGCCGAACTGGGCTCCGACGCTGTAATCACCATGCTCCTGGACGATGCGGCGTATGAAGAGGTGCTTTTTGGCGTACCCAGGCTGATCGATGCGCTCTCACCCGGCGTGCTTCACATCGTGTGCGGCACCATCGGATTGGCCCTTGCTGAGCGGCTTGCTGTGGAGCACGCGAGCCGGGGGATTGATTTTGTGGTGGCGCGGGTGTTTGGCGGGCCAAGCGATGCCGAGGATGGTCAGCTATGGATCGTAGCGGCCGGCGCCGACAAAGCAGTGGACAGTGCCCGTCCACTGCTCGCAACATTTTCGCGAGGGATTACCGTGGTCGGCAAACTGCCGCAGCAGGCGTATGCGATGAAGCTAGGGACAGTTTTCTCGCCGACGCCATGATTCCTGCTCTCGGCGAAGCAGATGCCTTAGCCGCCAAGCAGAGGGTCGATCCCGAGACATCTTTCAAGTTCCAGTTCCGGTCGTATCTTCAGATATCCGGACGGAGCGCCGAAGACGCAGCGCAGCCGGCAGGAGGCCGTCACGCAGGCCGCTCGGTCAGATTTCAATTTGAATATCCGGAACCGCTGGCCAACTCAGGGCCTCGGCTCGATGCCGATTCGATCATTGACCGCTGCCCGAATCCGCTGCTTGCAGCCCATGTAACGCTCAGTTGTCTGAACCGAAACATGCCCCAGAAGGAACTGAATTTGTTCCAACTCACCGCCGGAAGCTTGGCACAACTTGGCGCAGGTGCGACGGAGATCGTGAGGGGCCAGCTTTGCAACTCCAATTGTCATTGCGCATTCCTTCACAACATGCCAGACGGCCTTTTCCGTCATGCTGTCACCCCAGATGCGGCCCATCTTGGTTACCTTGCGGAAAATCCTGCCACGGTGAATCTCAGCGGCTCTGAGCCATTCATTTAATTCCACGATCACCCAGTCGGGGATCGGAACCGTTCGGACGTGTCCGCCTTTGCCCATCAGATCGACTATCGCCCAATGATCCTCACGCTGTTGCAGGTGGTCCAGCCTCAGGCTGACGGCCTCATGCCGTCTCAACCCGCACGCAAGGAGCACGGCCAGAAGGGCGCGATCCCGCTTTCCTTTCATTCGTTGGCTGTCCGGTGCCTGCCAAAGCTCTTGACTCTGTTCGGCCGTTAGCCAGTTCCCAAGGTGCACACCCAGCTTTTTGACGCCTTTGACACAGCGGATACCGGCCACAAGGTCGGAACTGAGAAGGCCACAGTCGGCGGCCTCGGAGGCGAGTCGGCGCACAACACCCAGGCGCAGGTTGATGGTGCCAGAGGCTAACTCCCGGGGTTCCAGGTAACTCCGGTGGCGGAGGACAACGATTCTATTGAATGCCAGGCGCGGCTCCGACCAATACCAGTCCACGAACTCGTCAATTGCATGGCGTACCCACGCTGGGCGTCGGTGCTGGTGAGGCTGTCCAGGACGGCTGACTTGGCAAACTCAAGGTCAGGTAGGCGCAGAACGGTTTTCGCTTTCTTCTGGTCGGCTTTACGGCGCGACTTGGGCTTCATGGCGTGTGGCCTCCATGCCACCAAGCCATGATGCTCCAAAGCGTTCTGTCCGGCTTGTTTGAATGTAAGTCAGAGAGGAGCACGATGTGTTGCGAAAAGCTGAACTCAGCGGGCGCTGATTCAGAGAACTACCTCGGAGGCTCCTCAGAGACGATATGTACTACATCGGACTTGACGTTCACAAGAAAACG
>Ga0302140_10007009_pt1 | contig 14122 bp, 18 predicted proteins | sample I_Bog_E1_1_FD_202095 | JGI IMG/M metagenome (GOLD analysis project Ga0302140, IMG submission 202095) | Peat permafrost microbial communities from Stordalen Mire near Abisko, Sweden - I_Bog_E1_1 | ecosystem: Environmental > Terrestrial > Soil > Wetlands > Peat | place: Sweden: Abisko, Stordalen...
TGTCCCGCGGAGGCATCAACCTCCCGGCCATTGGCTCTCGCGTCAGCGCGATGGCCTTAGTCCAATCCCAACAGGTTCACCGGTAAGAAATCCCCGCTGTCCATGCGGGGATTTCTTTTGCCCTATATCTTCTGTGCTAATTCTGTGCTACGGTCAGGCAGTTTCTTTCACGGAGGCAGCACATGGGCAGTCCAGTCATTACGATTTTCGTCCGGCACTCTCCCACGGACGGTAAACCCTGCAAGTATGCGGATGAAGAATTCTCCAAGCGTTGTGATTGCCGGAAGCATCTCCGCTGGACGCAGGACGGTACCCAACACCGCCGCACGGCTAACACCGGGTCCTGGGAGAAGGCGGAGGAAGCCAAGCGCGACCTCCAGAACCAACTGGCAGGCCATGCACCCGAAGTAAAGCCCGAAGATAACGTCCACATGATCGCGGAAGCCATTGACCTCTTCACCACGGACAAGAAGGTCCACGGCGTGTCGGCCGGCGTAGTGTCCCGGTACATATGCGAGTTGGGCCGTTTTCAAGCGTATTGCGAGAAACAGAGAATCTTCACGGTCTCGCGCATCACGCGGGAGTTGCTCACGGGGTACGCGGCAACATGGGAAAAACAGTATCCGTCGAGCAACACACGGGCATCTGTGCGGGAGCGGCTCCGCAGCTTTCTACGGTATGGATTTGAGTGCCGTTGGTTCGACCGCGTCCCCGCCGTGCCTAAGGTTAAGGTGGAAGAGACTCCCACCCTTCCGCTCACGGATGAGGAGTACGCCCATGTGCTTGCGACCATCGACTCAGTAAAGCCCAAGCGTTTCGAAGTGAAGGGTGTGACCCGGCTGCTTAGCCCCAGAACCAAGCGGCGCTTGCGGGCATTGATTCAACTCATGCGGTGGAGTGGGCTTGCAATACAGGATGCCGTGAAACTCCCCAGGGCTGACATTATCTTCGATAAGTCCAAGGGCTTGCACCGCGTGGTGACCGACCGACAGAAAACGGGGACCGACGTGTCGGTACTCCTTCCTGCCGAAGTGGCGGAAGAGATTCTTACGTGCCCGTCGCCTAATCCCAAGTACCTCTTCTGGAATGGAAAGAGCAAGAGCCGTTCGCAAGTGACAATGTGGGGGGGGCGTTACATGCGCCCCCTGTTTGAGGCCGCTGGTGTACGCTCGGGGCACATGGTCTCTCACCGGCTCCGGGACACCTTCGCTTGTAACCTCTTGGTCAAAGGCGTCCCTATGGAGGAGCTCTCCAAGCTGCTAGGGCACAAGTCAATCAAGACCACCGAGAAGAGTTATGCAAGCTGGGTCCCAGGGCGTCAGGACCGGGCGGATCGTCTGGTGGTAGCTTCGTGGCCTTCGCCAGTTGCCGCCTAGCCCCCGCACACAAAAAGCCCCACCTTCGCCGGGTGGGGCTTTTCCATTGGGACCGGTTCCCGTGCACCCCGTTGCTGGCTAAAGAACTAGCGGCAACCTGCCAGCGTTGAACTCAGCTTCGACCCACGCTCGGGCAGCATTCGTATCTGGAAAATCCATCACCAGTTCGTCTGGTTGGCCGGGAGGCGCGGGCTTAACAATCTCCATCCGACCAGTTTGTGGGTTCTGGTTGATGTAGACGTTGAGCGGTATGCCTTGGAAGTGCAAGCTCGAAGACATCGGTCCCGCGCCGGGTCGATTCATGTGTCCTGTTGCGTCTGTCATAGTCCTGATCTCCTTTTCTCCTAGTTTTGGGACTGGCTCTCAAGTTCTTCGATCCGAGACTCCATTTCCTCAAGGCGCTTGTCTTGTACATTAAGGCGCTCGCCTTGGTCCTCAATGTGGCCACGCATCCAAATGTACAGGATGAGGATGGCGAGCCAAACTTCATCCCGCAACGAAGGTTTGTGATTCCAGAATAGGTATTCAATGGCTGCCCAGAGAGCCACAGCGCCGATCACGAAGATGAGAATCCAATCGTTTGTCGTCAAACCCTTCTTGCTCATCGCACCCCCTGTTTGCGGGTATGTTAACGTATGGAGCCACCACGATGCCCGTAACGCGTTCGCCACCTGCGGGTGCGCATGAGGGCTGCCCAGATCGGCGGCGGGGGTAGGGCGGACGCTCGGCTGCACCAGCTACGGCAAACTTGGCAGCTTCTCAAACGGCGGCTACGCTGCTACGCTGTTGAATCATGACAGACATAATCGCAAGCAACGAACTCTATTTCGTGGTCCTTCCTATGGTCCATGTTGGCGGCCAGAACCACGGCCTCACGGAGCAGGTGTTGACCCTGATGCCTGACAAGAACTTCGCAACCCGATTTTTTGCAGATGAGTTGAGCGGGTATGTCGCTACGTTCAATAACCGCATCGCAATGCTCATCGGCGGTCACGTCAAAGGCTTCGAAATCCACCCTGAGATTCAAGATGACAAGCGCCTCATCGTGCGGGTGGTTCAAAATGTCGGATAAACCGCCGGGTGATCCAAAGAAGAAGACGACCCCCTACTCGCCGACGCTCAGTCTCGATGACTTCCAGAAGATGGGTGAGATTTTCAGGTCGTGGATCAAGGACGAAAAGCTGAAGTGGTGGGTTATCTTCGCGGGCGTAGGCGGCATAGTTGAACTGCTGCACACCCTCTGGCTTGCGGCGCGCTTTGTCTTCAGATTCTAGGCCACGGTTCAGCTACAGTCCGTTGAGCGATAGGAGCAAGCCGTATCGCTCGTCGAACAGCCTCACCAGCGCCTCCAGGAGCCTTCCGCCCGACTCGTCTGACACTAGGAGGCACCCAAATCGCCGGCGTCGTAGGACGGTACTGCGCTGTTTTGCTCAGGGGGGTACAGTCCAGTGAGTGGTAGTTGTGAGCAGGATCGCTCATCAGACGTGCAAAAGACCCTCAGATTATCAAGCTGTGGGTCTTTTGCCTGACCGGGTATCCATGTGCGGACGCCGCCTGTGAAGTGAAACCATCCTACCAGATCGCCCGCGGAACAAACACGCTCGCGGCGAACTCCGGACTGCCACAATCGACGACGGACTCGCACAGGATGCTGCGCACCCCGGCAGCGATTGGAACCCCGCTGCGCGGTGAGAGAAGTGGACCCCGATGACTTCGGAGATGCACATCGGCATTTGGGTTATGAGTAGTCAAGAACCGGTTTCAGCAGAGCTTACGGAAGCCTGCGACGCCATAGGCTCGGCGTCGAACCTGGTGAACATCTTCGACGGATGCAGAACATCACGAAAATAAAGTTCCCTGGGGTGTCCCCGAATTCCGTTGGCCGGGGTAGATGTGAGTAGAGGCTAAATCATGCCGGAACCGAACGTAGACGAACTGGCCAAGACTGCCGCTCTGAAGTGGGAAGCCTACAACGCCAAAATGGCAGACCTATTTGTTTTCAGGGACAAGTACCCCTTGGATTCACCGCAGCGGGAAGCCGCTGCGCAGGCCATCTTGTCCCTGTGGGTAGCCGAGGGATAACACGCCGCCGCCGACCTTGTTACCTGACATCAGGTTCTCTCAGGTCCGGAACCTGCCCTTCGCCATTGCCGCGGCGATCGGGCTCGTCGGAATGCTCATTGAGTTAAGCCGCATTTAAAAGTAGCCCGGCAAGATGTCGAGCGCGGGTCAGACTCGCATCGCCACGCCGAGTACAAGAAAGGATTAGTATGTCAACGGATTTCAGCGAAGTTGAACTTGGCTTCTTAGTGAGCCTCGGAGCCTTGCGAGAGGTTCTTAATGAGCTCAATATCGACGGCAGGCGCTGGTGGATTTCCTGTGATCCGCACGACGCCGCTGAGCTTGGCTACGTCACCCTTGCGCATGGTTGCCAAGGGTGCGTCGATAGGCTGAATGTGCTCCATTTCCGCATTCCCGTCGTTGGAAGTGGGGACTCGGATGGCAGAACAGACCGACTCATCTTGATGATCGATCGCTCTACTACCGATGCCGAAGAGCCTGGTTACTACCTGCTGGACGAACAAATAACGGAAGACCCTGAAGAGGACTTCCACAGCTTTTACGAGCCAGTCGAACGTGCTTTGATCGCTCGGCTAAGGGCCGCAAGCACCGCGAACTGTCTTGAAGGGCAATCAAGATGATCCCAAATCTTATCGAGTTCTCCTCGCGGCCTGATCTCTTGCGCCGCACTATCGAAAAGCGCAAGCCTTGGATCGAGTCGAAGCTCGGTGTTTCGCTGGCGGAGTGCGTCCTGCTGGAGGTGAACATTGACCTTGCTCAGATCGCGCTGGAGCATGAGCTGAATCTCACAACTCCCCAGGCATCAACCCGCGCAAGTAAGCTCCTGCGAAAACTTGTTGTCGGCGTGGAAGTGCCACCTGACGAATTGCCCGCGTTGGTCATGTCAAAGGGAATGCCGCAACGGCTTTCCTGGAGGCACTTCCACCAGATGAGCCAGGTGGAGCAGAGACCGCGACTGCTACGAGCAGACCTCGTGTGGACGGATTGCCCAGTCCTGATCCGCCTGAATCTCGTTAACAAGCCGATCATCGCTTGGACCATCTCCTGCCACCGTGGACCCGGCGCAACAGAGGAGGAACCTTCCAACCTCCTCATTGTCCCGCGCCATTCCATCGAACGTGTGGTGCGGATTGTGGACTTACTCGACCGCCCTGACCGTACCCCTAAACTGGTTACTCTGCACGGGGACTCGCAGCGCGTGTTGCCCTGCACCTGGAGTGAGATGACACTCGCTCAGGAGGTCACTCGCCTCCTTAGAGAGGACTTTGAGTTCTTCATAGGGAACAAGAAGTGGTTCCAGAAAGCGCAATTGCCTTATAGGCGCGGATACCTCTTGCATGGACTGCCCGGTAATGGAAAGACAACTGCCATTCGTTGCATGATGAGTGCTTACGGCCTCACAGCGTACACGATCCGGCTCTTCGATCGTCAAACGGACGATTGGGCATTGAATGAGCTGTTCACACAGGCATTGAAGAATAGTCCGGCGATCGTGCTCCTGGAGGATATTGACCGGGCGTTTCCCCGAACTGGGGAGTCAGAGTGCGGCATCAGCCTTCAGCACCTTCTCAATACCTTGGACGGCATCGCCACCGGTGAGGGCATCATCGTGGTCGCCACGGCTAACGAGCCGGTGTTACTTGACCCGGCGATCCTGAAGAGACCTGGCCGCTTCGACAGAACCGTATTCTTCGGCGCCCCTGATCCACCGATGCGGGCCTCCTACTTCAATCAGCGGGTCCCCAGCTTGCCCACGGCTTCTTTGGAAACACTTGCCAAGGCGTCGGATGGCTTCTCTTTCGCCCAACTGCGCGAAGCCTACATCATCGCCGGACAACGTGCCTTCATCGCCCAGCGGGACATCGCCCTGGACGATCTGCTGGAGGGCGCCGAGACGCTGCGCGGAACTACCGTGGCGGGATCGCGCCATAGCCACGCCTCCGGGTTCTGAGTAGCGGCGGAAGCCACATCACTCGGTTGGTTCTTTCCACGGAACACCCTGCCTCAACACTGTTCAAACTGCCACGGCGCTGGCGCCAACCTCCCATGCAGTTGAAGTAGCACCACACTGGAGCAACGAATGAGTGGCAAGGTTTTGCAGATGGGAGCGGCGAGGACCACCACGGCGAACTTCGTCCGCACAGTGGGAACGATCGAGCGCAGCGTGAACTTCACCATCCAGGTCATTGCCAACGAGGATGGGTCGAACCGTCTGTGCGAGATTACGCTGCCGAATCAGGAAGGGGCCGCTGGGAGGTTCTGTGTGGCGCTGCTGGACTCTGAGGATGCCGCGGAACTCATCGGAGCGCTCGCGGCCTTCCAGGCGCTGCCGTAGCACAATGGATATTCGCCCGACGGGTGCCGTGCTCACGATGCCGCAGAGCAATCGCCGACTCCCAGTGACCCTGGGCCTGTCCGAAGCGCCCGCGCCGCAGGGCGGTGGCGTGCAGTTCGATACAGTAACGGCACAAGGCGTACGCGACTGGTGCGTTACTGTACGAACATACGCTTCCACCACGATGCGGACAAACGGAGGATAATCGCTAGGTTAGCTCTCATCGGAGGCTCGTACGACGTTGCCAGATGGACTCTTCGCTGAACGATATGCTCATACGCTTGCTGATCGTCCTCCGGCCGATTGGGAGACTGTTTCGGCTCATCTTTGCAAAGTGGCAAGCTCCAGTTCCGCCTTCGCGGAGGCGTTTGGAGCCCAACCTTGGGGCGATGTCCTGGGTCTCTACCATGATTTAGGTAAACTCTCGGACGACTTTCAACGCTACCTCCGCATGTCAGGGAAAGCGTCTGTTGACGCGGGAACGGAAGACGAGAACACTCCCGAGAAGCGGGTAGACCACTCCACCTTTGGAGCTCGGTTTGCAATGGAAACGATAGGGAGAGTTCAAGGTCAGCTTCTGGCTTTCTGCATTGCCGGGCATCATACCGGCCTACCGGACGAGACGTCCTCCGATGACACGACTCGGCGTTGCACGCTTCGGTACAAGCTAGATTCGGCGAAGTACTCCATTCCGGCAGTTGCGGCACCCGAGATGGCCCTGCCGACGCTAACCTTACCCCTTAGACCCACAGCAGCGGGTAGAGTTGAAGTGCCCTTCCAGCTTGCTTTCTTCACGCGCATGCTGTTCTCTTGTCTAATCGACGCGGACCGAACCCGAACCGAGGAGTTCTGCGATCCGGAGTCGGCCACGGAACGAAGCAGCCTAGTAGCAGGGCACGGCAGACCGTCGCTTTCCGCGCTCAAGGATGAACTTGATGGCAGCTTGCGGAAGAAGCAGGAAGAAGCACAAAAAACGGAGGTCAATCGTCAGCGGGCAATCGTGCTCGAACATTGCCGCGAAGCTGCCCACCTAAGTCCTGGTTTCTTTTCGCTCAACGTTCCAACTGGCGGCGGCAAGACCTTATCGTCGCTGGCCTTCGCCCTGGATCATGCGCTCTTTCATAGCCTACTGCGGGTCGTGATCGCAACCCCTTTCACGAGCATTATTGAGCAGACTGCGGATGTGTATCGCTCTGCCCTTGGGCCAATGGCCGAAGCTGGGCTAGTGGAGCATCACACAAATATTCAGCCCACGCATGATACTCGCTCAAACCAGTTCGGGGCCGAGAACTGGGATGCGCCGCTGGTCGTAACCACCAACGTTCAATTGTTCGAGAGCCTGTTTGCGTACCGAACGACCCCCTGCCGAAAGCTTCACAATCTCGCCAAGAGTGTGATCGTGCTTGATGAAGCGCAGACAATTCCGGTTGAGCTACTCCGGCCGACACTCGCTGCATTATGCGAGCTTGTACTCAACTACGGCTGCTCAATCGTCTTGTGCACAGCCACGCAACCGGCTCTAGAACGTCGCGCTGATTTCGACCTCGGACTCGAAGCCGTTCGTCCGATCATACCCAACGCGGTTCCGGTTTTTCATGCATTGAGGCGCGTGGAGGTACGCACTCTCGGTAAGGTTCCAGACCGCGACCTTGCGATGTTGATTGCGAAGGAGAGGGCGGCACTTTGCATCGTGAACACACGAAAACACGCGTCTTGCCTCTATGACCAGGTAACCGAGATTGCGGAGTCTGGCGATTGCTTCCATCTGAGTACCTGGATGTGCGGAGAACACCGGCGCGCAGTACTGAAGACGATCCGGGAACGCCTCGTCTCGAAACAGCCCTGTCGCGTGGTCAGTACCCAATTGGTGGAGGCGGGTGTCGATCTTGACTTTCCAGTTGTGTATCGCGCTGAAGCTGGATTCGATGCGATTGCGCAGGCTGCCGGCCGGTGCAACAGGGAAGGTTTGCTGTCACTGGGGCTGACCTATGTGTTTGAGGCAGAAGACAAGCCTCCTGCGGGCCTACTTCGCGCAGCAGCAGAGGCCGGAAAGGAACTCCTCTCTCTGTACCCCGATCCCCTTGCGCCGGAAGCAATCGAGGCATACTTCAGGCTCCTCTACTGGACCCAGAAAGGAAATTGGGACAGATACAAGGTCATGGAGAAGATGACTTTCGATTACCTCCGCGGCCGCGCAACCCTTCAGTTCCGTGAGGTTGCCAGTGCTTTTCGCATGATCCGAGACGACCAGTTGCCGGTCCTCGTACCCTATGACGCGAAGGCAGTCGGCTTGTGGGACAAGTTGATGGCTGGCAGCGTATCATTCGTACCGCAACGAGAACTACAACCGTACCTGGTCTCTGTCAGGAAAGAGGCTCTGCAGCAGATGAGCAATCGTGGGTTCGTCACGGAGCATGAGTCCGGAGTTTGGCTTCTTCTCAACCATTCAATCTACAGCAGCAGCAAAGGGCTGGACCCAGCGTCGTCGAAGTTGGACGAAACGCTCTGGAGCGTCTAGGAGGCGTAAGTGGCATACGGCATAAAGCTTCACTGCTGGGGAGAGTGGGCTTGCTTCACTCGTCCAGAGATGAAGGTTGAGCGTGTGAGTTACGACGTGATGACGCCCTCCGCAGCGCGAGGCGTCTTGGAAGCGATCTACTGGAAGCCTGAGATCAGGTGGCATATCGACCGCATAACGGTACTCAAGCCGGTTCGCTTCACGTCGGTTCGCCGCAATGAAGTGAAAGAGAAGATCGCCACAGGTGCGGTAACGAAAGCCATGAGGGATGGCTCTGGCAATCTCGCCATCTTTGTAGACGAAGGAGACAATCGGCAGCAGCGGGCGACGCTGATGCTGCGGGATGTTGGCTATGTTATCGCGGCCCACTTCGAAATTCTCAGTGGACCAGATAACATCGCCAAGCATCTGGATCAGTTCAACCGGCGTGCGCGAAAGGGCAGTTGCTATACCCGGCCCTATCTTGGTTGCCGGGAGTTTGCAGCGGATTTTGCTCTGATCGAAGAGGAGAACGCAATGCCTGCGATCGACGCGAGCCTCGCCGGTGAGCGCGACCTTGGATGGATGCTGCATGACATCGACTTCGCAGATCAAATGCAAGCTCGTTTCTTCCGTGCGGTCATGCGCAACGGCGCGATCGACGTGCCTCCACTCGTCGGACAAGGAGTCCACTCATGATCCTTCAACGGCTCGCCGAACACTATGATCGAATCGTTGCATCGGGAAATGCCGCGGCTCAGTTGGCGCCATCTGGCTCTTCGCGCCAGAAGATCAGCTTCTGTATCGTGCTGGAGTTGGACGGACGCTTGAACTCAATTCAATCCTTGCAAGAGAGGGTTGGAAATAAGCTTGTTGCAACGTCGATGATTGTGCCGGGACAGGGTAAACCTTCTGGACAGGGGCTCAATCCTTGCTTCCTCTGGGACAACGCCTCCTATCTGCTGGGCTGGAGTTCGGACCCCGACACGGACAGCGCGACGAAGAAAGCAGCGAGAGCGGCGCTGGCCTTTGAGGCATTCCGAACAAGGCATATCGCGATCGAAAGACAGATCGCGCATCCGGCCTTCAGCGCGGTTTGCTCGTTCCTGCAGATGTGGTCGCCGGAGAAGGTGCTCGATCACAGTGCGTTGCTCTCGGAGATAGCTACAAATTTTGGCGTCTTCCGCATTGCCGGGGAGATTAAGTATGTTCACGAGCTGGTTACCATGCCGCCAGAAACCGGCGAGCAGGAGAAAGGTTCAGAGTCAGGCAAGGCGTTCGGCATGTGTCTTGTTTCTGGAGTTATTGACGAGATAGCTCGCCTTCATGAGCCCAAGATAAAGGGCGTCGCCCAAGCGCAATCTTCCGGCGCCCTACTGGTCTCGTTCAACGCCTCGGCCTATGAGTCCTACGGCAAGTCGCAAAGTTACAACGCTCCTGTCGGCGCAACGACCGCCTTCAAGTACGCTAATGCTTTGAATCATCTGCTCGACCGGCGAGACCGGCGCGCATCGCTCGGAGACTGCACAGTCGTCTTCTGGGCTGATCACCCAAATTTGCTTGAAGACTGCCTCAGCGAACTTTTCTCAGTGGGCCTACCGAGCGAGGGCCTGGTTGTCGAAGAAGACCAGGAGCGTGTCCGGCAGGCGAGGCTTCTCTTGACCCAGTTGCGCGACGGCGTGGCGGAGTCGGCTGAGCCAGAGGACGATCAGCCAACCAGGTTTTTCCTGCTTGGTCTTTCCCCGAACGCTTCGCGTCTCTCTGTGCGTCTTTGGGTGGAGGCGGATGCGGCGGAGTTGAAGTCCCGCTTGGGCTGGCATCTTCATGACGTTGCACTTGACGACAACAGAGATGACCGGTTACTGACGCTGCGACGGATCGTTGCAGCGACTGGGCGCGCCGAACACGATGCCAAGGGCAGGATCAAGGGATTTGACACAAAGGTCATATCGCCGCAGCTCGCAGGCGACTTGGCACGTTCGGTGTTAACTGGTGTGGCATATCCGCAATCCTTACTAGCTACAATGCTCCGCCGCATTCATAGTGACGGCGAGGTGGCCTACGAACGTGTCGCGGCCATTAAGGGCTGCCTGACTCGAAACTCCCGCATACGCGGCAATCCTCTGGAGGTATCTGTGAAGCTCGACCCTTCTGAAACCAACGCCGGCTACAACTGTGGACGGCTCTTCGCGTTGCTCGAAAAAGCTCAGACTGACAGTGCTGGCGGAGAACTGAACTCTACGATCAAGGATCGTTATTTTTCATCCGCGAGTACCACACCGGCGCTCGTCTTTCCACGGCTGTTTCGGCTCTCTCAGCATCATCTCGCCAAGCTTGAAACAGGTCACAAGATATCCTACGACCGCCGTCTCGGCGAGGTAATGGGACAACTAGAGCAATTTCCGCGGCAGCTTGCCTTGGAAGACCAGGGCAGGTTCGTCATCGGCTATTTCCATCAGCGCCAGGACCTTTACACAAGTAAGAAAGACAAGGAAGAAGGAGCCAACGCATGAGTAAGTTCGTCCAGAACCGCTACGATTTCGTGTACTTTTTTGACATCACTGACGGCAATCCGAATGGCGATCCGGATGCCGGCAATCTGCCACGCATCGACCCCGAAACGAATCAGGGGTTGGTCACCGACGTCTGCCTCAAGCGCAAGATTCGGAACTTTGTCGCCGAGACTCAGAATGAAAGTCCGGGCCAGCGCATCTACGTGCGAGAGAAAGCAGTCTTGAACGCATTGCACAACGAGGCGTACCTCGCAAAGGAACTCAAACCCGAAGCGAAGAAGCTGCCAAAAGATGAACAGAAAGCCAAGGAACTTACCGATTGGATGTGCTTGAACTTCTTTGACATCCGAACCTTCGGTGCCGTAATGGCGACCGACGTAAACTGCGGACAGGTTCGCGGCCCCTTACAACTCACATTCGCCCGCAGCATCGACCCCGTGGTTTCTGCCGAGTTCGCGATCACGCGCTGTGCCGTGACAAACGAGAGGGACATCGAAAAAGAGCGCACCATCGGCCGAAAGTTCAATATCCCCTATGGACTCTATCGCTGCCACGGATTCATCAATGCAACACTCGCGGAAAAAACAGGCTTCAGCGAAGGAGACCTCGAACTCCTGAAGATGGCCCTCAATTCTATGTTCGAGACTGACCGGTCCGCCGCTCGTGGTCTGATGGCTCCTGTCCGGTGTATCGCCTTCCGGCACGAAGGCAAAATCGGAGACGCACGGGCGGACCAGCTCTTCTCATTGGTTACAGTCAAGCTTCGCCCGGAGTTAAAGGAGGACAACCGTCCTGCGCGATCCCGCTCCGACTATGTTATCGAGTTGACCGGTGTTATCCCCCCCGGAATTTCAGTGGAAGAATGGGTTCTATAATTTCGAACTGCCATTTGATGGAGTGCTACTCATGGCTAATACCGTATCTGAAGACGATGATGCGCTGCCCATCAGTGCACTACAGCATCTGGCCTTCTGTCCGCGGCAGTGGGCGCTGATCCATTTGGAACAGGTCTGGGTGGAGAACGGGCGGACTGCCGAAGGCCGGTTGTTGCACGAGCGCGCAGACTTGCCTGGAGAGAGTCGCCGCGCAAGTGTGCGCACGGTTCGCGGCATGTGGCTTCGGTCGGAGAGACTCCATTTGACCGGACGCGCCGACATCGTAGAGTTTCGTCCGGAGCCGTTTCCCGTGGAGTACAAACGAGGCAAGAGCAAGCCGAACGACTGCGATACCGTGCAGCTCTGCGCCCAGGCGCTTTGTCTGGAAGAGATGCTCGATACTGCCATTGCGTGTGGCGCCATCTTCTATGGCAGTCCACGCCGCCGACAGGAGATCGTCTTTACGCCGGAGCTCCGTCTGCGTACTGAGGAACTGGCAGCCACTATGCACCGTCTCTACCGAAGCCGAGAGACGCCGCCAGCACGGCCCGGCGCTTACTGTAACAGTTGTTCCCTGGTTCACGTGTGTCTTCCTCAGGTCACCGAGCACCAAGATGGAGCGGCGCGCTGGGTGCAGTTGCAACTGCATTCCCTGCAACAGGAGGTATAGCTCCACCGTCATGCGAAAGCTGCTCAATACGCTGCATGTAATGACTCAAGGCGCCTATCTGCACCGCGACGGGGAAACCATCGCCATCAAGGTCGGGGAGGACCTGAAGCTGCGCATTCCAATACATACGCTGGAAGGTCTGGTGTGCTGGGGGCAAGTTGCGTGCAGTCCGCCAGTCCTTGGGTTCTGCTGCGAGCGGGGTGTCGGTATATCTTTCTTGACCGAACAGGGAAAGTTTCTGGCGCGTGTCACCGGGCCTGTTTCAGGCAACGTTCTGCTGCGGCGTCAGCAGTATCGAATGGCTGATGGCGCGGAGGCCGCACTGCCCACCGTGCAGACCATCGTGGCGGCGAAGATCGCGAACAGTCGCGTTGTGCTGCTCCGAGCAGGGCGCGAGGTCACGGATGAGACGCGGGAGAACCCACTGCGCGAGGCAGCGAACCGACTCTCATGGGCCGGCTTGGAGGCCGCACGCGCTTCCTCCATAGATGAGGTGCGTGGCCACGAAGGGTCGGCTGGTCAGACATACTTTTCGGTCTTCAACCACATGATCGCAGGTGATCGTGAGTCCTTCCACTTCGAAGGTCGTTCTCGTCGGCCGCCGCTGGATCGCGTCAATGCACTCCTGTCGTTCGTCTATGCTCTGCTTCGGCACGACATTGAGTCTGCGCTTGAAAGCGTCGGGCTGGACCCGGCAGTCGGCTTTCTCCACACCGACAGGCCAGGCCGCCCGAGCCTTGCCCTCGACTTGATGGAGGAGCTGCGCGCAGCGCTGGCCGACCGCCTAGTGCTGACCATGATCAACCGGCGGCAGGTGCAGGGCTCAGGATTTACGGAGCAGGATGGCGGCGGCATTTTGATGAATGATGTGACGCGCAAGGCGGTCGTAGCCGCATGGCAATTGCGGAAGCAAGACGAGATCGAGCACCCCTATCTGAATGAACGCATCCCGGTTGGGCTCGTACCCTATGTGCAAGCGCTGCTGCTGGCGCGCTATGTTCGCGGCGGCCTGGACGCGTATCCCGCGTTCTTCTGGAGATAACCGGTACATGATGGTACTTGTCAGTTACGACGTGAGCACTCGCGATGATGCCGGTCGCCGCAGGCTCCGTCGAGTGGCCCGTTTGTGTGAGAATCATGGCCAGCGCGTTCAGAACTCGGTTTTCGAGTGTCTAGTAGATGCGGCCCAATGGGTGGCGCTTCGGGCGAGTCTTTTGTCGGAAGCCGATCCGTTGCAGGACAGCCTGCGCTTTTACTTTCTGGGCTCTGAGTGGAAGCGACGTGTTGAGCATGTGGGTACCAAAGTTGCCTACGATCCCGAAGGCCCACTGATCCTGTGACCTCCCCACCTTGAGAGCTTGAATATCTCGCACGCGGACCCCAAGCGAGCATGGATTTGCTGGGACATCCGCGCTTTAGCTAACCTACTTACATTCAGAGAGTTGTTCCTGTCTTGGTTTGACAACCATCTTTCCAAACGTGCGCGGCAGGGTCAGTCCGCAATTGTGGCAAGATATCTCTAGCGGATGGAGTCCGTTACGCCATGCGCCGGGTCGCCCCCCACGCGGGGGGGCGTGGATTGAAAATCGGGGTCAATGTGGTTGCCATGAGACATTTTCGGGTCGCCCCCCACGCGGGGGGGCGTGGATTGAAACTCGCGAAGGCCGTTATTGGCGCTTCCGGCGTATTGGGTCGCCCCCCACGCGGGGGGGCGTGGATTGAAACTTCTTCCCCCCCTCCCTCCCTCTCCCCCCTCTCGGGTCGCCCCCCACGC
>Ga0302140_10007013_pt1 | contig 14117 bp, 12 predicted proteins | sample I_Bog_E1_1_FD_202095 | JGI IMG/M metagenome (GOLD analysis project Ga0302140, IMG submission 202095) | Peat permafrost microbial communities from Stordalen Mire near Abisko, Sweden - I_Bog_E1_1 | ecosystem: Environmental > Terrestrial > Soil > Wetlands > Peat | place: Sweden: Abisko, Stordalen...
CTGCTTCAACAATCCCATGACCCTATCTCCCTCGCCACCAGCACCCTCCTCAAAGATACTCTTCAGCCCCACCAATGACTCTGGAAATTCTAGATACACATTCCTCTCTACCTCTGTTCCCTGGTCCTTCTCTCGCAAAATCACCTCAACCTTGATATCAATCAGCACTCCCTTGGGAGCGCTCTTCAATTGCATCGGCTGGTGGAACACGACTTTCGATGGACGAGAGAATTGGATCACCTCCCCGTGGCGAATACCGGAAGGTGTGGATTCAATGTAGGTGGTGCCGAGCTGTGTTGGTGAGGTCGATATTGAGGTTATGCCTGGGAAGGAGGTAGAGGTAGGGAGCCAATCATCGTAGGCCTTAAGATCTACGACGACGTCGAAGATCTTTGTGGCTGGAGCGTTGATTGTCAGGATTGAGGTAGCTGGCATTTTGTCTCGTGTTCGAAGTATGCTTGACGATGCTAGAGGATGATACTTTACACTTTCTTTAGCTCAGGGTTTGACAGAATGGAAATTGATATGCAAGACTCTTGCCCTCGAGGTGAGATTTATATCTTGCCTGAATGCTATAGCTTGATAAATACAAATCATATTTGCCACGGTATTGGCTATCCCGGTTTCTAATTCAAGCTTAGAATTCTGTACTTGGTAGGGGTATTGTGAATATTATCAATCGATTCGTGAACGTGGCTTAGTAGAGTGTGTGGTGGCTTGATGCGTAATCAATGCGCATTCCAGCCCTGGCTCTTTTCCTCGCCTGATTAAAGGGGCGACTCGCATAAGTCATAGCAGGCAGGCAGAAAATTATTTTCTGCGCAGAAGCTAGCTTTGAATGAAATGAGAGGGATCTTGTTCAACGATGTCTCCGAGTGTTTTAATCTATAGTGGATTACTTACACAAGTCGAGGTATAATGTATTAGGTAAAAGTCAATACGAACACCTTCGGAATCCGAGTCACATGATCTCCATAGTGTGAAAGCCGGCAATAGCATATTGAACACTTTTTATATATACAACTACCGCCGCGTTTCTTGTAGTCCTTTTTAGAAGAAACTAGCCTCATGCTTGCGGGTTTTTTGGTCCCTCCAGGATTGAGTTAGCGAGGATAATAAAGTTACTCCTTTTCGTAAGCTTAGGAGGAAGTTCATTCAGAACACTTTCTGACTTGCAGACATAGGGAGATAAAAAAGCTGTCGTTAAACCTCGAAATACCACCCTTGTTCCCAACTTTAAGCGTAACACAATCTGTTCCGTGACGGCGTTTAAGCTTTGAAGTGTTCTATGATTATCAGCCCCAGTAAAACCCTCTCAGTTACTCAGATAGAAGCGATGACAGATGCATGAGCTCTGGCATACTGGTGGCACATCGAACTTCTCCAGGTTAGAGATATACAATCGATCTTCATAGGTCGACCTTAAGTCGTTGACTGGTGCGCTCAGGTACTTGGCGTCATGTGAGTAGAAACATCACGCGAGACGTCCCAGTATCACCTCTGCGAATAGCAACCAAGCAAACCTGACACAGACATGTCTCTGAAGATGATGAATCTGCAGGGGTGAATTAGAACACCGCTATTATAAATTTGTAATAGCTCAGCGAGTTAAATACCCCGACTTTCTGCACCTGTTCGCCAATTACGTCTTAGTTTTGATCGCCCCGCTAGTCCCCGCTCACCATCAATGACTTCACGTCTCAACAGGATCAACTTGACAGATAGAGCACGAAACTTACAACAACATGGCGAACTTCTCGAGCTTTGGACACCCGTCTATGGAATGGAACGAGCATGTGGAAAAATACGGTCCTGCGCCGGAAACTCCCATCGGCAAGATGTCTGCACTAGCTATTCAGCGGTCAACGAATGCCGGCAGAGAGGAAGCTTCTGCGAAGCAAATGAAAATTGAAGGTAATTCCACTTTGAAGGTTGTTCCTGCGGCTTGGGTTTAACATGGCATAAGGTCTTTCCTCCAAGGTGGACATCCAAACTATTCTCATTCACGCACGTGACAACTTCCTCATCCCCACCAGAATCTACAAAAAAGCCGGAACTTCAAGTTCAGATCTACCAATCTATGTCTTCTATCACGGTGGAGGCTTCGTCTATGGGACCTTGGATTCGGAGGATGCAGCTTGCAGTAGGATCGTTGCGGCCATGGATATCATCGTCTTTCACGTATCATACCGACACGCTCCAAGACACCCCTTTCCTGAAGCTCACAATGACGCCCTCGATGCATTCAACTGGATCATGGAGAATGCTGATACCTTTGGGGGGGATCTGGGCAATGTCGTCGTGGGTGGAGTTTCCGCCGGTGCAAACTTGGCATGTCACGTTGTTCTTGCACGAAACGCCGCGCTTGCACGCGATTATGAAAATCACGAAGGTGCGATAATCAAAGGTCTTGTCTTGGTTATCCCTTGGCTTGTTATCAACAAAGACAAGATCTCGTATAATGAATTTGTCTCTCGAGTTCAATGCGCCAATGCACCGGTGGTTGGTAGCAAGGTTCTGGACTTCTTCGTCGATTGCATGGGAGAAAGCGTGCACAACCATTTTGATGTTAACCCCGATATTGGATTGGTTGGTGGAAAGAAGTTGAGAGGCTTGCCAAGTACAACAGTTATGGTTGCTGGTAATGATCCGCTCAGAGATGAGGCTCTCCTCTTTGCGCATAATTTGCACGACAACGGGTAAGATTCTCTCTCCTTGTTAAATTATTTTATAATCCAACCCAAAAGAAGCGGCTAATTTCTATAGTGTTCCCGTGAAAGCTCATGTATTCCCTGGCTTGCCACACGGATTCAGGAGATTTGATGACCTTCCGTCGAGTCGTCGGTGGGATGAGTTAGTAGTGGAGGGGATCAAATGGTCTCTAAATAATCCAACTACAAAATATGGGTCCGATATCTCTCTCATTGTGGAATAGGATGACTGATGGACGGATGACGTTGTTTTGGGCACGTGACGAGGCCCATTCCCTCATGCAGTTGTTGGTAGAGAAAATATGATATGCATCCATGTGGCAATGCACTCCACGTGTATTATTGACCTTTTGTACTCAAGCTAACTAAAGTATACTTGGAGCAAATCTAATAATCATGTGCTTCAGAGTTACTGCGTCACGTGGCTGCCCTTCAAGGGGGGCGGTGTGCCTTTGACGACCAGCCTTCTTCAGAGATAATGAATCGCGACACCAACACTTTGTGCACTCAATCCCAATATTTTGATCTGACTACTCCACCCCAACTCCATCAACATGGCCGCCGATGATGCGTATCAATGTCTGACGGAGCATGATGCCATATGGCTTATCATTTTGGATCCATCAACCCACCTAGACAGCCCGCTACATTGCACTCTGCTCATCACCTCCTTGTCAAGATACATGAAAGACCTGGTTGACAAATTTACGGCTCTCCCATACCTATGGGGACGTCCTCAACGGACACATCCGATGATTATCGATGGCAAAACATTTCACATCACAGCCTCGCTTGACTCCGCACTTCGACGCCTCAGGGATCCCGTGAGAAAGCGACAAATCTGGGCAGATGCCATCTGTAACAATCAGAACGATATAGAAGAACGAAATCAGGAAGTTGGTCAGATGGGATCAGTGTATGCGACCGCGGAGCATACAGTCATTTATCTCGGGGAGGGTTCACCCGAGACGTATTTTCTTTTGAATCGCCTGCAGTCTACTTGCGGGTCTGCTTACGAATTGGCTGCCTTCTGCAGTATGGCTGAAACGATCAAATTCAGTAAGCTATTGTTAAATCGTCCTTGGCTCAAGAGCGTTTGGGTGTTGCAGGAGTTGGTTCTCTCTCGGGATCCCTGGATTCAATGCGGCACCTATCTTATCCAGTGGAAAGAACTTGAGGACTATTTTTGCTATCTTGAATCTTCCTATCAGCTGAGTGAGCCAAACTTCTTCAAGATGGTAGAACTGCGCTCTGCGCACCTGCTTGCACTCATCTCGCCACCGAAAACGTCAGATGCGGTTGAAGTAGCTAAGGAACTCCTCGACCTATTGATATCAAGAAGAGGACTTGGAGCTGCGGACCCCCGCGATGTATTATTTGCAATCGTGCATCTAGTAATCAGCGAAACAAGGCTGGATCTCGAATATATCATCAACTTGTCGGTAACGGATGAAAGGTGGGCGAAATGGGAGGATTGGAATCGACCGAGGTAGATTATGGCAAGACAGTATCTCAAGTCTACTGCGACATCGCCCGATTCATGATTCAGAGGTTGGGCGACTGCAGGGTATTATCTTTACGTCGCTCCTTCTGTGGACAGCTAAGCCGTCGAACAGACTTGCCAACGTGGGTAGCTAATTGTGAGTACTCCATTTCCGCACCGATTTTCCTCCATTACATCTTGCGCCGATGTGCATGTTTCTCGAAGGCTTCCATGCTTCCGACCCATTGTTTTGAAACCGAATACAGGGCACTGACCAATGACATGTGTAGGGAGTTCACCAATATCCTCGCATGCGTTGCTTTTCTGGCCCGAATCTGACTCTACACAATGCATTCTCGAGGGTTCCTTCACATGCCCACTCGCTTTCACCGATGACTCTCGCGTTTTAGCATTTTGAGGAATGCTAGTAGGGCGTGTTAAGGAAGTTTCATCAGAGATCACATACCGTATATTCGATACGAGTAAATTCACGAAGGAATGCCTTCGTTTGCATGGGCCTTAGAAGTTCTTGAGGCTAATATATCAAGACACCTACGAGACATTGAAAGATATAATTGACCCTAAATACAGTCACGAGGACATCCTTGATCTATTTGAAGCAACTGATAGATCGGGAGAATTTCGAATGCCTAATTCCGGGGGTCGCCATTTGTCAAGGTGGCTGGCGACGTTGAATGGGCATCTACTTGGGAAGGACTTTCGCCTTGCCGCAAGCATACCGGACATGCTAAACTGGGTCAAGGCGTACTTTGATAGACCACCTGACGGAGAAATGAGACCTGACAGCGTTTACTGTCTTGATCTCTCGCAAACAGAGTCTATCTTCGCCGATCTGGCAGCATTTCGACTCGGAACGACTAAAAGTATCATCAGCTCTCGCAAGCTGGCCATCCTCGATACGGACATTCTGACACTCGCCCCGCTGGAGACTCGTGCCGGAGATTTGATCGCAATTATGCCTCAATACATGTATCCTATTGTCCTTCGCTCAATACAGCACGATCAAAATTTGGCTGTGAGTTGCGAAGTGGCTGCTCAGCTTGAACTCTCAAAACGGCTTTGGCATATTCCAAAACACCCTAGTTACGCTCGCAGAGCAATGATGTTTCTATTTGATTCTAAGAACACAGAAATTGAACGTTGTGATCCCACGGGGGAATGCTTTGCCCAGGGCACAACGCCCGAAGCACAAAACCGACCGAAAAGGCTGTCCGAAGATATTGAATGTGAAGATGTGGAATTGATCGATTATGAGCTGCCTCCTTTTCAGCCCATGAGCTTTGCTCTCCACTAAGGAAAAATTTCATCGTGGGTTCTTATTATACATTCATACTAGACTGCAACTTCAATCGAGTTGCGTCTACATAGACGTGTTCTCTATCGAGTTGAATGTCCAAAGGAGACGAGCTGAGGCTTTTTGAGTGGTGATTTTGTATCAGCTTCATCAATTATTATTATTATCATTGGTAGTAAGAAAACAACGAGGATGCTGGCAGTCAACCAACAATCCCAGACCTCAAACTTTGCTCGGGTATTGGGTCTCAATCTCACGCTTGGCCTCAGCTTGCTTGTCAGCCTGGAGATCCTTCGGCAGCTTAATGGAAACCACACCCGCCTCAAGCTTGATCTCCATGCTTCCATACTTGAAGTGGGAAGGAAAAGTGAAAGACCTCTCAAATCGACCAACATGTCTCTCCTTCAACCTCCAGACCATCTTTGCCTCGCCCTCCTTAGGAAGCGCTCCAGCTGCCTTTGCCTCTTCTTCGTTGGCTGATATCAAAATTAGCAACTGTTCATTTCACTATTTGTGAGGATGTAGATTGAGTTACCATGCTGCTCGGGAATCTTTGCATACTCCGTTCCTTCCTTAGGCTTCACAGAGCCACGAATAATCAAGGTGATACCGTCAATCACTTCTGTGAATAATTCGCCGGGTGTCGAGATATCTGGAATATCACCGTCAAGATAAAATGCGTTTTCGTCTTCGCGGACATCGAAACGCGGGACTGAGACGTCTTTGTGAGATGGCTTTTTATCCAACCCATAGTACGGGTCTTCAACGTGCTGGTGTAGAGTATGAATGCTCGTGTGATGTTTTCCCATGTTCACATGGTGTGGGTGGAGGACGCAATTCAGTGTAGCCATTGCGAGTTCTTTTTTGTGCTCTTTGAGTTTGGACTAATCTGACGATAGAGTGATCTTTGAACTATGATGGATTGAGATTTTTGTGGAGACTGAGATCCTTGCTTGAGTATTTGTACTGTAGCCGTTTGGTGGTGATGCTTAGCTTTGAAATGTTGTGAGCGTCGGATGACGAAAAGGTGGTGTGATGTTAGATTTCCTCAACAATGAATTAGGCTCACGTTGCACAAGCCTCGTGCAAAAAACCAAAGAGAGAAGCCACTTGAATGAGACATTCTCGCCATTTGTATGGTGCTTTCGGCGGTTTCCAGCCTATCAGACCCTTCGCCAAGTTCTGGGTTTGTGCCGTGGTGGGCTGTTTGTGTGGGGTGGATCGGTCCACCGCTCAGTCTTTTTACCAAATCACCAGACTCGTATGAAAACTTCGCGTCAGGAACTCTACTAATTTCAACGACACTTACCGTGGAAATCCCTTTTTTGGATTCTTATTGTATGTTTTGGTTTCCTCACGTTCTGAAGAGGAACTTTGGAGAAGAGCTTAAGAAATCCTTAGGTTAAGTATTATGACCGCCAAGAAGCATTCCTTGATCAAAGAGATTTGGCTCTTGAAAGGGACATTTGTAGAGTGATCTTATTTCCCTCTTACCCAGCTTCCAATGGCCCATTACAAAGAGAACTTTGCACCTATTAAGTCTGGAAGGTAGGAGATCCGGCTTCTAGGTTAAAGGGCCGATAATTTATTGAATATTATTCAATCCAGTCCTAAATAATAAGAACTACGAATTTTAACAGTTAACAGTATTCCGTGTTACAAATAGCTTTCTAATCCTAAATATGACCTGCTATATTATTAGCCTCATACTTTCGAAATGCTATACTAATTAAAGTTATTTATTGAAAAGGGCTACTGCTATTTATTCCCTGCTTGGAGCTTATATTCTATCCTGATTTCTACTTAATGTTTATAAACGCTATAACAGAAGATTCCAAATCGGTAAAGTCTTACCTTCCAAATAGCCGTTCAATAAAAGGAAAGTCGCACTGCCTCCAGCAATACCCGCAATAATCGGGTACCTTCCGTGGAGGCGAGGGCTTCGGTTTGCTATATCCGCGACAAGCTAAGTAGAATAAAATAACCCCTCATCCCGTTTCAAATTTCTCGTTTTGGTTCAGGTGTTCTTCTTCGTATCCTCGTTTTGATGTCAGCAGCATCAGCGCCTTTCCAATTTGCGGATTATTTTTGAGTTTATTCGCGTTCTTTGGATACCTAATGGGCGAATTGAAAGCACGGATGTGAAGCCTCACGTTCAAGCTCCCATATAACGCGTCCCTCCGCAAATCGTTGCGTTTTGCCATCTCTTTTTGCTCGCCTCGGTCCCGCAAGCAGCTTTATGACAAGGATCCTTCGCAGGCAGTCGTGTCAGCGTCGAACTCAGCAATAATACGGTGTGTTCTATTCAGATCTGCATTCTATATCCGCCCCTTCTCTTTCTCCATCTGATACTTGGATTGATGTTACAGACCAGAGGCCGGACGCTCCCGTCCAAGCTGGAGGCGTCGCTGCTGACGGTGTTGTTATTCCTCACGAGGAGAATCGAGACCCACAGCTTAAGTCGTTGTCCCTGATGTATTTGGCTTCCCGGTGCTGGAGCATCCGCCTCGCTAGGATATTCCCCATTGGCTTTGCTCACTTCAGTGATTTGGAATCTCTCTACGAAACAGTACCCCCGCTACCTATCCCCTCGTTCGATGAGACACTGCCACGCCTCTTCTGCACAGGCGGCACGGTGCTTACAAGAATCTTACTCATATAATAAGCCTGCCCAAGTCCCCCCTCCTAGCTGACTGTGACGCATTATAATTCTGCTGTTTGATCAAAAAGCGTCCAAAGGCTTGTATATTGAGAGAGGTCTTGCGGTATTCATTACAATGGAGGACACACGACCCGTTTTCTTCTTTGATATTGATAACTGTGTAGGTTGCCCACTTACTACTAATATATGGGCTACAGCTGATTGCACCGTGCATACTACCTAGCTTTATCCTAAAAGTATGTCCTCAATTTACCATTCATGCGCATATTGATCGTGTAACTCATGCGCATCAAGGCAAAAGAATTCACATTCACGCCAATGCCCTTATGGATCAGTATTTGATAAAGCATCTGGAGTTAAGCCATGAGGATGCTAATAAGCTCCATAAGGACTATACGACCGACTATGGACTGGCCGTCAAAGGCCTCGCTCGTCACCACAAGATAGATCCTATGGAATTCAATCGCGAAGTGGATGATGCACTACCTTTAGAGTCCATCCTTTTTCCGGATCCCGAACTTCGAAGACTACTAGATGACATGGATAAGACCAAAGTAAAGCTTTGGCTCTTTACTAACGCGTACGTGACGCATGGGAAACGAGTAGTGCAATTATTAGGAGTGGACGATCTATTTGAGGGGATAACCTTCTGCGACTATAATCCGGAAAATATGCTATGCAAACCTCACCATCAAATGTTTGAAAAGGCCATGAATCAGGCGGGGTCAACAGATCCGAAAGCCTGCTATTTTGTTGGTATGTAACACTCACATCTGGTTGAATTGAGTCTAATGGCTGCAGACGATTCTGCGCTCAATTGTCGCAAGGCTGAAGAGCTAGGGTGGATAGCAACTCACCTTTTGGAGGAAGGAGAGCAGCTCCCAGAGCAGAAACCATGCACATACCAGATCCGAAGTTTACAAGACCTTAGAACTCTGTTTCCGGAAATCTTCAAGAGCCCGTAGGCGTTAGATGCCGGTATTGTAATTCGGTAATGCCCCGTATCTAGAGTCGTGCAGAACAAAAATGAGAGTATATTTGTCTCTGCTCTACCTGTAAACTGCCTCTTTGATGAGATACAAATACGCTTCTTTGTTTAATATGTAATCCTAATTTTAGCTTCTATGAAATGATTTTCTTCACTTACCCAACAGTGTTGGATGTTTGGTTTGTAGCAGGTTCAATGGGCTCGTTGAGGTCCACTGGTAAAGAGTACTTAGTAGTGACAGACGAAGGAGCTGATGACCGCGAGTTTCAACTGTCAGCACTACTCAAATTCCGGTAATTTTCGAATCCGTGGTACGAGCTGACCTACCGCATCGTCAGCCTCGGACTTTTGAAACACCACTTTAGCTGAGGTCATTTGTTAGACGAATCTTACCAATCTTGATTTCTTACTTCCATCTTGTATTCCATTCCACTTCACCAAAACGCTTGCTGTGCAGAATACGCCAGACCGTTGAAATCTCACCCTTCAAACAACGCTTCGAAAAAAGAAATGTCGTCCTACCTCCTGCAAGACGCGCGTCCCCTCCCCATATTCCTCCTTTTTGTAAGTGCATCTCCTACAGTATCTAATTTCTAAAATCTGCTAATATCCATCAAGAATTCAGCTCTCTGCTTCTTCATCAGCACGCTCTCTTTCTTGCACTTCGCCTCAGCACGCTCGATCTACCAAGGACCCAACGCTTCATCTCAAGTCACCCACCTCTCAATACGCACTTTTGGCATCTGGACCTTCCTATCCGGATTTGTGCGTCTCTATGCAGCCTATAACATCACGAATCCCCAATTCTACGCGTTGGTTACTTGGGCGTATGTGGCAAGTTGCATTCATTATAGCAGTGAGGCTCTGGTGTACAGGACGATGAAGGTGGGTATGTTTGGGACGCTGATGAGTTTTGCAGTTGATGGCGGGGGATTGATTTGGCTTTTGTTGGGTTGGAAAGAGGTCGTTGGGGAAGGATGGGGGTTAATGCCTTGATCGCTGAATATGGATGAGAAGAGATGGCACAGGGAAGGTGTTGAAAATAGGTCGTAGGCAGGATTATGGCATCAGGAAGAACTGTGGAGGATTGGTTAATTCTTGACAAAGAATCTGCGTAATTGTCTAAATCGAGACATGTGGGACGTGGGCGAAGGATTTGGGAGATGTGTCCTCCTGTTGCCTGCTGCCTGGCCAAAGAGTAGTCGGTTAAAAACACAGGAGTAAGCTGCCATCAACAAATGGACTCGCATTTGTTAGAGAGGCAAGTTTTACGATTAATTTTCGCAGCGTCTTTGATTATCATCTAAATACGGAGGGGCTTTACTGCCTTGCTAAACTACACATACTAAGGTACATCGTCTACCTTGCAAGTTGAACAACATAAAATATCGTTTCCTTTGCCTCGTTATCTATCTACTTATCCCACCTGTGATAAGTACAGTAGTATGCGAAGAATGCAGACCGCTTGATTTGCAAATTGGTCCAGGTTTGTAGACCTAACCGCTTGCTAAACCCGTTGCTGAAGAAGCAGGTATCGGCATTGAGCTGGCCTTGAATTACGGGTGCATTCCCTTTGCCATGGAATTGGTGCAAAGGTTAACAAATCATAGAACAGCATCCATAAAGTATCGCAACGGAACTTTCGTTGATATAGCAAAGATCAATGGAACCCCCAGTTATATTACCGCAATGAAATCCTTGGCAGAGGACGCCGAGGCCGTGCTATCTGGGCATGAATCATCCTTGTATAAAATGTGTCATCTCTTCTTCAGGTTGGGCTAACATATTCAAGACCCAACGTTGTGTATCATCGTCCCCTCAGACCCGCCACCTTATTCCCTATCTTCCCCAGCCTGACCATGCACAACCTCTACCACTACGCCATCGAACACCTTCAGCAAGCCATCCCAATTTTTCGTCCTGCGCCAGCCATTTCACCAGATCAACAGGTAGCTGCACTCACACTGATGCTCCTGTCACTCAAAACGTCGATATCCGCAACGCAAGACCTCAAATACCCTTTCATCTTCCTCACAATTCCAGACACGATCTGGCTCTCGTCCTACACAGCATGCAACATATTTCAGCTAGCTGCTCACCAAGCAGGATTGGAACTCGCATGGAATTGTAATGCAGTTTCAAATACCGCGCTGTCTTATCATTATATTGAAGGCTGCTTCGATGAGACGACAGATTCCTATCATGCTGATGTTAAAATGCCTTTGACGATCGCGTATACGGGCTCGAGTCTAGCTGCTGGGATTTTCAGGAGGGATGATGGCACGCTGGAACTATTTCGGCGAGCGCTAGGTCTGGAGCTCGGTGCCGAGGCAACATTAATGAAAGAAGATGCTGGCAAGTATTGGGCTTCAGTCAGAGGGTTTCTCAAAGATGTTATAGCGGATGAGGGAGTGGATGCCTTGTTCCTGCTAGGTGAAAACAACAAGGATGTCAGATTTCGGGAAGTGATCGATGAGACTGTAGCAGAGCAGGGGCTCGAAAAGAATTTTGATCAGTTCATGGGAGACTTCGGGAAAGATATGGGTGGCGGATTATGGTTTAGGGCAAGAGGAGCAGCGGTCGTTGCTAGGCGTTTTATGTGGCACGGGGGTGACGCTTGCTTGCCTAATTCTTGGTGCGAGAGAACTGATTATCATGATGAGTTATAAGGGGCAAAGGAATGTTTCCAGCGGTCCGGAGATGCAGATACAATGATGATTGAGAAGCTCAGGGGGTGTTTCTAGGCTTGGCCTTCTGGACCACTCTTGCGGAATGTTGCACATGTAAGAGCAAATTAGATAGAAGGTAGTTCTAAAGCCTATAGTAAAATTACAATTGTTTATTGGTGCCCTGAGTAACTAAACCTGCGCTTGTTCTAGTTTTACGACCTCTTAAGGCTTAGTGAAAGACTAATACTCGCATAATAGTGCTGGCAAAGCTGCAGCTTTGGATACAAAAGAGCCTTCTGTTTTCTTCACACTTTGTTCGTGGGTTTCGGTTGGGGCGGGGTGCGCTGGGTCTTCCAACGTGGCGTAGTCGGGCCTTCACGGCTCTGCGCTCGCGGGTGTGCTAGGTGGCGAACAAGTTGCCAACCTAGTTCAGACAGAATGGATGTTCAAACTCAAACGATCCCGCGAAAGCCTCGTCATAAGAATTAGGGGCATTCCTGTTTCTGGAAATCCTATCAATTATCTACAGCAACGTCAACTACTTCGGGTACCGGGAAAAGTTCCGCTCCAAGTCTTCCGATGTCCACGATCGCATTTTCCTTCTTGCGGTGTTAGAAACACCCCGTCAAACAGCGACGCTTTGTCCCATAGTCTGCTTTAAAATCAATCGAAGCACTGCTGTCGTCGCTCAAGGACACTTGCTCAACATTTTCGCTCTTCGTATTAGATTGCGTATCATCTGACTCATCGCTGCCTTTCTCTGATAAGTCATCTTCACTGCTCGAAAGCAGATTGTTCTTGATACCCAAACTCAGCCCAGCTGCAAGTACAACTACTCCGAGAGACAGGAAAAATACTGCACGTAGACCAGTCATGTAGGCGTCCAGGACTCCACTTTTGATCGATTGGTTGCTCAAGTCATCTGGCAACTCGAGAGTGGATGTAATATTCTGTATAACACTCATGGAAATGTCCGTATTGCTATTGGAACCCAGATTGTTGACGAGAGCTTTGGAAAAGATCTCCTGGAATAACTTTGATGCTGCAGTGACCCCTAAAGAGCTTCCAATGGATTTGATAGACCATACTGCCGCTTGTACAGCCGTCTGATTAGGTCCGTCAGTTGCACTGAGCAGCGCCATCAGAATAGTGACACAGGCTCCGCCTTCTCCCAAGCCGAGCAATGCAAGGTATATGAATGGCGCGAATGAAGGTGTGTTTGCTGTGAGCGTGCATATCAGGGAGCCCGCGAGTACCTCAACGGCTTGGATTGCAAGATTGACGTAGTAATATCGCGCGGTGGCGGTCACTACTAGTCCAGAGAAGAAGGAGCCGATCCCGAACGCCAATGCCAACGGTATGAATCGTAGTCCAGCTTTGCTAGAAGAGTTCCCAGTGACCTGCAGATAGATTGGAATGTAGTAGATAATGCCAGCATATGATGCTGAAGCGAAAAACGCAGATAATTGTGACAAAGCCACGGTGCAGTCGGCCATGGCTGCGATGGGAATGACTGGGTGGCTGGCGACTCTGAGTTCCCAGTAAACAAAGATTGCAAACGATATACCGGCCGTTGGCAGTGATACACATACTACCGGAGTGGGCATAGAAGTGGTTAGTCCCAGCTGTAAAAGGACAGTCGCTGCAAGCAAGCTGATGCCACCGACAAAATCGATTTGCCTCCAGCCCGAAAGGTTGATTTTCTGAATTGGATCCTTGATGACGAATGCCGTGATACCAGCCATTATAGCTATGGCAGGGACTTGGATCAGAAACGCCCATCTCCAGCCGATTGTATCGTTTACTGATCCTCCATAGATGCCTGCCAACGCGGTTGTCACACCGAATGCTACGTTGCCAAGGCCCTCAATGAATGCTCTTCTCTCTATTGGCACCAAGTCGGTTTCAAGAAAAGCAGTGATCGATGTGATTCCCCCACCGCCAAGGCCCTGCAGAATTCTTCCCAAAAGGAAAACCGAAAGCTTAGGGGCCAATCCGCATATCAAGGTCCCGGCGAGGAAGAAAGCGTAGCTCAAAAGAAGGCCATTTCGCCGACCATAAACATCGGTAAGATGTCCACTTACTGGCTGGGTCGCGGAACAAGCAATCGAGAATGTTGTTGCAAACCAGGACATGGACGACGTAGAGTGGAAAGTATCAGATATTGGCAGGAGGATTGTAGCGACCATATTACTGTCTATTGCTTTTGGTCAGCTTTAACCGGTTCTCCATTATCAAAATTAGAGCACAGCCATGACTAGGAGAGATAGTGATGATGCTTACCTAGAG
>Ga0302140_10007018_pt1 | contig 14113 bp, 10 predicted proteins | sample I_Bog_E1_1_FD_202095 | JGI IMG/M metagenome (GOLD analysis project Ga0302140, IMG submission 202095) | Peat permafrost microbial communities from Stordalen Mire near Abisko, Sweden - I_Bog_E1_1 | ecosystem: Environmental > Terrestrial > Soil > Wetlands > Peat | place: Sweden: Abisko, Stordalen...
GGCTTTCATTAAGATCTCGAATGTGGAGGTTGAGTTCTGGCTGGTCTCCAGACTTTCTGGTTGAATGCTTGGGAGAATTTCGAAAAGGAATCGTGGCGCTTGTCATTGGGAAAGGAATAGGTCTGGAAATGCTTTTCATTTGCGAGAGGTATCGTCGAGTGTGCGGGAAGTGACGCAGAGATATGCCTCTAGGAACTATGAAATAGCAGTGTGGGAGTGAGAAAACACCGCAAACTAAATCCGTCTAGACCTTCATCTCAGTGAGACCGTGCTTCCAGACAGTAACGAAGGGTGTGGTGCCATCCTCGCGATAGTTCATGAGAACGACCCTGGCTGAATTAGCTACGGCTTTTTTACAGCCCAAAGAAAAAACTCACATTCCGTCGGGATCCATTGACTCGCCGATATAGAAGTCATAGTCCTTGAAGTTGCCAACGATCTTCTTAGCGTATGATTGGGCACCCTTCTCGAACGCGGTGATGGTCTCCTCGGGGGCTCCCTTTTCCTTCAACAGCTCCTTGACCTTCTTCATGTATCCTGCCCCGAATCAGAAGATGTCCTATGTCCGCGGTGGTTTCACGTACCCTTGAGATGGCTGAGATATGACTTCTTGTCGAATGAAGTTTGGTTCAGGCGGAATGAGTTGACGACGTTGTTAACTTGTACAGCTCCGTCCTCAACACCCTCCTCGGCCTCCTCAGCAGATGCGTTGGCACCGGTATCTGCAGTCCCAATCAGTATTGCTCCTTCGATCTCGAGGGAAGATTGTACTGACTGACTTCGACGGCACCGAGGGTGATCATGGCACAGTCGACTTCATAGACAACGCCATCAATCTCTTTCAGATCGTAGGAGTCAGAGATGATCTCGTCACCGGTAATCATATCCTACATCAAAGCGCAAGGTCAGTCCTCAATTCCCCACATTCTATATAATCAGATGAGGATGGTTTCAGCCTCGAGGACAAGAAGCGGGGTCGTCTGCAGAGGCAATGAGAACTAACCTTGTAAATGATCATGATGGCGGTATTTTGGTGAAAAATTATCGGAAGTTCGAGTATCTAGAGGGGGAAAGTACTTGGACGGGTAGAAGTAGTGGGGAGGACTGAGTTAGATCTACAAAATTCATAGAAGTTGCGACGGTGGAGGGGCAAAGCCGCTAACCCGAAATGGAAAAGGCAAATGTACTTGTATCACGAGAACTTAAGTCAGCCGAAGTTTCCAAACGCCGACGGGAAGCATTGAATACATGCGTCATTCCAGGAAATAGGATGAACCATGTCAACACCCATTGTCTTCATTACCTTCGAAACCAGGGACCAGAAGTGTAAACACCTGTTTGTCTCCTGACTTCTTGGCGACCTCCGAACAAGGCCGAACAAGGCCTTTCGTACTCGCAAAACTCCCCTGAAAGTCACGCGTTGGGCCTGGGAGATCGGAAGACCGGGCTTTTCTAGGCGAGATTTGACCTGCGCTGGGCTGATGAAAGCATCGAGTGGCGCGCCTCAAGATTTCCATATCCCCATACAAAACCGCTTCTTCTCCTTCCTTTCTATTCCCATCTTCCAACGTCATACACTCCTTCGTGCGCACCACGATAACTGCCTTACGACTGCGCTATGTCCAACATCACTCTGCTCACGAATGTTTCCGCCATGTCCGATCTGCCACCCTTGCCTTCTTACACCCTCACGCCTTTGAAGTCCCTCGTCCCCTATATCCCCGACCTCTGGCTCTCCTTGATTCTTACCTTTGTCGCCTACTGGGCCGCTTCTCTGTTCTTCCACTTCATCGATGTGTATGACATGTTTCCCCAGTACCGACTACATACTCCGGCCGAGATCCTGAATCGGAACCACGTCTCGAGGTACGAAGTTGCGCGAGATGTCATCATACAGCAGGTTATTCAGACAGTGGTTGGAGTATCACTTGGCCTTACAGAGCCAGCGGAGATGATTGGAAAGGAGAATTACGATGTTGCGGTCTGGGCGACGAGATTGAGGATTGCACAAAGGGCTCTGCCGCAGCTCCTAGGCTTGGTTGGACTCAACGCTGCAGCAATCTCCAAGAATCTCTCAGGATCACATCCAATGCTTGCGGGAGTTCTGGCTGGCGGAAAATACCCGTCATTGAGCGTAGGTTTGGATGTTGTCAGTGGGACACCAGTTCCAGCCTTTGCAGCATGGGAGATGTTTGCAGCATCAGCCATTTACTGGTACATTGTACCAATCATTCAATTCACAGTCGCCACCATCTTTGTGGACACATGGCAATACTTCCTTCATCGTGCCATGCACATGAATAAGTGGCTTTATAGTAAGTTGCAGCCCCTCTTTTCCCCGGCTATCCGGTCTAACAGCCCCTCAGCAACATTCCACTCCCGCCACCACCGTCTCTATGTCCCATACGCATACGGCGCCCTCTACAACCACCCATTCGAGGGCTTCCTTCTCGATACTCTTGGAGCAGGCTTGGCGTACAAGGTAGCCGGTTTAACCGTCAGGCAAGGAATGTGTTTCTTCGTTGGATCAACGTTCAAGACCGTGGACGACCATTGCGGATACTCCCTACCCTGGGATCCATTACAGCATCTCACAGGCAACAATGCTGGATACCACGACATCCACCATCAGAGCTGGGGCATCAAGACCAATTTCTCACAGCCCTTCTTTACATTCTGGGATCGGATATTAGGCACGATATGGACGGGAGACACGACGGCGAAGTATGAGCGTTCGAAGAAATCAGCGCAGTTCAAGATGGATGCGGAGAAGGTTCGACTATGACGAAAGATAATGCAGGGGCTTGTATCATATGAGAACGGAACGAGACGGACGCTTGACGGGAAGTAAACTCCTCTTTTGTGGCATTCTTGCGCATGTGTGGTGTTATGGCAGAGGGTTGGATTCGACGTAAGGGTAGTTCATGGCATCGGCGTTCGTGGCGGGTGTGTAAATGTTGTACTTGACTTGTACATTATGGAGACATTGAGCGGTCTCGGGTGATGACAGCGAGCAGTGCAGGATACCTTAATAGTAATACGTGATCTTTCTTCTGTGCAGGGTGCTTACTGGGGGTTAGTGCATCGTGCGGGAGCGGGAGGAGGGGTCGATCCGAAGCTCGGACGGGGTGGGATGATCCACGCTGCTGGCTCTGGAAACTACAATATCTGTAAAGCCCACAAGCATTGGCCACCAGATAAAAGCAAGCGCTTCCTTAACACCCTTCAATTCTCCTTATCAAGACATCAGTACATCGTCTTTCTATTGGCGGTCTTTAACAAAGTCCGCGGCCGCTTCATTTGCGGTCCCGAGGTGTCCGTCCAAATTGCTCTCCACGGTCCCGAAGAGCGAACTTGTGATGCTTTGCGGTCCCGAACCGATGTGCAACAAAACTTTGCTTTTCGATGTTACTTGCTATTGGTCTTAGGTCATTCTTAGCTCATCATGTCAGATGGGAGTCTTGGGCTTGCTTTTCGGGATCAAAGCGGAGATGGAATGAAGGCGTGCTGTTGATGTTGACTTGCGGATGGGCTTTCGTCTCGTATAGTCGGATGACCGCCAATTCTCTTCTTCGTACACAAAGTTTATTGAAGGAGTAGAGAGATTTATGAGTTCGCGTTTTGTGATAGCTGAGCTGATTCAAAGTTTGTTCGACTAGGTAGTGTGTTTAGAGTTTGAATGTCCCCGGACCACCTGGTACATTGGGAACATATGCAACAGAGTTACCGATCTCGATCACCTCTCAAAGCTTCACACCTTGGATTGGAGAGTTTGGTACATTGACTGCAATGAGCAACGAGTATCTCACGGATGAAATTTACCTCAGGTGGTAAGATGGGCTGGCTTTTTCAGAAATTAGAACCATGTATCCTTCAATGATCCTCAATGTACAGGACCAGCGTCGAACATTGAGCTCGATTTGCAACAAAAACTCGAACTTGGACGCAATTGTGGTGAATGCAGGGAGTTGATTTACGAAGGTGAAATGAAATCGGATCAGGAAGGTGAGTTAGAAAGTACTTTATTGAAAAGACAAGAAGCGCCTGTAAGGCGAAAGTCCCTCCCTGATGGCTAGCTCCTTCCACTTTAACGCAACTACTCCTTCAACTGTGATCACACCACCCCATGCTCTTCCTAACGGCAACATCAACTTCTCAATCTCTCTCATCGATGCAGCTTCAACTACAACTCTAACGTCGAGTCCGCACCCGCGGCATCAAAAGCCAATTTCGCAATACCGGTATTCCATCCCCCACTTCTTAGTCTCTACTTCAAGGCTACCTGCCTATCCACTACGACATCGTTGCTCATTCAGAGTCGCTACTCAGCATGGCTTCGACTTCCACGCCTGGATCCGCTCGACTCCGTTACTTTCTGCAACGACTCCCAAAGATTCAAGTTCCACGGAGAACTGCTCAACAAGAAGGACGGTTCACCTTCTTCGTCAAGCTTCCCACTGAACTCAAGGACCGAGTTTGGCACTACGTCGCGCAGGAAGAGAGAGTGATAGAACTTGATACGGCTTTTCAAATTTCCGGCATCCTGCAGCGAGGTTCGCCATGTTTTGTGTACTCTTCTTGCAGCGACCTTCTGAGCTAACTTTACCCAACTAGACCATCAGCTTCCTGTTCCACCAATCCTTCACGTTTGTCGAGATTCACGAGCTCAAGGCAAGAGATACTACACGAAGTGTGAAAGATGGCGCAAGCAGGATCTTTTGAACTTTGGATGTGGCACGACTGGGCCAGCAAGAAATGCCCTCTGGGTCAATTTCCAGCGCGACATCTTCCTTCGTAACTGGGATACGTCCGGTATGATCAGCCAGATGGGGCTTCACTTCCAGATCAAGATTCTTCGCATGGTTCAACATATAGCATTCATCGAGTATGGTGCCGAAGGCCGTCCATTCTGCAATCTCAAAAAGTTGACCAGCGACAACCTACCAATATACGCCTTCCCAACAAATTCAGTCAAGGATATCTCCCTCTACCGCATGGATTGGGCAGTTCCGGGCAAGCCTGAAAGCGTCGATGGAGATCTCTTGCGCAGGGAGCAGCTGGGCGGAATGGAATTAGAGAAGATAGGCGATGAATACTACACTCCGTGGGGCTCGGATGGAAAGAAAGTGCCGGTAAGAGTTCTATTCTGGTGGCCTGGAGAGCTGGATTTGATTCCTCTATGTTAGCCTTGTGAGCTGCCTGAAATTCCAAGTCTGGCTCTTGACGAACATTGGAGACCTGTGGCACAGAGAATCAAGACGTAGACGGCGGAGGGATAACGGCCTTGAGCACTGACAGGGAACGGATCAATATGGCGTGGCAGCTTCGGCTTTTTAGTAACAGCATTTTCCATTGTTAAGGGATTTGCTTTATAGGTAGCAACTTGCCCAAATGAATGTGATTCTCAGGTTTTCTCTGTGCTCTGTGCTCTGTGCTCTGTGTGATCTGAGTAACAATCAGAAGTAATGACATAAACTCTAACATATTCCAATCCGCCGAGAAGAGTGAAATCCTTGCCTTGCCTCCGCCCCATCTCGTCTGTTTCGAGATGCTGAGAAGAGCATCAGCCGTCATATTGACATACTCGCAAACAGCATAATTCATGCGCTTACACAAAGCATCTACTCCTCGAAATTTCGTAGTTTACAATTGACATACAGTACTCGCAGCTCCAATCTGACCTGACTCATCAATGCAATACATCTACTCCCCCCACACATTCGAGATACGTTCAAGAGGGTAAAATGTACGTATATTCATGCAACGCTGTGCCCCGGAAACACTATGTTTCAAACGCCCGAGACTCGGGACGGCGCGAGATGGATGTAAACATCCGTCCAATGCCGACTTCTGCCTTGATATCATAATCATAAAATCATAACTTATGATTTATAGATATGAGTGAGGATTATGGGGAAACATGAGGCTGAGTAGAATACCCGAGGGATGGAATGGAGATGGGGATGGGGTGACACGAACGGGCTTAAAATACTCGCATTGAAGGACAGAGGATTGGGGCGTTGAGGTACAGTCTGTTGTTTAACGTGGCAGAGAAGCAAGTGGAGATAGATGATGGTGGTATTTAGACTCTATTTTCTGAAGGGTGGAAGTCTGGTTCCAGAACCCAATCCTCAGGATTTAGGAACGGTGGGAGAATATTGTTCGCACAGGATGAACTGGCTAATGATATCTCGCCCCACATATGTTCAGCAGCCTCTGTGTTGCATGGCTCGGTACTTGGTTGTAGAAACACATTGTCTGGCCAGAATTCTAATGTCAGTACCGCTCAAATGTCGCGTCGCACCGTCGTGACAGTTTCGTTGGAACACGTTTACCCTCTGTATGACTCGAGAAAAGCCTTTCAACCTCGGCTCATTGTCTCGAGGCAAGGTTGTGCGGGTACATGTTGTGGAAAGACAAAAGCTTCCGCCTCGAGTATCATGACAACGCCACCCCCGTACATGCTGCCAGACTCGATGGATTGCTGTCAAATGCCGTGTCTGACCTGAGGAGATTGAAACGAAACAATCCCGACGTCTTCTTGGCGAGTCAAGACGTTTCCTTCTTTCCCCGAGTTTCAAGATGTCTAGCCAATGGCGCGCCACGATGCGGGAGGCGTGTAGAGTGAGATTTTAAATTGATGCTTCACACGCGTTCAGCCCTTGACGCGCCGTTGGCTTCTATTTGCGGTCAGGGGCGGGCAGCAAGGATGGCCAAATCTCGTTCCATATCCAGGGGCACAGCGTGTAATCTCTTCAAGGCTGCGCTTATTCTGGCAATCCCACCAATGGCCTGGTCCCCGTCGCAGAGGGGTCGTGCTCTTCGATTCGCTACCGGGCGATCGCCAATGGAACGCTGCAGGCTCCTCAGCCCAGCCTAAACTGCACTGGGCCAAGGGGCCCCGAATTAAGGGTCTGGAGCCTTTATCGGGCTCTCGCAAGCCACATGGTTCCTGACTGTGCCGCAGCGCTATCTGCAAAAGGGGCCCGAAGTTTAATCTGGAGTCCATATCAGGCCGCACGCCGTGCAACGGTGGAACTCTGGAAGCACGCCAACATCAGCAGCTTCAGGCGCATGAACGCTCAGAGTGCCGGCCATAAGGGAATTCAAACAGGTGGCTGTATCGGTGCGTCCCTAGCTGTCATCAGCGGCAGCGACTGCAGCCCAGATCCCTCGAATGGGCGACGTCATGCTCGAAAGGAGCAAAAAGAATCATGCTGCTGCGTGAGGGCAACCAGTGATGTGCTGCTCGTCTCGTAGCCACTGCCCATCAGTGCTCCGATTCATGCGTGGGTGCTCCTACGACCGTGGACTGGCTGCGATGTGTGGTCCCGATTGGCCTCCAATTACCTCTTCTAGGGCGAGCTGAGCCTAGTGCTTGAGATTGTTTGAGGTTCAGCTCCCTGACCCTGCTTTGTCCCGCGCCGTCTCTGTTCGGCTGGCCTGCGCCACGGCAGTCAAGCGGATGGGATGCATGGGCGTGGGTGCAAGTGGGCGGACTCCACATCGTGGGCAGCACGGCAACGGCACTGTGAAATATTGGAAATCAGACGCAGCCGCACAGGGTCACAAATCACAATACTGACCTCAGCAAGCCCTCCGGAAGGCCCGCCAGCGCACCAGACATCGGATTAAAATGCTTCCAGTCTCCCGCCCTGCGAAGGCCAGAGGGGGAAAGTACAAACTGCACGCAAGCAGCCTCGTCCCAAACACCACGCCTTCCTGCCGTCGAACGGCTTCCCTCCCCGCACCTCTCTCGCACTAAAGCTTCATGTTTAGGCCCAATCGTCCGGTGATTCCTGGCCTGCCATTCGAGCTCCACTGTCGCCATCTAAATTTCCAGTTTCCGCCCACTACAGGAATTACTTGGTCAGTAGCTGATGGCTAGCCCCGCCATCCAAGTACCCTCAGCAACCACCACCCTCAGCGAAGATCAAACCAACTTACTGTCACCACCTCAGCGCCAATTGCTGCTGACGAGCAATGCCCGCCCAGCATCGATCTTGACCTGCAATCCTCAAACACCGCCTGCTTTCCAAAATCTCTCGACATTGGACTCTTAAGCGCTCCCAAGTTTAGAAACGAGACAGACGAGACGGGCGTACCCATCACGGCGCTTCGCATCCCAGACGCGCAAGGCGACTGGTCCGAGGAATAGCACTGCAATTCCGCGAGGGCTTCCAGGGCCGTTTCTCAAACCTCGCGGCTATCCCAAACATACTTGAAGACGCGCAGGGAATATTCCTTTCTCGGGTCCAGCAGAAGTCTCCCATTCATCGGTCTCATCCCAACTCTCGGCTAGCTGCAAGAACATGCAGCCCTCCGATACAAGACCATAACCACGCCCTCGAGAAAAAGAGACCAGAACGTCATCGCCTTCTACCTTTCTTCTATCGCAATACTCCTCGCGGGCTGGTCCTGAATTTTAGTACGACATAATGGATACAGCTTTGATTACCTTCATGGTGTACGTCTAACTCCCTTCTTCCCCTGCTCTCGAGTTTGATATCGCGTTTGCACTCCACTCCTTGAACAGAACCTCGATGCTTTTTCAGAAACTTGGATCAAAGCAGAAGAATGTCAAGCAATATCAATGAACGAAAACAACTCAACACGCGGACACTGGTGGAGACCAAGTCAGGTCTCCCCAAAATTTATCACCGATGTTGAGGAAATGAAATAGACACAAGCCTTTGAGTCTCTCGCATCTTGCTGTTGGACGAAACCAAAACGCGCAGTGGAATGCTGCACTCGCCGTGGCACGACCGTCGGAGGATTGTCATGCTTTTGTACTCATGTACCCGTCGATCAAGGCATTGACATTGCGTGGCACGTCTGCTTGAGATGTCTGATCTTTAATTCAGTACGCAAGTCGAAGTCGACTGGCGTCTTGTTCTAAGATCTTGGCGTCGCAGGTTGTCCCCAGATGTATTGCTGATCTTAGTCGCGTACATTGGGACGAAACATCCCACATATCACACGCTGTTATATCATCATTGGTGGGAAAGTCCGCCCGTCCGATGTTTATTTGGATCCCGGAAGAACAGATTTCTATCTTTATGTGCCGCCCACTCGTCTCATCTCGAGGCCACATCTCTCCACAAAATATGGGCCGTCATTTGTTAAGCGATCGTGTTTCAATATACTGACTACGTTATAGGCAGACCGCACCTTCCACCACCTCGGTTCATTTAATCGGATCGTGGGATAATTTCTCCAAACATTACCCGATGGAACGAGATGTTCGACGCAGCCGGGGCCAATGGCGTGGGTGCTATTCTTTCGAGGACATCATTTGCGATGGGGATGGTGGAAGCAGTCCCAAACGAACGGGTGGTTTGAAGATGGGCTCCACATATTATTACTACGTACGTTATAAGTTTATCCGAAACTATCAACAAAAGAAACTCACGTTTATATATAGTACGAGCTGGATGATGGAACGGAACACTACGACGCGTCGATCCCGTTCACTACTTCTTGCCCGTATCTCCCAGGTCAACCAGTCAATCTTCTCTGGGTTCCAGTTGAAGTCCAGCCTCTACGTTTTCGAAGTGCTTCAATGAGTTCTATGGCGAACGGAGACCTGAAGACTATGAACCCTGCCGACAAATTCATGACGCCACGGGCACCTCCCCCAACTCCCAAACTAGCGCGTCTGAACACGTCGACTTCAGTCCTGGCGAAGCAACGAACTGCACGCTCACTTTCACCAACAACGTCCGAGAAGCCTCAATGGTCACCGCGGATGTTCTTTGGTCTAAGATCATTGAACTCGAAGGATCAAGATGCTGATAGACGTGGTCGGTCTTCTTCGTTGAGCAGGGTCCAAGTAGATGCCAGCGCTAGCACTCCATCGCTAGCCCTTCGATCGGACGAGATGAGGAAAGTCAGGTCGGTACCTCACACACGTGAGGTATCTCCTCAATCGTTCAAGAAGACAAGCTCACGGGAGCCCTCACCTCTTCGCCAATTGTTTTCTCAGGAGAGCAGTACATACACCTCGACCTCGCTTGTGATCCCCGATGAGATTGCAGAGGAAGCTGAGGATGATGATAACTTCGCTAGCCAACTCAGCCGAATGTCGGTCAACGAGAAGGGCATATTCACACCGCTTTCTCCTCCACCATCGATTTCCCGCCCTCCGATGGTCCGGGCTAAGACTGCCACAAACACCTCTAAACCACTTCCACAACTACCAGAAGAATTCCCTCTCATGCCAACACCGCTTCGTCTCCGATCTGCTGTCTCCGCTGCCGAACTCCCACGATCACACTTCTCTACCTCGACCATCTCCACAACGATCACTTCACCAACAGATAGTAGCTTCAGTTTCGGCGAGGAGGACTTGAATGAGGATGAAGACCTCACCGCCGACTCGGGAAGTGGTGATGAGTTCACCTACAGCCCTGTCCTCTCGGAGCCTCCCACCCAAGGATTCAGCGCCTACAGTCTACCAGAGGACCAATATGCATCCGAGCAGACACTCAGAAAAGAGACCCCGCTCACGCAATTGAACCAAACAACAAGCCGGGCTACCTTTGGCGCTTCACCACCCTTCCTCCCTAATCCCGTCCCAGATGTAGAGAGCATGAGCACGCTCGAGCAACTATTGCACGACATGGGTTATCTCGGCGACGCCATTGTCGGCAAATAGACACCTCCATCATCATTTCCTTTTCTCGAGAGAAAGAAATTGTACATTCTGTATTAATGTCCGTCAACCTCCGAAGCTCCATCTTGAGCATTTTGGACTCATGTTTGCTTGTCAGAACCTCGTCTTTCGTTTGTAGCAATTATGATTGTGTGTTTGTGGGTCTGGATTTAGCGGGAGTTTTAAGGAACTAGGACATAGGACTGGGACATGGAAAATAGGCCATCGTTTGGGGTGGGCTACGCGATACCCTTGGGTTTTAGCTTGAGCATTGCTTGGGCTGGATTTTGCTTGCTGTTTGTGTGTTCTAACATGAGAGAGAGGATGAGAAGGTGTAGATTCGAGCAGTCCGTTGCTAGATCAGAGGAGGAGACTGTAGATAAGTAGATGAATGGATGCTGTGCCGAGTCGCGAGTTTCGATTTTCATTGCTTCGTTGAAATGTGAATTTGAGAACACTCTCTAGACTGCACGCACACTATCCCCCAGTGTACCGTGGTACCGATTCCAGATCCTTGAAAAGCTGTTTGACGTCGCCTGTCTCACAATTTCGCTTCTTGCCTAGGCTAATAATAACGCAATATCGAATCTCGGATCAAATGAGATGCATTGAAGGCGTGCTTCCTTTATAGCACATAAAGCTATAGACAAGGTCAGAATAGACTTCATGCACGGCAGACGCTAGCATCACATTGCGTGCTGAACTTGAACTTGAAAGGGGCATGTCACGCGATCGCTAGAATATGGGCTTGGTGGGCGGTTGACTCTCGATGCCCGCAATTCAAATTATTAAGACGATCTAGCTACCAACTCCCACCCCAGCTTCCTGTCTACATACCTCTATCAACGCACTCAACACCCTGATCCCCCTCCTCCTTTCACCCCACGTCTTCAAGCCTGCCAGTAGATTCCTACCCTCGACGAGAACCCGAACAGGTCCTTTCGCAGAACACAGATTCCCGACGCCCGTGATGTTAGCCCGCATGCTCGCCCCTCTCTTCACGAACAGCTGCACGAGCTCATCGTCTGCTGGACGATCGAGCTGCATGGAAGTAGGGAACAAGGACTCTGCTTCCTCGTCATCGTCCTTCGGGGACTGGGAGTCAGGCGGTTGAGGGGGCGGAGAGGTGCGTGCCGCGAATGTGCCGTATGCCCAAAGGGCGAGCGTGGCGAGGAAGACGGACGACGGCTCGTAGAAGGCGTCTGTGGAGAAGCGGCGCACGTGCCAGAAGAGCACGCCGGCGTGGATCATGGCGAGACGTGCTTTGTGCTGGTCTTCGAGGGCCCAGCGCTGGATGTACGTTTTTAGGGTGGGGATGTCGAGGTCTTCTTCTGTTGTTGGGAGGGGCTCGTTGGTTAGGAGGTGTGCGAGTTGTACGATTTGGCGGAAGGGCGTGAGGAGGATGACTCGTGCGAGGTGTAGGTGTAGGACTGTGGGATGCTCCATTCCGGATGCTGCTCCGATGACACTGTTTGCGTGCCAGTGAAGGATGTCAAGACAATCGCATGCTGAATTGCGCCATTTGGAGTACGTCTGAATTCCTGGTAGCCAGACGGGCATGGATCTTGAGATGGTCTTGATATCCTGTTTCTCTGCTGTGGGCGTCCAAAGAGTGAGGGGTTGTTTGAAATATGCTTCGACTTCCCATGTGCGGCGGAAGAGTGCGTGGATGCACAAGATTCGACTGAATTCGCCCGTAGAGGATTGAATGCGCTTTTCAATGTAGGCGAGTTGGACTGCTGCGTGGAGGGAGGGGCTCGCTGCTCACAGATCAGTATATTTTCTCGTTTAATGATTCAAACTGCTCACGTTCCGCACAGGAGTAGAGTTGCTGCCAGTCCAGTGCTGTCTGTGCCTCCCAGAGAACCTCTTGACAGGGTATTGGGACCCGAGCATCTTCTAAGGACAAGAGAGGGCGTCTCTGGAAGTGGAATGCCCACATACAGTCTAGCCACTATCGTGATCTGTGAGCAATCTCCGCAAAATGTAGTCGAGAAACTTACCCATATGCAATACCCCGTCCGCCGCCGACTTTCTGCTTCATGCCATTTCCTCCAACCATAATCAATATCTTCTGTTCCATTAATGTTTGACTGCTCAGCTTCTGAAAGTGTCCTTGACCATTCCGTGCTGCAAAATGAAGCGAGTTCACCGTGGTAGGCTTCCGCCATTGTCGAAAGTCGCTCATCGCCACAATATATCATACCGACACAGTTCAAAAGCTTTACCTGCGTCAAGAATAACTTGGAATGTCTTGGATAATTCCTATTTTCGGCCTAGAAGGTCAATCAGAGGCAGAAATGACAAAAGGGGAACTTGGAAGTTACCACAGTCGCTATTGCTCTACGTAAGAACTCATGCATAGAAACACTGAAAGATTCGGAGTGTTCGGCGTCGAGATAATGACTACCAATGGCGGCCATTGCCAACAGGAGCAACCAGTGAGAGGAAGAAATGTCGAACGTTGCTGGGTGTATGAATGGCAGAATGGAATCAAAATTATCTCTGTATAGGAGTATACATACGCTCAACACCTGCCGTGAAGGGAATGCGGCATCGTAGAATTTCGAAAAATGATTCGTTGTGATGCAATTATGGGTAAAGCTTTCCAAGATCTCTGAGTAACTCGTTTGGGGAATCTGTTTCGTCTCCGCGACTTCTGGAACATCCCCAACCTCGGGGAATTTGAATGCAGGAAATGTTTCCTCGCTTCCAAGTGCGGAAGCATGAGCATATGAGTCCGAATGTCGGTATGGTATTTTGCGAACTCGTGGCAGTCTGGCTCCATCGCCATCAACATAAAAGTGGCCACCACTGTGTGTACTTTGAGTACTCGGACTCGAGACGTCTGGACCATCAACGGCTTGTGATTGCCTCCTCATCGAATCTCGTGCTTTTAATGCTTGTCGTGGTGTTTGATTCTGGCCTGGGTTTCCCAAGGGATAAGTGAGATTGCTGGCCTGTGGTGTATGCCCAAAGAACAGAGACTGCTGATCGAAGGGCGCGAGGTTTCCATCAATTTGAAAATCAGGGGTCCAATTGTCTGGAAGCCAATTGATCGAGGAGAAATTATTTTGGTACCACGGTTCTGGTACGCCGTTGTGATGTTGGGTCTGCTCAGATTCTGCCCCATTGCTTATAGCTAAGGACCCGACGTTGGCCTGTTGTTCCATGAAAGTTTGTATTGGAGCCGAGCTGGAGGGGACTTCCATATTCTGTGGCTCACTGCGACTGATAGGAGAAGTGAGTGGTTGTGTGTTGTGGACTCCAGATAGACCAGGAGACATCGCCGCTTGCAACTGAACACTGTTTCGCACGAAAGATAATGCATATTCTGATGAAGCATGGCTTTGGTAGAGAAAGTTATTGGGGTCATGGGGCCTAGGAAGAGCATCTGAGGTCGTGGTGTGAGTCTGGTCATGATCCTGATTCATTCGAGGGGAAGCGGATGTATTGGAC
>Ga0302140_10007022_pt1 | contig 14111 bp, 14 predicted proteins | sample I_Bog_E1_1_FD_202095 | JGI IMG/M metagenome (GOLD analysis project Ga0302140, IMG submission 202095) | Peat permafrost microbial communities from Stordalen Mire near Abisko, Sweden - I_Bog_E1_1 | ecosystem: Environmental > Terrestrial > Soil > Wetlands > Peat | place: Sweden: Abisko, Stordalen...
GAGCGCCTTTGAACTCCCAGTTGTTGAACCACACCTCTTCCGTCGTCCCGTAGGCCGATTCGGGGTTGAACATGCCGTCGTGGGTCACGATGCACTTGAAGCGGTCGGTGTGGCCGAGCACCCAGTCAGCCATGTAGCCGCCGTAGCTCGCGCCCAGGGCGCACTCGCGCGTCTTGTCGATGAAGCTGTAGTGCTGCTCGGCGTAGTCGAGGCCGGTCATCAGGTCAGTAAAGGGCTTGCCGCCCCAGTCGCCATTGACGCCGTCGACAAAGGCCTGTCCGTAGCCGGTTGAGCCGCGCGGATTGATCATCACGACGACGTAGCCGTTGGCGGCAAAAAGCTCGGCATTCCAGCGGTAGCTCCACGAGTCGCCCCATGCGCCTTGCGGGCCGCCGTGGATCAGGAATTTCAGCGGGTATTTCTTGGCGGGGTCGAAGCCTGGGGGACGGATGAGGAAGCCTTCGACTTTGGTTTTATCGGTGGCGGTGAACCAGAAGGATTCCATCTTGGGCAGATCGAACTGGGCGAGGAGAGCGTCGTTGAGGTGGGTGATGCGTGTTTCCTTTGTGTAGGCGGCATCGATGAATCCGTCCGGCTTTCCATCTTTGTCAACGGTGTTACCACTCTCAATGACATTTTGTAGCTTGACCACCTCGCTCGGTTGTCGCATCGTCATTCCCGTAGCTAGCAGCGTATCTTCATTCGGGAGTGGGTGCAGCCCCGACCATTCAATATGGTGTGCGTTCGAAAGGCTGTTCTCAATCATCAGGTTGTAGGTATTGACAACCCCACCTAAAGTAACGGACTCCAGCACCGAGGCACCGTTGTTTGCAAAGGTAAGCAGAACCCCTCGCGAGTTTGGATACCATGCGAATTCGTCTACCCAACGATCAAGCTTCGGCAGCAAATCCTTGATTGTCTTCGCCGCGCGGTCGTAAAGCGCCAGCCGGAATTTGTCGCTTTCGTAGCCGGCGCGGGTCTGGGAGCGCCACGCGAGGTACTTGCCGTCGGGCGAGTAGGCGGGGTTGAAGTTGCCGCCCGCCGACGTGCTGACCTTCACGGGCTTGGCTGCCGGGTTGGTGAGATCGAGGGTAAAGATGTCGGCGTGGGTGCTGATGGCCGGCTCTTCGTCGAGGTTTTCGGTGAAGGCAAGCTCCTTGCCATCGGGCGCAAAGGCGCAGCCGCAGCCTTGATCGAGCGAGGGATAGTCCGGAGGCACGTCGCGGGGATCGTTGGGTGTGAGGTCGCGTATTCCACCGCCCTCAACCGAAGCCAGAAAGAGATGGCTGCGCTTATCCCCGGTGAAGTGGTCCCAGTGGCGATAGAGCAGGTGGGTAAAGATCCGCGCCTTCACCTTGCTGTCAGCCAGCGCGGCGTCGCGGTCGTAGTTGCATTCGGCGCCTGAGCCGCCATCCTTCGGGGCGATCGCCGGGCAATCCGGGAAGACAGAGGAAGTGAAAACTACGGAGTTTCCGTCGGGAGACCAGAGGGCGTTGTCAGCCCCGGTGTCGAGATTGGTCAGCTTCTTGGGGTTGCTGGCCACGCCGGTTGCGGTGTCGAACTCCGCCAGCCAGACCTGCTGCGAACCCGTGCGGCCGCTGAGGAAGAGGATGCGCTTGCCGTCGGCGCTGAACTGCACGCCGCTGTCACCGGGGTGGGCCACGGCCAGCTTTTGCGGTTCGGCGGATTCAGTTCCGGCTGGGGCAATCGCCTGAATCCACAACTCGGCTGTTTTGGTGTTTTGTTCCAGATTGACAGTCGTTACCGAATAGGCCAGCCACTTGCCATCCGGCGAGACGGCGGTTGCGCCCAGGCGCTTCATCTTCATCAAGTCGTCGAAAGTCATGGGGCGCTTGGGCGGCGCGGTCTGGGCTGCCTGGGCAAGGCAAAACGGTGAGACGGTAGCGAAGGAGAGCAAGAGGGCAAGTGTCGATTTGCGCATGGGAACTCCTGATCGCGCCGGAAAACGATCCTATTCGCGCGAAGGAAAAGTGTACACCGATTGCATCCCGATGAAGGAGCGCCGGCGCAATGGCAGACCGGAGCAATACATGTAAAAGATTGGCGAAACAGCTTGAATTCGCTGGCATTCAGCCCGAAACCGGCCTAACATCCAAGCGAAGGAGAAACCTCCATGAAGATCGTGGTGTCAATTGCTGTTCTCGCCTTGGCGTCGGGTTTGGCTTACGCGGACGGGCCAAAGCCGTGCCAAGAGTTGAAGGATGAGATCGCGAAGAAGCTGGACGCAAAGAACATAAAGGACTACACGCTGGAGATTATGGCGAAGGACAAGGACGCGGACGCGGAAGGCAAAGTGGTGGGTACTTGCGAGGGCGGGACGAAAAAGATTGTCTACAGCAAAACCTCAGCCCCGCCCAAGACCCCGGCTCCGGCAGAAAGCAAGCCCTGATCGCCATGGGCCTCGGCTCAGGAAGACAGCATTCGGGGGGCGATTTACTTGTTCTCGTTGCCGGTAAGGCGGAAGGTGATGGTACCCCAGAAGAGGCGTGCGCGCATCTGGACAGGCAGGTGGCGCTCGTCGTCTGTATACCAAATCCAGATATTGCCGCGATTTTTGACGACGCCCGCGTCGGCGGTGGGCTGCACGCGCAGGGTTTTGAATGTACCCAGCGCGGTTTTGATCTCTTCGCGGCCTTCCACTTTCATGGTTACGGGGACGGTATGCAGGGCATCGACCACCGGGATGACGAAGCTCTTGCCCACTTCCATGGGCTGCGAGGATGCGTAATAAATGCCGGAGAGCAGGTCGGTAAGGCAGCCTGGCACGGGCGACTCGATATGCTTGGTCTGGCCCGTGACCATATTCTTTTCGTCGAGGATGGATTTTCCCTGGGCATAATCGAGCCTGAGCGTGGAGTTGATTTGGCGTCGGCCCTCGACGGTCTGCTTATCAAACTCGTAGGTGCAGCCGGTGGCGCGGTCGAAGGTGGATTGGAAGCGGTCGCCCACGTGAAAGAGCAAATTGATTGCGCCGATGGTGTCAGCGTTGGCGCTGATGCGCTCGCGGTCGCCGGTGGCCTCAAAGCGCAGAACGGCCGTGCCGGCGGGAAAGACGCGCCAGTCCACCGAGTAGGTGAGGGTCTGCTTCTGCGGAAAACTATAGCCCGGATGCGGCGGCGCAAGCGGAGTTGCCTGCTGGCCAGCGGACGCGACGGCCAGGGCAAAGGCGCAAAAAATAGTTGCTGCGGTAGTGCGCTTCTTCACCGTCAGGTTGGGCTCCTTGGAAGTTGACAATTCTGGCGCGGGATACGCTCAGCGCAGCCCATGCACGATTGCGCCCAGAGCCGGCCGGAGGAAGAGCAGGCTGAGGTACAGAAGTGCGGCCCCTATACCAGCATTGTACTCGCGGTGCCTGAGGTAAAGCGCAAGTGAAAAGCTACCAGATGAGGCGCCAGCAGCGGAATGGGCCGTTGGTGTCAGGCGCGGAATCAAGCGGGGTACCCGGTGGCAATAGGCGTCGAACTCGGGAAAGGCACCGCGTAAAAAGCGTTCCTCCGAGGCGATAACGGGGATGTAGATGACCGCAAACCCGCCAGCCAGCAGCAGGGCGATGGGCCAACTGAGCAGCGCCAAGGCAAACCCGGCGGCAATCAGCATCGATCCCAGGTAAAGCGGGTTGCGGGTGTGCGCGTAGGGGCCAGTGACGGTGAGCTCGCGGTTTTTCTTCACATAGCCTGCCGCGTAGCCGCGCAGCCACAAGCCGGGCAGCACCAGAGCCAGGCTCCAGGCCACGGCGACTGGTTGGGGCGCCTGCCGCCACAGGTTAAAGAGGTAAAAGCCCGCTGTAAGAAAGCCCAGGGGCACGCGGATGCGGCGGGCGATGCGCTGCCAGCGGGTTATCCAGTCACTCGGCTGCGAGTTGATGGGCTGCTGTGTCATCGGGCCGTCTCCTCGGCCAGCAGTTTGTCGGCGGCGTGCAACACATCATCCGGATGGATGGTCATCAGACCGGCCTCCGGGGCGGCGCGCCGGGTGTGGTCGCGGCGGCTCTCGGGACTGCGCAGAACTTTGGATCGGTTTCCAAACGGCCCGTTGCGGCTGGGATCTGTGGGCCCGTAGATGCCCACGACAGGGCGACCGAGGGCGCAGGCCAAATGAAGCGGGCCGGTGTCTCCTGCGATGACTAGGGCGACGCGGCGGGTGAGCGCGATGAGCTCGGCCAATGAGCAGGCGATTGGAGTGGCCACTCCGCCGGTTGCCTGCGTGATGGCGTCCGCGAGCGGCTCCTCGCCGGGGCCGACATTAATCAGAACGTGCAGGCCTTGGTCAATGAGGCCCTGGGCGACGACCGCGTATCGCTCAACTGGCCAGCATTTGGCGCCCCAACCGGCGCCTGGGTTGATGAGTACGGCTAGCGCATTTCCACCCCACGGACGTGCACCTGTCCGTGGGGACCCCGGCGCGCTCGCGTCGCGGGGCAGAATTTGGTTGGCCCAGGCTTCGGCGGCGGGGTCCACAGGCAGCCACGGGGTGACGGGGGCGAGATCGTCACCAGCCACCGCCGATGCCAGCTCCATATCCTGCTCGATGACGTGCGCGCCGTGCGTGGCCACGCGCTCAGTGAAGAGCCAGCGGGCAGCGCGCTCGCGCGGCGCGGCCTCGCCGATCCGCCTCCGGCAGCCCGCCAGACGGCCTAGCACCGCCGACCGGATTGCGCCTTGCAGGTCGAGTATGGCGTCGTAGTTTTCGGCTTTGAGGGCGGCTCGCAAGGCCGTGATTTCACGGATGGTTTTCGGGCTCAGCGGCGCTTTACGCCAATCTTTGGTGGGCGCGAGGTGTAGGCGGTCGACAAGAGGCTGAGCGGGACCGCGTTCTGCGCTACCTTCCGCCGCCAGCAGCGCCCGCCAGCGCGGTTCCACTGCCCAGTCGATGATCCACTCTGGATGGGCCTGACGCAGCGCTGTCACCGCTGGCAGCGCGTGCAGAATGTCGCCCATGGCGCCCAGCCTGACCACGAGCAAGCGAAACTTGGATTGCGTCTGCAAACTCTGATTTTCTCACAGGGGCGGGTGCATCGGACGGGGGCACAACTCTCTTGAGGTAGAAGTTGGACAGTGGCTTATGAGCGATGAGCACGCTCGGCCCGGTGGCCCCCAAATGCATGGATGGTTCTGGTTCCAGCCAGAGCTTCGCCACCGTGCGGCACGCCACGTGGGATGAAGTATTCCTCCCCGGCTCTCACGGGAATCCGTTCGCCATGAATGACCAGGGTATAGCAACCCTGCACCACGACCATGTATTCGTCGTAATCGTGGGCGTGTGGCGCGGATTCAGCGGTTTGACGGCAGGTCCAAAAAGCCATCTGGCTTCCATCCGCACCGTCGAAAACAAAACCCTCTACGTCTGGAGTCGCTTGACTAGACTTCGCGATCTCGTTGGCTGGATGCTTCATGAATTCTGGAAAATCGATCATGGCTGCAAACATTGTCCCACTTTCACAATACCGAGCCTGAAGTCATTCTGCCTTTGTACTCCGGATCACCTGCCCCACCAACCAGTCGATGGCCTCATCTTCATTATCAATCTCGATGCGGAGGCTGGCGGTCTTGAGTGGCACGCAGTCCGGGAAAGAGGCTGAGAGCTTCCCCAAACGGACTTGGTCCTTCTCGGTAGTGAGGAAGGCTGTGGTTCCTTCCGTACGGGCTTCGGTGTAAAGTCTTGCTTGTGAAACGCTCAATGGTGGGATTCGTTTTAATGCTCGCGATGGTTGCAGGTGCGGCAGGACAGAATGCTGCTTCTCAGGCGCCGAGCAGCAGTCACTTTTATTGGAGTATCCGCAAAGCCCACGAATTGGACTACAACCAGACGATTCGCAACTCTCCGGGCCTCGGTCCCGCTGAGAGGGCAATGCTCATCAAGACAGTTGCCGGGCTGATTCGGCCATTCATGGAAGACAGAGAGATTAGTTCTGAGCGTGAGTTGCGGCAGATAGCCGCAAACACCAGGGTGGAATTAGTGGACCTGGATGGCGACGGGATTCCAGAAGTGATAGCGCAGGCAAACGACATCAGGGCTGGATGCGGAGCGACAGGCAACTGCGTATTCTGGGTGTTCAAGAAGGCCTCGGGCGGCTACAAACTACTTCTTGACACGCGCGACAAAGACGGGATCGGTGGGGCCGAATCGATCACTGTCGAGAATTCCCGCACGAACGGATTTAACGATTTTGTGCTGGCAGTGCATGACTCTGCATTTGAGAAAACTTTGTTGGTCTATCAATACAAGAATGGGCTCTATCGGGAGTGCACGTGCTATGACGCCAGTTGGATATCAACGGTGGGGGGAAAATGGCTTAATCTCAAGCATCCTGTGATTAGCATCGGTTGCGAGTAAAGAGGCCATAAGTTCAGCGTCCATCGCCCATCAGAGCATCTGAACCAGCCGGTCCGTCAGCCAGGCGAGGGCGGCGTCCTCGTCCTCGATCTGGATGCTGAGGCTGGCGGTCTTGAGGGACAGGGAATCTGGGAATGAGGCGGAAAGCGTACCAAGCCGGACCTGATCCTTTTCAGTGGTGATCAAGGCTGTGGCTCCCGCCTCGCAGGCTAGGTCTTTAAAGCGCTGTAGCTCGGCGGGGGTGTAGCGGTGATGGTCGGGGAAGGCGAGGCGGAAGACGAGTTGCAGACCCAAGGCTTCGAGGCCGGCAAAGAACTGCTCAGGGCGGGCAATGCCACAGAAGGCCGCGACAGGGCCGGATTCACTTCCGAGCGGGGCCGGAACCTCCATCGCGCGGCGCAACCGCCAGACCGGGCCCGCGAAGCCCCAGGCGCGCAAAGCAGCCTCCAACTTAGGAGCATCGTCCTGTGCGGGAATCGCGATGACGGTGGCCCGCCGGGCAGCTTTGAGCGGCTCGCGCAGATTGCCAGCGGGCAGCAAGCTGTCGCGCCCGTCGCGGCTGTCTAGCAGCAGAATGTCGATGTCGCGATGCAGTTGGCGATGCTGAAAGCCGTCGTCGAGAAGATGCACGGCGGACTTCTCCGAATCGGACGGTTCGGTCTCGGCCAACTGCCCCGCGTCATACCGCTGCCGAGCCACGAAGACCGGCACGTCCGCCTGGCGCGCGATCAAGAGAGGCTCGTCGCCAAATTCTTCGGCGGTTCCGTCGGGGTTGACGCGGGCGGGGCGCTGGCTTTGGCGTCCATAGCCCCTTGAGAGTACATCCACACTCAGCCCGCGCTGTGTGAGCGCCATGGCCAGGGCGATAGTGAGAGGTGTTTTACCGGCTCCGCCTGTGGAGAGGTTGCCGATGCTGACGACCGGGAAGCGCAGCCGCCGCACCGGCTCCCAGCCATGTTCGATGCGCAGATTGCGGATGGCCAAGCCTGCTGCGTAAAGCGGCGTCAGCGGGGCGAGCCAGGGTCGTCTCATCGAGTTCCCTCCACTTGCTTGAGCAGTTCCTGAATCGCCTCGACGCAGCGCGCGGTTGCGCCGGCCTGTTGCTCAAAGACCTGCTTTGCTCGTTCACCCATCGCATTGGCAGCGGTCTGGTCGCACAGTAGGTCGACTAAGACTTTGGCAAGCGTCGCCTCTTCCGCGATGCCAATGGCGTTATGCGCCCGCAGGTCGTCGGTGATGGAGCGGAAATTGGCATAGTGCGGTCCCATCACGATGGGCACGCCGAACTGGGCCGGCTCCAACGGATTGTGGCCACCGGCCGGGATCAGGCTGCCGCCGACAAAGGCTACAGCCGCAGGCGAATAGACCGAGGCCAGTTCGCCGATGGTGTCGAGAAGGACGATCTCACCGGGCTTGAGGGGTTGGATTGCGCCTGCGGCTTTGGATTTCCAATCCGACCGCTTGATCCAAGGGAAGCCGGATTGTTCGAGCAGCGCGGCCACAACGCCGAATCGTTCGGGATGCCGTGGCGCGAGTACCATGGCTAACTTCGAATCGGCTTCGAGCAGCGGTGGCCAGGCCTCAAGCAGAGCGGCTTCTTCGCCCTCCAGTGTGCTGCCTGCCACAACCAGCCGCAGATCTGCCGCAAGCGTCTTCAACTGGAGTGTGGCCTCGGTTTCCCCGGCAGCGCGCACGTCGAATTTAAGATTCCCGGCCACCGAAACCCGCTCCGGCAGGCAGCCGATGGCCAGGAGGCGTTCCGCGTCGGTCTCGCTCTGGGCTAGAACCCGGCTGAGGCGCTCTAGGAAAGGCTTCCACAGCCAGCGGAGCCGTTGGTATCGCGGCCAAGAGCGGTCGGAGACGCGGGCATTGACCACCGCGACCGGGATACCCCGGCGAAAGCAGCCGCTAAGCAGGTTAGGCCAGAATTCGGTCTCGGCCAGGATGAGGAGCCGAGGCTTGAGGGCATTCAAGTAAGCCCTCACCGCCCAGGGCAGGTCGAGCGGGCAATAGAATACGCGGTTGGCTCCAAAGCGTTCCCGGGCCAGAGCCTGGCCGGTTCGAGTCGTGGTGGAAATTGCCAACTGATGTCCAGGGAAAGCCGTGTCCAGCTCGCCAACCAGCCGGCTTACCGCCAATACTTCTCCTACTGAGACGGCGTGAACCCAGATGAGGGGCTGGTCGTCTTGACCCTTGAGAAAACGTACACGCCCGAGGCGCTCCATCAGCCCGTCGCGGTACTTTTGTGTGGTGGCCATCCGCCAAAGCCACCATGGCGCCCCGGCCACCAGGACCACCAACAAGGCCAGATTGTAAAAAAACAAAATCATGAGTTACCGAACTGGGCGTCCCCCGGTCTAACCCTCAAATGATACAGTCATGCACGATGAGGGTTTCTCGGGCATATCCGCTGCTTGTGGTTTGTCTGGCGCTGCCTGCCGCGGCCAGCGACCACGCTCCGCCCGCCGTGCAGCCGGCCACGACGTTTGCCGCGGTAGAAGTGCATGACAACGAAAAAGTTGCGGTGGCTGCCGAACCCTATGACACACGCGAGAAGGAAGCCATCTTCCGCATTGACTATCTCGGCCACGGCGTGATGCCGGTGCGGCTGATCGTTACCAACAATGGTGATCGGCCTATCTCCCTGCGCGATGCGCGGATTCTATTTCTCACTGCCGCGGGCGACAGGATTCAAGCCGCCGAGCCGGAGGATGTGGAGCGGCTGCTGAACGACAAGGAGAGAAGGGGCAAGAGCATTCCGATGCCCGGTCCCATCCCCAACATTAAAATTAAGCCAAAGGCCAGCGATAAGGACGTTGAGGCTGACTTCGACACCTTGGAGTACGGGGCCTTGGTGGTGGAACCGCACACCACACGCGCCGGATTCCTGTTCTACGATGTCTCCGGGCTGGACCACCCTCTCCAGGGCGCCAAACTCCACCTGCATAAACTACGCGATGCCGATGGTAGTGAGCTATTCTATTTTGAGATTCCGTTCGATAAGTACCTTAAATCCAAATCCAGTCAAATGAACTGACCAGGGAATAGACCAATAGTCGTATGGCCCCCCGTTCCCGGAGGAATGTTAGGATTTTGTAGGGCCTCTCGCTGCTGGAAGCCGTCGCCTCAGGGGATCGCATGGCAAAAAAGCCAAATTATGGAATCGACGCGCCTATCGTCGTGGGCAGTCTGCTGCTCGCGGGCGCGGCTTTTGTTGCCATTGCTGTGAAGTTCCCGAGGATCACGTTCGGCCACACCCAGTTCCTGCTCTTCCCAGGGGTTTTGTGGCCGGCGGCTTGGTGCATCCTTACCGCTGGGTTGATGGTGCTTTATTCCAAATCGGGCAAGCTGCGCCATCGCGACCGGATGCTGGATAAGGTGCAGTGGACAGGTACTGAAGCCGTGCTGGACGTGGGTACGGGACGCGGTCTGCTGCTGATCGGAGCCGCCAAGAGGATCACCAGCGGCCATGCCTCGGGGATCGACATCTGGAGTTCAAAAGATCTCTCAGGCAACGGCCCAAAGGCGCTGATGGCCAACATCGAACTTGAGGGCGTGGGTGACCGGGCCAACGCCTTAAGCGAGGATGCCCGCAACCTGAGTACACCGGATGCATCTTTTGAAGTGGTTCTCTCCAACGGCTGCCTCCACAACATCGGCGACCCGGCCGGCCGGGCAAAAGCCTGCGCGGAAATTGCCCGCGTCCTCAAGCCAGGCGGCGTAGCCGTCCTCTCGGACTACAAGCTGATGCGTGAATATGAGGCGGAGTTCAAGAAATGCGGCCTTGTGGTGGAGATGTGCCCGCTCGATTGGACCGGGACGTTTCCCCCGCTGCGGATTCTGGTGGCGCGTAAGCTTGCGCCCAAACAAAATCCACCGGCGCCAAAACAGCCGCCACAGCAGCCTGCGCAAAAGCAGCGCCCAGTAAAGCCTAATCGAAATAAGTAGCCGTGGTTGTATCCGTCTCCCAGATGGTCGCATCTTTCACGCGCACACGTCCGCCTGTCATCTCCGCGAGTTGCTCGTTGGTCTGGTCGTAGAAGTATTTGGCCAGGTTTTCCGCTGATGGATTGAGTACCGTAAAGGGCTCCAAATCGTTCAGCATCTGGTGGTCGATGCGCTCAATCACCGGGCGCAGCACCTGCTTGAGCAGCTTGAAGTCAAGCAGCAGGCCCGCCTTGTCCAGCTCGGTCCCAGCCAGGGTGACGCGGATCTTGTAGTTGTGCCCGTGCGGGTTCTCGCACTTGCCCTTGTAGTTGCGAAGATAATGGCCGGATGAAAACCCAGCCTCCACGGTGACTTCATACATCGGCGTTTGCTCTTGTCCTGTACGGGGAAGAGTCCCTGCCTTGATTTTAGTTCTTTTCGCCGCGGCGTCGGCGTCTCGCAGCCTGGCGCGCCTCTTCGCTGTGCCGGTCTACCTGCTCAAATAGGTGGCTCATCACGCCGATGAGCGCCGCCGCCAGCCCCAACAGGAGCAGAAACATGGCCACCGTCCGCCACAGCGACGCGTTGGCCGGCAGCCCCGGCTGGAAGCTCGATGGCGCCAGCGCCATCCCCGCCGAAACCAGCGCGAAGAAACCCAGCGTTGCAGCCAGAATGTAGAAGTTGCGCGACATAATCGACGTATCGAACAAGCTCGATTCTACAGTTTGTCGTTGTTACCGATTTTCAAAGAACTCCTGCACATCCGTGATCGTCGCTGTCATGCGGTAGGGTGGCAGGCTGGCGAGAAAAGTTTGGCCGTATCGTTTTTGGGTGATGCGGTTGTCGAGCAGCACCAGCACGCCGCGATCTTCAAGAGAGCGGATCAGGCGGCCGAAGCCTTGCTTGAGGGTGAGCACAGCCGCCGGAACCTGATAGTCGAAGAAGGGTTTGCCGCCGGCCTCTTCAATGGCTTTCATGCGCGCCGCGACCACCGGGTCGCTAGGCACGGCAAAGGGCAGCCGGTCGATGATAACGCAGCTCAGCGCCTCGCCCTGCACGTCCACGCCCTGCCAGAAGCTTGAAGTCCCGAACAGCACCGCATTGGGCGTTTCACGGAACTGCTCCAAGAGAGCCTTGCGCGGCGCCGTGCCATGCAGCAGGATGGGAAAGTCCAGCACCGGCATGAGGCGTTCGTAGAGGTCGCGCATCTGGCTGTAACTGGTGAAGAGGCAGAAGGCGCGGCCTCGGGTGATCTCAAGTACGCGCCGGATGCAGCGCGCGGCAGCCTCGGGAAACTCGGGATCGCGCGGGTCGGGCATCTCCGGCGGCAGATAGAGCAGCGCCTGCTCGCCGTACTTGAAGTGCGATGGCACCACCAGTTCGCGCGCCTCGCGCAGGCCCAGCCGCTTGCGCATGTGCTCAAAGCCGCCCTGCACGGTGAGCGTGGCCGAGGTGAGCACTACGGTCGGAATCGTCTCGAAGACGAGCTCGGAGAGCAGTGCGGAAACGTCGATGGGTGTGGCCTGCAAGAACGTTGTCCGCGATGCGCTGCGTGCGGCGGACCTTTGAGGGGATGTAGCGGACGCCGGTGCTCCGGAGATGCGCCGCTCCATCCAATAGACCATGTTGTTGGCGTTGGACTCGAGCAGAAACTCAAGCTCGGAGCGTAGGCGGGCAACGCGCTTCTTCAACCCCGGCGCTTCGTCGATGCCCTTCAGCGCTTCCATCTCCGCTTCCAGTCGGCGCAGCGTGGTGCGCACGGCCATGTAGAGGTCGCCCGAGGTTTCCAGGAACTCTTCGCGCTCTGTGAAGGGCTGACGTCCATCGCCAGCCATGGGCAAGCCGGCAAAGAACATGCGCGCGCGTTCGCGGAGCTGCTGCGTGGCTGCGGGCAGGTTCTGCGCGCCTTCTTTGCCGCGAAGCAGTGTGTCAGTGTCCCGCGCGAGTTCCTCAAACCGGATGTTGCTCACTGAAAGCCCAAAATAATTTGAGGCTACTTCCTCCAGCTCGTGCGCCTCGTCGAAGACCACCGCTGCGGCCTCGGGCAGAATGCCTGCATCGGGCGCGCCCGCGGCCTCCTGCCGCACGCTCAGGTCGGCAAAGAACAGGTGGTGGTTGACGATGATGATGTCCGATTCGAGCGCCTTGCGCCGCATCTCGGTGATGAAGCAGCGGCGATAGTCCGGGCAGGTTGATCCCAGACAGGCCTCGGTACGCGCATCCAGCTTGCTCCATAGCGCGCTGGACTCAGGCATCCCCGAAAGCTCGGCGCGGTCGCCTGTCTCCGTGGTCTGCTCCCACTCGCTGATCTGCCGGTATTGGTCGATCTCTTCGAGTCCTGAAAGAATCGGCTGGGTGCGCAAAGCGACCAGCTTGTGGCGGCACAGGTAGTTGGCGCGGCCCTTCATGTAGCAGACGCGCAGCGGGCCCAGCAGCGTTTCGAGGAAGGGAATGTCGCGGAAGTAGAGCTGATCCTGGAGGGCCTTGGTGCCTGTGGACACGATGACGCGCTGGCCGGTGCGCAAAGCGGGCAGCAGGTAAGCCAGCGTCTTGCCGGTGCCAGTGCCGGCCTCGACGATCAGGTGTCGGCGCTCGGCGAGAGCGCGCTCTACGGCCTTGGCCATTTCGAGTTGGCCGGGCCGGTACTCGAAAGGCAGCGAAGATTGCGCCAGAATGCCGCCCGGCGCAAAGAACTCATGCAGGGAGGGCAGTGCGCGGGTTGTTGTGTCGCTGGCGGCCATCGGGACTCACTCCATCATAGAGAGCGAGCCTCTCCTATCGACTGCGGTGCCGCAGATGCGGAATCAAGGGTAAGACTGTCCCCAGCCAAAATCCGATATCTTCCCCGATGAATTTGGGTGCTACGGCTTCTCGCTGCGGCCCTGGCTGTAGCGAGAGTCCATCCATCGGCCGATCATAAACGCTTCTTCAGGATTGGTTGCGCCTTCGAGCGCCCTTGCGCTCTTGATCAGCTTCTTGCGGACCGTTGCGGCGCGTTGCGCGGCCATCGCCTTTTCCGCAGCGGCGGCGTAGGGATTGACCGCATTGGAATTCATTTGGCTTCGCTGGATGTGCATCGTCACTTCCTCACAGGCAACGGTGCAATTGCTTGGCCTTAATCGCGCCGAGTACATAAGAAAAGTCTCATGTTGAAAGAGCGCTGCGCCGCATACTACTCAGATGAGTGAATTAACGACATTTAGCCATGGCCTATACTATCTACGGGCACGGACTCAGCTCTCGCGGCGGTTTGAGAGAGGCAGAGCCGGGGCAAGAAGCCATTGTTCTGCGAGGGAAGCAGCCGGTGGCGAAGATTGTGCCGATGCAGCCGCAAGTGCCGCTGAATCCTCCAGTCTCTGAACATCCGGAGAGATGACCCGTTCAGTTAAAGAATCTGCATCGTTTGATTTAGCCTCGCAACGCCGTGGCTGGATCTTCGATTTGTGTGGTGTAAATCAAGTTTTGGATTGATGTTGAGTGTCTGCCCGATATGGCTGAACTTTGACTGGAGATTATTTTGGGGAAGTATCGCAGATCGGTTGTACCCACACAGCCTGGCGCTGCCGCGCTGCCGCTGGTGGCCATTGTGGGCCGGCCCAACGTGGGCAAATCCACGCTCTTCAACAGGCTCACCAAGAGCCGCCGCTCGATTGTGGGCGACGAGCCGGGCATCACCCGCGACCGCATCTATGGTGAATATGATTGGGCCGGACGTCAGTTTCGCCTGGTGGACACGGGCGGCATTGTGCCCGACGATCCCGAGCTGATTCCTAGCGAGATTTATGCCCAGGCCAAGGTGGCTCTGGAAGAAGCCGACGCGCTGGTGTTGG
>Ga0302140_10007023_pt1 | contig 14110 bp, 12 predicted proteins | sample I_Bog_E1_1_FD_202095 | JGI IMG/M metagenome (GOLD analysis project Ga0302140, IMG submission 202095) | Peat permafrost microbial communities from Stordalen Mire near Abisko, Sweden - I_Bog_E1_1 | ecosystem: Environmental > Terrestrial > Soil > Wetlands > Peat | place: Sweden: Abisko, Stordalen...
TTCACTTGATTGTAATTTTACAATTTGGGATGTTAACAAATGTTGTAGGAATGAAGCTCTCACATGAAGGGATGGTGTTGGAACGGGGCCCGGGGCTGAGTCAGCCTTCCGAACCTCGGCATTTGTGGCGTCAGCCCAAGATGTCAACCCAAAAATGTTTGATAACTTCTTCTCTTACTCAAGCTTTGATTTTTGAAGGTGAAAGCTTCTTTAGCTCTACTGTATTTGTTTACCAACCATGTCTGAAATTCAAGGACTCCCACCACCAGACACAGCTCCAGACAAAGCTATCCCACTTCCCATATCAACCCCACCATCGAACCAGATACCGTCTCTGGATACCCTCCGAAACTGGCTCCCTTTATACCTCTCCAAAACAGATGCCACTCTCTCGCATCTCTCACGCGTCCTCTCTACTCCGTCTGGAACCGACACTTTCCTGCTCACCATCTGCTACACTAGCCTGCTTTCATCCTCAGTCCTCAGCTCCCTTTCCCTCCATCGAATACACGCTGCAACTCGTCGCCTGATCTCTCAAGCTATTGACCTCCCACCAAATACAACAGTGATAATTGATACTTCCTCTCTACATGCCTCACGCCTACTTATGACCTCTCGGCGGTTGAAAGCGCTCGGCGAGCTTATCTCTGACTTCCGAATCTTCGTGCGACTATGGGGTCTTCTCTCAATATACAACTGGGGAAAGCGGGTTTACAATTCTCCGCCTGCGGATGTGCTTGTTCGAAGGATAGTGTATACACAAGTGGTATCGAATATCGCGTTCCAGTATTTGGAGAATGGAGCGTATTTGGCGAGTAAAGGTGTGCTAGGCTGGAGCAAGGAGAAGCAGTCAAGAGCTTGGATATGGAGTTCTAGATTCTGGATGCTGCATGTTGGTCTGGATCTTGTGAGATTATGGAGGGAAGCTAGCTTGCGCGCACAGAAGGGCAAGTCTAATCCAGGGAGTGATGAAGAGAACAAGTGGACGGAGACGTGGAGAAGAGAGATGGTTGTGAATGCGGCGTGGTTTCCGCTTACACTGCATTGGAGTTTGGAACAGGGTTATGCTAGTGATTTCTGGATTGGGGTGTTGGGCAGTGTAGCTGGGTTGGCAGGATTCAGAGAGCTGTGGAGGACGACTGGGAAGATATAGGAGGTGGTGATTGCGTGAAGTCTTTTGATTCAAATATACCCACGACCTAGCCATAGATGAGGAACTTCGTCCCGTACAGATATCCACCCAGGCAGTATTAGTACCAGTAATGATTCATGATGCCTCTTTTCCCTCCCCGACATATTCATTGCAGACTTCGCTCAAACGCGAAAGTACATGAATACTTGCTAGTCCAATTATGTAGAGGACTACGAAGCAATCCACAGCAGGATATGTTGAACGTATGCAGCTCTCGTTTTTGCTGGTCCTGATAGACCAGTCTAGCTCGATTGTACCATCAAATGGAACGGATCCCATCATTGGTAACTTTTCTCTCACCAACCATCCTCTCAACCTCAGCCACAACCTCAGGGTGCTCATAAGCCATCTCCCTGTACTGAGCAGTCTCGAACAAATCGTTATAGAGACTGAATCGATTGGCTGTCAGGCTATTTTCTAACCACTTCCTGAGCCCGTCATCGACTTTCCCGGATTGAGTGATCAAACCAAGAACTTGACAAATTACATAGGCGTTGTTGTTGCTTGCTTGGCGGATATCGATCTTTTTCAGTCGAGACAGAGAATGATTAACCGTCGATTTCGCGCCAACGTTGGAAGCCAGAATGTTCAAGGTGACCTCATCCACGATGTCGCTGTTCGAGTATTCCTCTCGGTTAATGAACGAGATCAACATGTCCACGACACGATCGGGAACGTCTTCCTCCTTTTTCTTCTCCATGTACTTTGTCAAGTCGCTCTCAAACTTGGATGCTTCGGTCAGATAGCTTTCTCTCACTGCCCTTGCCTTGCCTCGTACCGTGACATCCTTTGTCTTGAAGTCGAAGTTACTCTTGGTATTTGAGTTCGAGGTTAGATCACAGGATCGTCGGCACCCACAACCGTGATCGAGATGACCTTGATGCTGATGAAACAGTTGTTCTCGTAAGCAGGTGTCGCACTCAGCTCCATGTGGCCAACCTCCTCCAAGATAACCTTGGTAAGGCACTAGGCCCAGAGGCCCAAGGCCGCCAAGTCGACTAAGGCGGGGTTGAACACCGCTAGGATAGCGACTAAGCTGAAGAGCTTGGCTTAAGGGGTCTCCATGAATCCCCATGCCCAAAACGCCACGATTGCCAAGGAGAGCAGCAGGATGAAGTCCTCGACCCCGAACACCTAAGCCTCGCTCGCCCAGCATGCCGGCTCGCAGGCCTCCCACTCCTAGGCCTCCAGCTCGCAAGCCTCCGACTCCCAGTCCTCCAGCGCCTAAGCCTCTCACGCCTACGCCGCCCATTCCCAGCCCTCCAATTCCCAGGCCTCCTCCCCTCATCAAACCATAGGGAGACGCACGTCCTAACCTCGCAACGGGATCTAACATGTCTCCTCCACCAAGAGGTGACATGAGAGGCGAGAACCCTAACCGTGGATCTCTGTTGTATAAGCCGGGATGTTGGAGCACGCCCCGCATTTTCTTCAAAAGATCGAAGAGTCTGCCAAAGGCCTCAGATAGAAATTCAATTATGAAGCAGCTCCAAAGAAAAAAAAAATGAACGAATGGCACACGTGATGCTGAGAACATAAGGAATAGTGTTTCTTGGAGGTAAGAATGCAACAATATGTAAAGTAGGGGTATTCAATTCTCAATTACACCGCAGGCTGTCACCTTGAAGCCAAGCAGTTGCGTCACACTTGTTCCGTTGGCAAGTGATGAAATTATGAGTTGTTCCCGATGGAAAAGTAGCAGCAAGAACGTGTTGAGTTGGCAATGAGTGGAACAAACTCGCAATGTATCACTAGAGTCACGTGGGTCATCGTCGCGTGCATTCTAACGCCAAATCAGATTGATATGTAACAAACCAGACCCACATCAGAGTAGAACCAAATACACGAAATTCGAGGCAAGGTGCCTTTTGTGTATGGTTGTGTTGCGAGCAAACCAGAGCTCCCGGAAAGTACATGTAGGCGAGCGCTCCTAGTGCCCCCTGAAGCCAATCACTTAGGGCAATGATGGAGGCACGAAGCTATAGAACGATTCAGGTCGGGGCTGAAAGCGACCTCAAACACAACAGGAAATAGCATTGCAAGGCGCAAATAGTCAATATCTCTCCTAATACTTTGGCCCTCCGTACCCCTCATCGGGCCTGCCCGCCCCTCTGTTCTCATCCTGGTACCGCTTACGGAGTGCCGCGAGACGCTTCTTCTTTGTGACAGAATTGACGTATGTGCCGATGAAGAATGCGACAATGTTGAAGAAGGGGACCCAGGTGTGCTCGGGGAGGAACTTCTGAGCGAAGGCGAGGCAGAGAGGAGACGAGATCCAGCTGACCTTCATGACAGGCATGAATCCTGCTTTCCAGGTCGCATGAACTTGATGAATCGTCTTGGCACCAGCAATGATGGCCATCGATACCAAGTAAACACTGTTCTGGATGGGAGCGATCTGTGATAATTTGGTTAGAAACGTTACATATATCATCTAGGATGGAACTGACTATTAAGTTGCTGAAGATAATTTGCAAGATCTTCGCCTTCAGACTCGTGCGGCCCGCAAACAGCTTTTGTAGTATACTGATAAGGACATGGCCTAAAGGCGCGCTTATGAAAGCTCCGTATGCGGCCATCTTCGGGACTCGAGCCGTGAAGTAGGTGCCATTCTTTGCTCGATCCTTGGCAATCCACGACGCAAGAATCTCTTGCAAAGCGGAAAGTGTACCCGATGTGAGCATCTTGGTTCGAAGAGGATTCGTCTGAAGCTGCTTGAGGTAGGCCTGCATGGTAGTATCAGCATCTCTCCCCTCATCTCCATCATATTGATATATCGCGTACCGCCAAGTATCCAGGTTGGCCAACATTTCCCTTGCCTCCGGTCAGAGCTACCCCGATCTCATCTGCCAATTCATGTTTGCCTCCTCTCATAGTAGGAATACCCTGTGTGCCAGCGACACCACCAGTTTGCTGAATGGTATCTTTCTCGAATTTGACCGACATCGTGACAGCGGAAGGGGAGAAAGCCTCGAGATATCTATATGTGACAGATGATCAGCAAAAGTTTTTCAGCGTGATACTGTTGGGGTTGTTGATGTGGGTGCAAAGTTCAGCTCCCCCATGTTTACATGGGCAAGCCGAGGTAACGCGACACAGACCGCAGCAGATCGAATTGTGCAAGAGAGACGGGAAGAACCAACCTTCTGACCCTATCCAATGCACTCGCAGGCGACAAAGCTGATAGCAATTGCGCGTGAGTTGTTGTTGTGATCGAAAGCAAAGAGTAATCAGAGAAGGTGTGAGAGAGGAGGTGCTGAGGTGCTAAAGAGGCTAAGCGTCGCGAGCAGGGGTCTGGAGGGTGTGGCTGACTCGAGATCGTCGTCGAGACGACAACAGAAAGACGACGACAGAGGAGACGACAACTTCATTTATCCATTCTCTCGATCAGAACTTCGACGACAATTTCTAGCTTGTGCTTATCAAAACCACTAAAATCGTCCCGTATCGCTGGATTCTGCCGGTCTCACAACGCGGCTCACACTCTGCCTTCATCCCTCTTGAAGCAGAGAGAGCGCAACACTTGAGGTATTATGTAGGAAAAGCAGAAATCTTCGACGCGGTTAGACTCTACGACTATGATAACCAGATTTCCTGCTTGTCTGTGCTACGGTAAGAGCTTTGACGATGTTGAATTCCGGAGAATCAATCGAACCTTTGCTATAGCAAAGGGGTACTTTGTACCACTCTTAGAATCGTCGATTCTGTGAGATTCTGTATCTTTGCTTCTCTATAGGAACCCAAATGATACCAATGCACTTGCCTCAGCGTCTAACAATCTCTCTGTACAATGTCTTTGAACTCTTACATCTGCCTCTTCTACTGCGTTGAAACGTTCAAGTGAATCTCCTCAATTGCTTCTTAGGCCGACAATGCATCATATGTTACTTGACTCTAGTAGCGAATGCCAGGTACCGGCAGGTTCTTGATGATGGGAGACTTGAAGCTTAACGAGACTTGTCAGCGCTCTTTGTCCCTATCAGAAGTAAATTTATGCTTTGATCACTCACTATTGTGGGTGATTTTTCCAAATGTACCAGAAACTCAGGGACATTGAATTGCGCCCATCATGCTTTGGCAGATGCTGCAAGCGAATTCTTAGAGAGATTCCCACATTTCGACTGCCAAAACCATAACCGCAACAACAACTTCCCACCACAAGCTGCAACTCCTACAATGAACAACTAATGGCGCAACATCAGGCTCTTCCGGCTGATGACGGCCAATTGCAAACTGTTTCCACCGACTCGACTTCGGCAACGCCGCGACGATTAATAATGCCGACCTTCACCGCAGGTCTCACCCACGTCCCTCGTTATAGCATGAGACTTGGCAACGGAGCTTGTACTCACCTTACTATGACGCGTCTCTATACAAATGAATATCGTTGCTCTATGTGCCTGCGAATCGGTTCTATGGGATGGGTCTACAGGTGCACTCAAGACCGAGAGATGCTTATCGAAGAGGATATGGAGCATGGAAACGCGGTGGGTAATACGAATTACTGCACTGCTGGATAGATTACTGATGTCAGAGAAGGAGAAGCTCGACAAGCTCTGCGACATCTTCGATCAGCCAACTTTTCCGAGGAAGAGAAGCCCTGCTGCCCGGTTGCTTCCCATGAGCTTCTTCCAGGAGAATAGTGATGAAGCACTGGATTCATACTCGGCGGCCCAGTTGAAGACTATACTTGAACAGCGAGCCCACGTGAGTTTTTCTCAGTGATGTAAAGAACAACTTGAGGTTAACGTATAGAAGGCCAATGACCTAGCCTCCCGATCCGATCCTGATCTTTTCGTACCCCGTACGCCGTTTCCAATCCTCGTCAACCCCCTCTTCCCAAATCCAGATATCATACCCCAAACACCATCCACACCAAAGTCATCAAAGCCCTGGCTTCCACTCAGGGGAGGAGAGTGCCAATTTAAAGTCTGCCAATCCTGCCGTCCAACTTGTGACATTCGGAGCTATCTCAGCCTCAACGGCATTGCCGACGATGATATTCCAGCCACCGCAATCACAGGCTTCGGATTCAACTTGACAAGAAAGCGACCTGTAGCCTTAGTCAAGTATGTCAAGAATCTTGGGTTGAGAAAGAATCCGCCGCCTGTAAGTCAAAATCCAATGCAAGCAGCATAGTCTGACATTTCCAGCGTCCAGCGTCTCGCAATACGACATACCGTATGCCACGCGTGGGCGGTCCAATCAACAAGGATGTTCTCGGCCTCGAAATCTTGAACAATACTGAACTGCCATACCGGTCAAAGCCACTTCCCCTGCCTCCATCTCCCACTTTGCATGATCCTGCCATCCTTGAACACGGCCCACAGGTTGGCCCAGCTCTCCGCGAAGTCACCTTCCATCAACCTGCTCTTCAACACCGGCGATCGCGTAGCATCGGCCTCAATTCTCAAATTGAAGCACACATGGTTCCGTTGCCAGAACAGACAAAAGAAGAGATTTCTCTGACTGGTGCGCCGCTGACACCAATGCAAGAACTTGAATTGAACGAAGGAGTCTTCGGTAGTGCGCCTCTGGAAGTACACGACGGAGTTGCTGTGATGGAGGAGAGCGTCGACTTCAGAGTTGCAGACGTGGTTACACAATTTTAAATCAAGATGCATCTTCTGAGCTAACATGTGTATGTTGGATTGTGTCAGATAATTTTTACATTGCGCTTCATAATTTGCTGTTGGTTCAAGAGAGTGGCATGATCTGAATGGCGTTTGCGTTGGATTTTAGCTCTCACAGAGTAGATGAAGCTTTTAGATGGCTTGGACAATACGTCTCGCTTTAGCAGCAGATAATGCGCACTCATACGAACTTAGATTTTGAGATTCACGCTGTGCAATTGCTTCCTGTGAACTGGGATCGATGATGTTCAATATATTGAAAAGGGCCTTGCGTACATCTCCGTGGTGATTCTGGTATCGATTTGAAGCACATCTTCGAGAGCTTGAGTGGATTCAAAGCCTGAAGAGCCGAACGGCGTAAGTGCGTGCCTTGGGCGATTGATGGTGTAATCACTATAAATATATCTTGGTATCATCTGGGGGCTGTTCAAACTTCACTAGGACATAGATCTGGTTTCTGGAGCTTCTAATAAGCTTGGTAAACCTACCCTCTTTTCATGTCCGCAAGAGAGCACGCTCATATCTACATGTTTGTATGAAAGTCCTTACTAATGTGCACGGTTTAGCTACGGCAATAGAACGGAGGACCGCCTCCCTGAGTCCTTTGCCAGCTGACAGCTCTGATGCTTTCAAAGATGCGGTAGTATCCGACTCGAGATCATCTGTTTATTGGTAAGAACACTCAAGCGGTAGCGCGGTTGTCAGACATGGGATTCGCCGCAAGATCTCTCTTGGTATGGACCTCGTCCAAGGTGTCAGCAACTCAACTCGAATCACACAGGTTTACCATGCCACTGCTGGCTTGAAAACATGCACATAGACAATCCCAACATGGCCACATAACACGTATCAATGAGAAGCTGTCAATGACAACACAATTGGTGTATTCGGCCACTTTTCGACGCCTGTATTGCATTTCCAGAGAACCACTATGAGCCGACCCTTATGACTGCCATTCTTCGCCCAAAAAGCACCAAGTCCTCATCGAAAGCTCAACTAAGCAGCACCAGGATGACTGAATCTCCTCTTAAGAACCTAAGATCTTGTGTCAGCATTTGATCTAAAACCCCAAGGTCCCAGCATGAAGCTACTCACATCTTGCTGATAAACCGATCTTTGTTGACAGGCCTTCCCTTCTTTCCTTGAGAATTTCTCGGCGTCTCGGTCCACATCTCTTTCACATTCTCCAACACCATATTGCAATGCCTATCAAACGCCTTTACACGTGCGAGCAGCTTCCTGTTGTTTCGGCATGAGATCAGGACTTGTGTGTGTGATCGCACGGCAGTTTGCAGAATCGAGAGGGGTCCGGACGTGAATTCATGCTCTTCGAGTTGCGCGATCTCGAATTCGCTTGGAGAGGTTAGTTCTGAGCTCGAGGAGGAAGGTTGAGGTGGACGTACGTAAGGTCGCTGCGTGGCTTGGCCAGTAATTCTCTGGAGGAATATTAGCTTGTGTACATGAGGGGAATTCAAAACACGTACTGGATCTTTGCGTCCGCCATGATGTTGCTGTTCTTGACGTTGGCACAACTTTTTTGCTGCCTCGCGAAGCTTGTCGTTGAAGGAAATCGCGATACGCCTAATGGGGACTAGCGCAGCCTGCATGGGAAGAAGCCGAACTCGAAAAACAACTCTCGAGGTCAGAGCTGGGAGGGATTGCTACTCCGCGTTCCTTTAGTGATAGTTGCCCTTCCTTATCCGCTCTCTCGACTTTCCTTTCTTCATGTTTGCGAAGTCGTTTTGCGGGCGAGCTGGGTCAGCAGCGTGCTGTAGCTCGAGACGTGCAGCTATGCCATTGAGAGCCAAAATCACAAATCCAGCGATTGAGGGTAAAGCACAGGTGAGAACAGCTCGGAAGCATTCGACATTCTGCATTAACACGGTTTCAGATGGCTACAGCTTCGTGGCAAGATGGCTCGTCCCGGAACGAAGCGGAAGCCATAAGAGAATTGCCTGGAGATGAGAAGGAAGATGTGCTCTTCGATACCCTCTTTGGCGTCCGGACAATCGAGCTTAACCGGCCAAAGAAACTCCACTCCCTCAATGGGTCTATGATTCGGAAGATAATACCAAGGCTACAAGAGTGGGCGAAGTCAGATATGGCAAATGTTGTGATTATCAAAGGCTCAGGACCAAAGGCGTTCTGTGCTGGTGGAGATGTGGCAGCTCTTGCAGAGGATAACTTGAAGGGCGAGGAGGGTCAACAACGGTCGACGGCATATTTCGGATTGGAATACAAGCTGGATCACCTGATTGCAACATACAAGAAGCCGTATGTCGCTTTTATCGATGGAATTACGATGGGTGGAGGGGTTGGATTGAGTGTACATGCTCCATTCCGAATAGCTACGGAAAGAACAGTCTTCGCCATGCCGGAGACGACTATTGGATTCTTTCCGGATGTTGGGGCCTCGTTCTTCTTACCTCGTATGCCCGGAGGCGTGGGCACATATCTTGCCCTCACAAGTGAGAAGCTAAAGGGTGCGAATGTATTTTATGCTGGAGTTGCAACACATTATATCCACTCGACGTCATTACCAGCACTTGAACGCCGCTTAGCTGAGCTTCGATTCAAGGACTACGATCCGTTACACGAGCGCCTGCAACTCATCAATTCGACCATTGAGGAGTTCTGTACTGGTTTACCACATGACGAGCCTATCCACATTCAAGGCGAATTACGAAATGCAATCGATCGATGTTTTGGGAAGACCAGTGTGCCTGAGATCATTGCCGCTCTTAAAGTCGAGAGGGGGGAGACTAAGGAATGGGCGGAAAAGACGCTTGCTACCCTGCACCAACGGTCGCCTACCGCAGTCTATGTGACACTTCGTCAAATGCAACTAGGCAAGAATTGGTCCATTTCGGAAACGTTTCAACGGGAGCATCAAATTGCTTCAAAGTTCATGGCCCATCCAGACTTCACCGAAGGTGTTCATGCTCTTTTGATCCGAAAGGATGGCAAGCCAGCGTGGAAACCAGCGTCGCTTGAGGATATCAAGCCGCAAGACAACATCGCGGACCCATTTTTCGTTATCGAGGGTGCTCAACGTCTAGCACTGTTGAGTCAGAACGACTACAAACAATATCCTCACGAGCAATTTAGCATCCCGACAGAAGCAGCGATCCAAGCGGAAGTCAACAAGGGGACTATGACTCCTAAGATGGTCGTCAAGCATTTTGTACAAGAGAGGCAGGGCAAGCAGGGCGTGAAGGAGATCGTGCAAGAGGTTGTTGATAGAAAGACTAAGAAGGGCGAGGACGGCAAGGCTGTCTGGATCTCAGAAGAGACCGTGCCCGTGGTCTAGATTTGGAGGAAGTGGCGAGCCTTGGATGGCTCATCAATTGTGGAATAATGAAAGCCAGTTCGATTTCTGAATGTCCCAGAAGTTGTGGTACTGTCGAGGTCATTATCGTCCGAGGCTGTATGATAGAATGTGTTGGGTGTGTAGACTCTGTACGAAACATCGATTCGAAGATGCGGATGTTGATAGATTTAGCGGTCGCAAAAATGTTATTATCATCCGAATCGAACAAAGGAGAGATCAATCATGTGATTTAAGGGGTTGTTGCCTATCAGCCTGAAATCAGCGCAGGGGCTGAGTCATAAGCGCGGTATGCTCGGGACTTTTCTCTGGCGAGAATATAAAAGGCCCATACCCCGCCCGAAAATGAGTATGATTCATTTCTCTTTTGGTGTGCTGGAATTTGATCTCACAGAAGTTCAACAATTACGGTGACGTTACCGACCCGAAGCGCACTTTCTCGGTTTGAGATTGTAAGCCCGAGGTTTAACCACTAAGCGAGCTCTACTGGTCCGTGCGCTGCTCCTCGCGTCAGATTGGAGGAAGCTTCAAGTATCAACAGCGAGACTCTACATACTTCGTAACATCAATCAATTCGACTAAAGCTGAGAGAAAGGATCACGAGCCCCGTACTGTACTTTCTTCTTCTCCGCTATTTTTGGAACCCCTCACCTTCACCACCATCCAACGAATTCGAACCCCAGCAGCTTTCTGTTCCGGCATTCCCCATACGCGTGAGAACCTCGCGACGCGAGGTATGGTCCCGCTCCCAGCCTCCACGCTTCTGCAATTAGTACAACTCTCCACTTCAACTCATGCTCAATGACTTCACAACCTTTGCAATAACCTTCAGGGAGCTTGCCATCACATATAAAGCTTCCTGTGTCGACATTGCAGGCAGAACAAGCTTGCAATGTCCTCGCCGGCTGGAATGCCACCAGGCTTCACGCCATGGCAGAACACGCAATCTCAACCGCCTCCAGTGGCTTCAGAGACCGTTGCTAATGAAGATGGCGTATCGGTCAGACCTATGAGACGTATGTGCTATGGACTACTTTGAAGCTGGCGGAGATTTACTAATCGCGAGCGGTTTACAGTGAAAGTTCTCTATACCTTCGACGACCAAAATAAGACGAACTGCTTGGCACGATGGCCCAACGTTCTCGATATCCAGACTGTCGCCATGGACGAAATGGCCTCAATTGGCGTTATCGAACTGAAGACATGTATACAAGCGATTGTTCAGTGCAGTCCAGAGCTCCTCTCGAGGATTGGCCAGGACTACACCGTTTACGCCTACGACTACTCCGAATACGACAATCCTCTTGTTGGACAGGGAATGTTATCATGGGCTCTTGCAGCAGTCTCGCCGACCCCAGGCGCACCGGCACAGCAGTCAAGACAGCTCATCACCGGACGCGTGTGCAAGAACATTCTTGGTATCTTCTCAAACGGAGTGAAAGAAACTCTGGAGGTCAAACTGAGACTTGTACCTGTTCCTACGGTATTGCAAGGCGAATATATGAACACGATGGAGAAATACAGAGGCTTGAACCAGACACCATCGAACGGTTTTGATCCCAACGAATGGTCTTCTTTCTTGCAGTCTAATCCGAACATGCCTCAAATGCGGAACAAAATCACGATCCCGCAGAATTCAAATATGGGTCAGAGAGACGGCATGAGTATGGAGGTGGTGAATCAACTGCTGAGCCCCCATCTGCAGCAACAGCAGCCCCATATGGACCCGTTCAGTCAAATGAATGGCGGTGTGCAGGGTCCTGAGGACAAAGGCAACACAACGGCTAGTGGAAAGCCTAAAGCCTCGTCTCGTCCTGCTTCTAGAGCTTCTGTTAAAAGGCCTAGAGCTCGTAAGCCAAAGGCTACCTCAGCTGCAGGGGGAAATACTTCGGGGTATGAGGAAGGGACAGATGGAGATGATGGACCTGCTCCCAAGAAGAGAGCAAAGGTTACGAAAGCGGATAAGAACATCAACACACCTTTCGCCGGAGAGCCTGACTCACTGCGTGTTGCTGCAAGCACGGCAGGATCACTACGCCTTTTCAGGCCAATCGCCATGTCTCCCCATCCCCAGCCCGGAGCAGGCAGCCATCTTCAAGAGATCCCTCGTGCACCAACCCCAGTTCCCCAGTTACCAAATCAGCACTCACATCGAGATCGAGCTCCTTCCCAAAGTGCTTTACGACAAGATTCGATTGTGTCACAAGTTGAACAGCAGTCGCAACCACACATTTCTCCTTACTCACTCAGGCCAGAGGACCAAGTCAGATATTCTATTGAGTCCGCTGGCCCGTCACCAGAACGTAATCCCAGCCCAGCTGATACACTACCTGAAATTGGTTCTTCTCCTCCTCTTATGCGAACCAGGCCACCCTCACTTATCCGATCGAGCCCTCCTTGTCCATCAAGCCCCTTATTGCCGGAAATGCCGAGAACAGACTCGGGCTTCATGAGTGGGTCATTGGAAGATCTTTTTGGTGATGACGACGAGACAATGAACAATGAGAAAGAGGTTGAGCTTCCTGCCCATAATCAGAATCGCTCTGGTCGAAGAATACCAACTCCTATCGAAGAGGTTTGCGAGGGATTTGCTATCCAAGAGGTCAATCCTGGACCAATGGATCTTCTCCCGAGTAGGATGCCGGTGATCGAGCATCCACGACAGGTCGAGTCAAAGGCTAGATCAGCAATTTCTCGTGCTGGAAGTGTCATGTCCGAAGATGGCCAAGTTTTACCACCTTTGAAGAACACCAATAAACCTAGCTCTCGTCGTCCTACGATTACTCAAGCACAGAGAGAACCTTCGCAGCGCCCGAAGTCTCAGACACCTGTAGTAGAGCCAGTCCTGGCAGAAAATCGAGCACTGGGAGACGAGACCTCTGCAGACATGCAGCAGGGAGTTCAACAACAACAATCAGCTCAAAATGCTCCGCCTCCGCCAGCACCTCGACCGAGAAGTAGCTCAAAGATGATGGTTCGCACAGCTTCTATGGGATCGCTCACTCTTCCTACAATTCCGGCGAGTGATCCTGCTTTGCCCCCATCGAGCTTGCAGCGCTCTCAAACTTGGTCTGAAATTCCCCATCCCATGACCGAAACTCCCATGCCTCCCATGCCGGACATGACCTCAATGTCACAAATGTCCAACAATCCAAATGGCCCCCAGTACAATCGAACGTTAACCGCGAAGAAAGCGTCAATCAAGCAAAAATTAGAGCTGGCAATTTCCAACGGAGAAATGCCACCATTTTGTAGTAATTGCGGAGCCATTGAGACCTCTACGTGGCGAAAAGCCTGGTCTCAGGAGCACAAGGGCGAGCCTGGATATTACGAGTACTCTGACGAGCCAGGTCGAGTTACTGCAGTTGTTGTTTTGACCCGTAACGAGCAAGGCAAGCCGACGTCATACCAGATTATCAAGAAGTTTCTCCTTCAAGAGGAGAATCAAGACGACTTCAAAGAATTTCTCCTATGCAACCGTAAGTTCTCAGAAGCCGGTCAGGAGACAGAGGGCTAATCAATAATAGCTTGCGGCATTTGGATGTCTAAATATAAGACCCAACGGCCCGAGTCAAGATGGGAATCCACGCCTCAAGACAAACCAGGAAATGGTCAGAAAAAGAGACCAACACAGCGTCCATCGAAGTCGAAGAACTCACAGAATCAAAATCTTATGATGCCAACCTCGGAGGCTAATTTTCCACCATCTGAAGCCAACTTTCCTCCTTCGGAAGCAAATTTCCCACAATCGGAAGCCAACTATCCGCAGTATGAATCGATGGGACCGCCTGATGGTGTTTCCCCTGGCGATACTACTGGAATGCAGCACCCGAGTCAGAGTTCTCAGCAACAACATAATGGTCAGCGCAGAGGGAGTGTTCGCCCGATGAAGCGTATCAATGCCATGACATCAGATGCTGCATCTGCAGCCCTAAGGAGGGCAATCAAGTCTAGTCC
>Ga0302140_10007024_pt1 | contig 14109 bp, 16 predicted proteins | sample I_Bog_E1_1_FD_202095 | JGI IMG/M metagenome (GOLD analysis project Ga0302140, IMG submission 202095) | Peat permafrost microbial communities from Stordalen Mire near Abisko, Sweden - I_Bog_E1_1 | ecosystem: Environmental > Terrestrial > Soil > Wetlands > Peat | place: Sweden: Abisko, Stordalen...
CTTTAAGGAAGATGAGCCTGTGGAAATGGACGCAGACCTTTACAATCCGAGCTACCAGCTGGTGAACGACCCTGAGGTAACTATTATTATAACAAACAGCAATGGGAAAAACTTCTCGTATACCTTCACACGTACTTCCAACTCCTACCACCTGAATGCAGGGCAATTGCAGGCAGGCTCATATACTTATGCTGCACAAGTGAAGCAGGGTACACAGGTTTATACAGCCAAAGGAGAATTTACCGTCACACCTGTACAGGTGGAAGCTACCAATACAGTCGCCGATCATCAATTACTGTATCAATTAGCCAAAGAGCATGGAGGTAAAATGCTTTTCCCGAATGAAATTTCTGAACTGAAAAAATTAATAGACAGCAAGGAAGATATTAAGCCAGTAATATACACACACACATCGTATGCCCCACTTATTGACCTGAAATGGGTATTCTTTTTATTACTACTTCTGCTGACAGCAGAATGGTTTATCCGCAAGTGGAGCGGGACGTATTAGAACAGCGATGAACAATAATTTTTTAAAAAACAAAGTATATGTTCCCTTTTTTTTATAATGGAAATTTAGTTTTCCATAAAGAAAAAGAAAATTTAACTGAATCAGATATTGCAATTGTTATGGATTCTTTAAAATCTCTGTTTTGTGATTGTAAAATGGAATCATATAGACTGTCATTTTCAGGATTCAATGCCATTCTTAAAAGACACCGCTGGCTAAGTAACGGGAAAATAATTATTGAAAAAAAATTAGATAATTCAATCAATATTGGATTAGAATTAGATTTTACCTCTATGGGGATAGTGCTTTTATTTCTTATAGCAGCTACTTTCTTTCTAGATTATAAAGACATATTTTTTGCTTTATTCGGGGTAACCTTTTTTGTCCTGTTTTTTTTGTTTCTTTATACATGGACAATTCTAATGTATAGATTGACCATTAAGTCTACTATTAACAGAATTTATGATAAAACGGGAAAAAATTTAAATACACTTAATGCATTAAGATATCTTAAATCAATATGAAACATCTTTGGGGAATAGACTTAGGCGGAACTAAAATAGAAGGCGTTATTCTGGAGCCCGGTAAAACAACAACAGCCATTTGCAGAATGCGCGTTCCATCGGAAGCGGATAAAGGCTATGAACATTTGACCGGGCAAATAATTAAGCTTATGGATCTAATGAAAAAAGAATCCGGCTTAAAACCCGAAAGACTTGGTATGGGGACTCCCGGCATATTAGACCCGCTTACCCAAACCATGAAAAACTGTAATTCTGTCTGCCTGAATGGTATGCCGCTTAAAGTTGATATGGAGAAAATGTTAGGCATTCCTGTGGAACTTGCCAACGATGCCAATTGCTTTGCACTGGCTGAAACACTTTACGGCGTTGTGCACGATGAATGCCCCAGCGCGAGAGTTGTATTCGGGGTTATTATGGGCACCGGTGTCGGCGGGGGAATTGTAATAGACCATAAAGTATGGAATGGTAAGCAAGGCATTGCCGGAGAATGGGGACATAATATGTTAGAAGAGGGTGGAGACAATTGCTATTGCGGCAAAAATGGATGTGTGGAAAGTACCATTTCAGGCCCGGCATTGGAAAAATATTATGCTAAAATAAGCGGTCTCAAACTGACCATGAAAGAAATTGTAGCATTGCATACTTCCGGGAAGGATGCTTATGCAACACAAACTATAAATAGACTTACTACGATGTTTGGCAAGGCCATTTCAGTTATTGTAAACGTACTCGATCCAGATGCCATTGTAATTGGCGGGGGCTTAGGAAACATGGATGTTCTTTATACGGAAGGCTTAAAGGAACTAAAGAAAAACATCTTTAATAACAGGGTTGAGACTGTATTGCTGAAACCTAAACTAGGCGACAGTGCCGGAGTTTTTGGTGCGGCAGGTCTTTGTTCCTAACTATTAATGGGTTCCTCCCGAGGAACTTGGCTGGGGATTCATCCAATTATTCTGGAATTTGCACTGCTGATAGTTTTTATCAACATGAACATAAACCCCTGATCTCAGTTTCCGGTTTATCCAGTCATTAATTATCTTTTGTTGTTTTTTCGCCAGTGCCGCAACCTGTATTTGCTGGTAGTCATCCTTAAGGTTAGCCTTGTGCGGTTTTGACCTGCTTTTCAACATAACAATCCGATACCCTCTTTTGGCATCGGGGCTGCTATACATTTCCGGGTCCGATATATCTCCCTGGTTCATATTAATGGTATACGATAACTCTAATTCACCCAGTTGATTCATGTCCCATTTGGTAAGTCCAGTCTGCGGATTGGTAATTACGCCGCCGTTATACTTAGTGCCTTTATCATCGGAATATTTAGCAGCTGCATCGGAAAAAGTAACGGAATCCTTTTTTATCAACTTTTCAATCGTGTCGAGCTGCTCCCTGCATTTATTCATATCTATATCCGAAACAAGAGGAATGATGAGGATGTGCCTGAGATCTACCAATTCGCCATGGCGGTGTATTAACTGTATAAAATGAAAACCAAATTGCGTTTCAAAAACAGGAGAAATTTCACTGTCTTTCAAACTATACGCCATCTTTTCAAATTCAGGAGCAAAATCGCCTTTCCGAACATTTTTGTATACTCCTCCATTTTTGGCTGAACCCGGATCTCCACTATATAAAACTGCTAAAGCGGCCATGTCTTCGCCTTTTATTACCCTTTCCCTCAATTCTTCACAGCGTTCTTTAGCCGCCTGTTTTTCCTCGGTGGTTAAAGCAGCCAGTTTTACAATTTGGGCAATTTCTTCTTGTGCATCAACCCCGGGAATACTGTCTTTGGGAATAGCTTCATAATACTTTCTTACGTCTTCGGGACTTATGGTAAGGCCATCAACTATTTTTCCGCGCATTTGTTGCGCCATTAATAAATCCCGTACATCCGGCTTCAGTTCTTCCTTATACTGTTCTACCGATTTGCCATACCATTTCTCAAATGCTTCTTTTGAACCTAATTCACGGATATAATAATTTATTCTTTTATCAAATTCCTGTTCCACCTGTTCATCGGTCACTATTATGGTAGTATCCTTTAAAGCTTCAATAAGCAATAACTTTTCATACATAAGGTCTTCTATAACTTTGCAGCTTAAACCCGTTGTATCGGGAACTTTATCGGTAATATATTCCTGTATTCTATCGGTTAAATCCGACTGTAATATGATTTTATCTCCAACTATGGCCACCACTTTATCAAGCAACTGGCCTGCAGGCGGAGCTGTTTGAGCATCTTGCGCACTAAGTATGCAAGGCGCCATAAAAAGGATAAACATAAAAATAACAAAGGGCAATACTCTTTTCATAGGAATACTTTTAACGGGGAAAATGCAAATTTATTGAAAATAGCGGGTTATAGGATTCTTTTTCTTTCCTTAACCTTTTTTAACTCTTTTGAATTATCGTATTTACAATCAACAGTATCTCGCTTTCAAGCTTCAACGCCTCCTTTTCCATCTTTTCGGCATTTTGCACTATTTCAAGAATGGAGCTTTTATCTGCCATGCCACTGGCATTTATCTTAACGTTTAGATGCGCACCTAAAACCGCAGAACGGGCACAAAGAGCACCCACACCCGCATCGCTGACTGAATTAGGGTTTCCAATTTCCGCCATAGTTTTAATAAGCTGCATGGACTCCAATGAAAGCTGCATTACTTTATAAGGCACTTCAATAGCGGCTATGGTTGCGCTGTTTATAGCATCTTTTCTGGCTTGTTTCTCCGCATCGGTAGCTTTAGGCAGCCCAAAAGCAGCCATAATACGGTTAAAAGCGGCCGTGTCTTCATCTACTGCTTTAAGCAGTTTGTCTTTTATAAGTTGTCCTTTTTCAGCCCAGGCTGAAAATTCTTCCAGGCGCGATTCCCATCCTTTTTTTACGGATGAAAGATTAGCTACCATAGTTCCCAGTGACGCTCCCAAAGCGCCTAAATATGCCGAAACAGAGCCTCCTCCGGGTGCTGGAGATTCCGATGCCGTCATATCGGCAAAGGCTTTTACCGTAAGGTTTTGCAGGGCGCTGTCCGATTCTTTCTTCATGCGGTATTCAATAATTTTTTTGTCGGGGTGAAACTCGGTAAGGTCATCCAAACCTAATGATTTAACAGCAATATGTATCAATTCACTCTCCGAAACTCCCGTAGAACGGTTTTGCTTTTTCAGAAAATACTTGCCCGCATCTAACATCGATTGAAGCGGGATAAGTCCCACCAACTCAGAACCGGTGACACGCATACCCCTGTTTTGAGCGCTTTTACAAACTTCTTCAAAAGCAATATGAACGGGAGCTATATTTATATTGGTAAGATTGATGGAAACCTGTGCCTGTCCATATTCTTCAATATACCAGCCTATAGCTTTCACCGACTTTAAAGCACCTGGAACATGTATATCATTTCCTTTCGTATCGCGTACTACACGCCCTCTTTCTCTTACATCAAAAGCCACGGCATTCGCCCTGCGGACGGAAGTAGTATTGAGGTTTACATTGTAAGCGACTAAAAAATCACGAACACCAATAACACTTGCACCTGAATGCATAGGAAGCTCAGCAGGGCCATAATCCGGTTTCCACTCGGGGTTTTTTATTTTTTTGGAAAAGCCTTCATATTCCCCTTCCCGAATGACGGATAAGTTGCTTCTCTCCTTATTAGGTTGTGCATATTCATAGAGATAAACAGGAATTTTTAGCTCCTTCCCTACCCTTTCGGCCAATTGTTTGGCATATTTCACGGTCTCTTCTAACGTAATACCAGAAAGTGGTATCAAGGGACAAACATCGGTAGCACCCATGCGGGGATGCTCGCCTTTGTGTTTGCTCATATCAATTAACTCGGAGGCCTTTTTTATGGACTGAAAAGCAGCTTCAACAACTGCCTCAGGAGAACCGACAAAAGTAACCACGGTACGGTTAGTAGCCTTGCCCGGATCAACATCCAAGAGCTTGACTCCGTCTATCTTTTCAATTTCGTCCGTTATCATTTTTATTAATGCTGCATCATTCCCTTCGCTGAAGTTTGGCACACATTCAATAAGCTTTTCCATGTTTTAATTTTATGCAAAGATAACAGTATGCAGATATAAGATAAAAGATATGAGCTATAAGCTATGATAGATGGGCAATTAAAAGTCATTGACTTTTTAGAAAAGCACTTTTTTATGCTTTATTTTTGCAGTATGAAAAACAAAATAACATCATATACCTTGCAAGTAATTTTCGGCACATTTTCAATACGCTGTTTATTAAATATCCTGCATTTTACAGGGAACAAAAAAATGCAACATGCTATTATTCAGCATTTTAATAGAAAATCAGGTTCCTGTTATTTCCGTTTTTTCCCTGTTATTTTCTCTGTTAATATTCCTGTTATCTCCTGATATTTAACCATAAAAATTCAACAAATTATGCAATTCCTAAAAGGACAAAGTGGCAATCCAAAAGGTAGGCCGAGAGGTGCGCAAAACAAATTCAGCGTGGAGCAACGCGATTTTTTACGTGACTTTTTATTTGAAAACAAAGCAGAACTTATGCAACAAATGAAAAAATTGAAGGGCATGGAGTATGTGAAAGCATACGCCATGCTAATGCATTACGTAGTTCCCAAGCCGGCAGTTATTGATATGAAAGAAGTTCCGCAATTGTCAGCTTTTATAGCCATGACGCCGGAAGAGCGGAAAGCTGTTATTGATGAAATACAAGAAGATCAAAAAAATGAAAAACAATAAAATCCACCCAAACATGAGAAAGGGAAACGTACGAACCGAGGAGGAAGAAATAACGTTGGCAATAGAAACGCTGAATAATGAAGCTACCCGTAAATACCCTAAAGGCAGTTATATAATGTTTACAAGCGAAAGCAATAAAGGAGATAAAAATGTACTATTGTCTTGTGCCTATCATAATAAAATGTACTCTCCTAAAAAGAATGACTTTTATAAATACCTTGTAAGCAAGCCACCTGAATGGCAAAACTTAACCAAGGAAGAAGCTCTGAAAATTTGCGCTATGTTCGATAGGCATACCATTATGAATTTGGTTTATGTATAAGAAAAGCTAAGAGTGAAATTGTTTTTGTCTCGTCACTGCGTTCGTAATGACGGACATGCCAATCCGCAATTAAAGAAAGGCTCCTACTTACCTTTCAATTTGTTTTTTATTAAGGTACTTGCGGTACATTTCAGCATATTTATTCTGCTCATCTAATGTTTTGCTAAAATGGTGCCTGCCCGTACCGTCGGCTTCGGCACACATGTAAATGTAATCGTTTACATTGTAGTTCAACACCGCATCAATAGACGACGGTTCCGGCATATTAATGGGCCCTGGGGGTAACCCCACATGCTTATAGGTGTTGTATGGAGACTCCACTTCTTTATCACCATTACGCACCCTCTCAATGGAGAAATCGCCCCTGGCATAAACCAGCGTAGGGTCGCTTTGCAGAGGCATTCCGCGCTTCAGACGGTTAATGTATAACCCGGCAATAATGGGCTTTTCATCCATGTAAAGGCATTGCTCCGCCTGCACAATAGATGCCAGTATGGTAACCTGCATAGGGCTAAGTCCGGCCTTGGCAGCCTTGGCCCTGTTTTCCTTGGTCCAGAATTTTTTATAGGCAGAATCCATTTGGGTGATGAACATTTCGGGGCTGTCTGTCCAGTACATTTTATAAGTACCCGGTATAAATATTGCCAAAACGTTGGTCGGACTCACACCAAATGGCTTTAAGAATGCAGCATTATTAAGGCTTTCCATAACCTTTGCCGAATCCGACTCCATTTTAGAGCCCATAATTCCTGCCAAATCGCCTTTAAATATAATGTTATGCAGACTTATGCTCACAGGCTCCTGTCTTCCCCTTACCAGCATATTTACCAGTTCGGCATTGTTCATACCGTTCAGTACACGATAGCGGCCGGGTATTACAGCTTCATCGTATTTTTTATATTTAGAAAACAAGGTAAACCCCAGCGAATGAGTAATGATATGCTTTTCTTCCAGCATTTGCTTAACCTGTTCAAAATTCCAGCCGGTATGAATATAAATGAGCTTAGACTTTTCATCCAGCTTTACACCCGGAGAAAAAAATAATTCATACGATACGCCCAGCCCTATAGCCGCAATACACACTACTCCTATTATTAACTTTTTCATTCGGTATTATAATTGCACAAATTTATGGAATAGTTTTAAGAAGGCTTTTTTAAAACAATTCTTTCCACCTGTTTTTGGTGGCGGTTGAAATGCGCCTGCATAAAATCCAGCATTTGAAATATATTAACCTTGCCCATAGCTGGTTGTTTAAATACATTTTTGTAAAGCATATCTTCGGGTAATGATTCCAGCAATTCTTTTAATTTGGTACGTGTTTCATTCCACTCTGCAATAATTGCTGTATAATCAACTCTTTCCGGCATATCGCCCAGCACAGCAGGCGCTTTTAAACCAAAAGGTAAAACAAAAAATAGTTTTAGAACTCCCAACTTGAATTGTTCCTTAAAGCCGGTACGTTTCAAATTATTTACATCAAGCCGCTTTTTACTTACGTAGATGACCGAAAAGCTTTCCGCTTTATTCAAGTGATAAAATATTTGCGAAATGGACCATTTACCGGGGAAGGGCTGAGTTTCCAATTCAGATGGAGCTATACTTTTTAATCTCTCCATGAGTATGAGACGTGAATTTTCCAGTTGGGAAAACTTCGTATGTATTAATTCGTTCAAACGATTTTTAGTTTAAGTTTTGAATAATGCTCTCTTATTACTTCGGATCTCTGACAATTCTAAATCCGGTGAATTTATCTTTTGAAACGGGACTCAAGGCTCCCCGGGATATTATAAGGCAGCCTTCATCCAGACTAAGCCATGTACCGCCTCTAACAACCTTTTTATCTCCCTTGGCAGGTCCTTGCGGGTTATCAGACGGACTCACTTTATAATAAAACATTTCATACCAGTCTGAGCACCACTCCCACATATTGCCCGACATATCAACCAATCCGAGCTCATTTGGTTTCTTTTCACCCACGGTGTGACTCCTGCCCTTTGAATTATTTATATACCATCCCACATCATTTATTTCATTACTGCCGCTATAATCAAACCCACGGCTTTTATTTCCTCCCCGGGCCGCATATTCATATTCCGCTTCGGTAGGCAGGCGATAGTGCTCTTTCATAATCGTGTTCAGCTTATTGATAAATTTTTGCGCATCAACCCAGCTTACATTTTCTACCGGACAGGTGTAACAGTTTTTGTGAAAAGACGGGTTAGTATCCATAATTGAATACCATAGCGCCTGCGTAACCAGGGTTTTAAGAATATAAAAACTGTTTAGATTAACTTTATGAAGAGGCTTAGCAATCTCTCCGCCTTCCACCGTGGATGTATCGGGAAGCCCCATTTCAAAAGCCCCACCCTGCACAAAAACAAAATCAGAATCCAAATTAAGAATACTCACGGCCATAAGGGAGTCCCTTTCCCGCAATTGTTTACTCGAGAGCGCATTATTACCCTGGCCGGTGCAGAAATTAAAAAGTGAAAAGCAAAAAACAGCAAGTAAAAGAATCCTGAGCTTCATTTGTTTTATTTGTGCAAAGTTAAAAATTAGCAGAAAATAATCTTGCATATCCGGTTATAAATTCAGGCTATCTTTGTCAGCAATAACCCTGCTTACCCTATGGCCTTATTATTAAGCATACTTACTTTTTTATCAACGCTGGGAGGCGGGTTGCTGGCAATCCGCTTCAAAAACAAGCTCGGCATAATACTTGGGTTTAGTGCCGGAGCAGTAATAGGCGTTGTTTTTTTTGACCTGTTACCGGAAGCTTTTTCATTGGGCGAAAGGTTGTATGGCATAACCACAATTTGCCTGGTAATTGCAAGCGGCTTTTTGTTTTATATGCTGCTGGACAGGTTCTCGGTATTGCATACCCACCCGGATGAAAATAACAATATAACTCGGGGGAGAATAGGTGCCGGAAGTCTTTCCCTGCATAGTTTTTTAGATGGAGTTGCCATTGGTGTGGCATTTCAGGTTTCCGTTCCCATGGGGATATTGATTGCCGTAGCTGTTATTGCGCATGATTTTGCCGATGGCGTAAATACCGTAAGTGTAATTTTGAAAGAGGGAGGTACTCGCAAACAAGCTTACCGATGGCTCTTTATTGATGCTTCAACACCGATAGCAGGGGTAATTTCAACCCTGTTTTTTAAAATCCCCGATGCGGCCTTTGGTATATTACTTGCTCTCTTCTCCGGATTCTTCCTTTATTTAGGTGCCAGCGACTTATTACCCGAAAGCAACAAAAAACATCCGGGTTTATTAGTAACGCTATTGACGATACTTGGAGTGGGCCTGCTATATTTTGCAACCCTGTTTGCAAAAATGCAATAAGGTTACGCCGTGTAATTATTCACCGGCTAAATCCATTACAAAGTTCCACGTATAGGTTTTATGAGGTTGCAAGGCTACACCTATTGCCGTAAACTTAGGATCTAAAAGGTTTTTACGATGAGCCAGATTTACGGGGTCGCTCGAATCAATCAACAGGTGCATAAAGGCATCCAGGGCAAGTTTATTTCCATAATCGCAGTTTTCCCCCACCCTGTTAAAACGCTTCATTACCGGCTTCATGCGATTTATGAAATCAGGATGGCCTTCCTTGCCTTCTACTCCCATCTTCTTTGCAAAATCGTGAGCAATGGTGCACAATTCCTTATCAGGAACCATCGCTCCGCAAGCGTTATCTTCATTCAGTTGCTTTTTTAAACTCGTAATTTGTTCGGGTGTATCAGTATGGGTTTTCAGGTAGCCGGCAAGAACAGTTTGACAAAAGAGTTTTGGCTTTAGCCGACAAAGGTTGGTATAGTAAATAAGTTGCTTTTCGTTATCGGTTAAATACGCTACAGATTGTGCTGTATTGGCCTGCTTTAAAATATCCATATTCCATCCGGAAAGCGGATCTTGATTCGTCTGAACAGGCTGGCTCCTGAAAGAAGTCAGCAGTATAAAGGACAGTAATAGAATGCCAATGCATGAAATTCCGACCCGGTAATTTGGTCTTGTATTCATAAATTTAGATTTTAAATTTATTGTTTCTACCCTATGCAAATATCATCTTTTAAATAAGACCAATATATTACCCATAATGAAGTAATATTATATTATTAGCTTATAGTTAATACTTAATACTTACCTTCGCAACCCAAATTATAATACAAATCATGAAAAAATTATCAGGCATTCTCTCGCTTACTATTGTTTTAGCAGGCTTCTCATTCCTTACTAGTTGTAACAATACTTCAGCTTCTTCCGGTTCAAATTTTGAAGGGGTAGTGAGTTATGAAATTAAGTCAGACTCCGGATTGCCGCCTGAAGCGGAGGCTATGTTTAAAAATGTAGAAATGAAAACATTTGTTAAGGGCAACCTTACACGAAGTGAAGAAAAAATGGCCGGCTATAATACCGTTATACTTTCCGACAGTAAAACACCGGATGACCCTACAATGCTTATAAACATGTTTAACCATAAATATGCCGTTAAACTTACCGACAGCCTCAAAAAAATTGCAGCTGCCAGCACGCCGAAAATTGAATATATTGATTCGGCCAATGCTACCAAGCAAATTGCAGGTTATGCTTGCAAAAAAGCAAAAATTACTGTAACACTGCCTAACAGCCCTGCCCCGATAACAAGCTACGTGTATTACACCACAGACTTGCCTTATGCCGATCCTAAAGGACAATTTAAAGGATTAAAAGGCATGCCTATGGAATTTACCATAAGCATGGCTAGTATTAACTTAACTATTGAAGCCAAATCGGTTGAGAAAAAAACATTAGCAGACAGCCTTTTCAATGTTCCTGCTGACTACAAGCAAACGACCATTGCCGATATGGAAAAAGACCTGATGAAGAGCATGCCGGCCCAAAATCAAAACCCCGGCAGTGATTCAGCCGCAGGCAGCAACGGTACTAAATAATTATTAAAAACCTAAAAAAACAACCCTGACTTAATCGGTCAGGGTTATTTTTTTGTGGTATTATTGAATTTTAAAATGAATGGGTACCGTATATTGTATTCTTACCGGATGCCCATCCTGCTTACCGGGAGCCCATTTTGGCATTTCAGACAATACACGCAAGGCTTCCTTATTCAAGTCAGGGCCGCCGGATATTCCTCTTAACAACACAACATTACTTACCGAGCCATCCCTTTCAATTACAAAAGATGCGTAAACAGTACCCTGAATTCCCAATTGAACCGCTTCAGCCGGATACCTAAGCTGCTTAGCCAGGTAATCTCCAATATTTCCTCCGGGGAACTTGGGCATTTCATTAACCCATGTCCTTATTTGATTATCAGGAGGAGAAGGCAAGGGGTTACCTGAAGGTGGCACCGGATTCAAGTCAGGAGGTTCATTACCTATGCCGGGTATTCCGTTAGGTACAAAGGCAGTGTGATCATTTGTTCTTGCAATTGGAATGCTATCCGGTTGTTGTGTAATTTCCGGAGGCATAAAACGGTTGGGAGTAATTCGGGGAGGTTGTACATGCGGATGAGCAGCAGGTGGAATGATAACCTCCCGGTGAATTAATACATCGGTTGGTTTAATGGCAACATCCGTTTTAGTTGTAGCCTCCATGTGGCTAATGTTTCGAAACGCATAGGCGATTAAGGCGCAGGTGGCAATAAAAGCAATTGCCGACAATAATGCGTATAAAAGAGCACTCGGATAACGTTGGCGGATATAATAAGCTCCGTAAGCTTTATGTCTTCCTTCGAAGACAACTTCATTGCGGCCAATGCTGGTAACGTCCGTCCAGTCGCCGCCTGTTTTGTACCCATTCATAGTGTTGAATTTTAAAGGTTATAACTAGTGCGGTCGTTTTGGGCATAGTATTTGCTTTTTAGTAATAACTATAGAACGGGGTCATTTAGTATTTACTACGTAAATTAAATTGTAATGTTTCTATTTGGAACTGACTTTATCAACATCATAAACTCTCAAAGCCCCTTTATGGGTTTTGGGGCAGACCACAAAAAACGGCACAAAACGGCTTATTTATAACGGCTCTGTTGGCTCAACAGACACCAATTTAGATAGCTTAATGGCTTTCTCCTTTATCGTATCAATGGCATTGCCTATTTTATCATACGTTAAAACTACTGCCATGCGCCTGTATGGGCGTGTAGTGGGCTTATTAAATATCCGTACATCTGTATTCTTTTCTTTTAAAACATCCTCCACACCGGAATAAAGAGGAGCCCTGCCGGTATCTTCAGCCAGTATAACAGCCGAAGCACCGACTCTTTCCAACGTAATTTGTGGTATAGGAAGGCCTAAAATAGCACGTGCATGCAATTCAAATTCATTTAAATTTTGAGTACCGGCAAGGGTAACCATCCCGGTATCATGCGGACGGGGCGATAGCTCGGAAAAATAAACGCCTTTATCCGTTAGAAAAAACTCTACGCCCCATATTCCGGCTCCGGTAAGAGCACCGGTAACCTTTTGCGCCATAACCCGGGCTTCTTCCAAATCTTTATCACTAATAGCGCAAGGCTGCCAGCTTTCCCGGTAATCGCCTCTTTCCTGACGGTGACCGATAGGAGGACAAAAAAGAGTTTTCCCATTTTTTTGGGTAACAGTTAGTAAAGTTATTTCTGCATGAAACTTAATAAACTCTTCCACTATCACTTCGGCATAATCGCCGCGGCTGCCTTCCATTGCATACTTCCAGGCTTTTTCAATATCCTCCTTTGTTTTTACTATGCTTTGGCCTTTGCCGCTGCTGCTCATTAAGGGCTTTACTACACAAGGGATTCCAATCTTTTCTATAGCTTCGGCAAATTCTTTATTGGTTTTAGCATACATGAATTTAGCAGTTCTTAGTTTTAATTCTACGGCAGCAAGGTTTCTTATTTCCTTACGGTTCATGGTATAGTTTGCCGCTTTTGCACTGGGCACAACCGTCATTCCCTGTTCTTCATATTCATAAAACCGCTCGGTTCGGATGGCTTCAATTTCGGGAACTATTAAATCAGGTTTATGTTTGGCAACAATATGGTCGAGTGCATTACCATCCAACATATTAATCACTTCATATTCCTGGGAAACCTGCATAGCCGGGGCGCCCGGATAACTATCTACAGCAATTACGTATTGGCCCAACCTTTGCAGGGAAATAGCCAATTCGCGCCCAAGTTCTCCGGATCCTAACAGCAATATTTTTTTACCCATATAGCCTGCCTTAATACTTTTTCTGTGACACTTGTTTTAATTATTAACCCTTTACAATGGTTACTATCCATAAGATAAATAGTACCACAGCAGCAATAAATAAAAACCCGCCTAAAACATATAAAACACAACCTGCACCAAGTCCACCGCCGATACCTGCCCCAAACGAAGCAGCATCTGCCACAAGCAGTAAAAAGCAAATTACAGATGCGATTAAGCATAGTATCCAGGCCAGTAAAAAGCTTGACCCGCTGGAAGAATGTTGATCATGGCCATTATCATCACCATAATGATGATAGGGATTATAAGGCATATTCTCTTTCAGAGAAACATTGTTTTTATAGGATATGACCGGGCTTTTTGTAATTTCATTTCCCTTGGATGAAATAGATTTGGCAGGGCCCTTGATACCAGCTTTTTCGTTTACCGCTGCCGGCGTGTTTTCTACCGGCGGCGCTTGCAGTTGGTTTTTAGGAGCAAGCGTGATATTAGCACCATAGGGAGAATAGTCCAAATTAGTTTTTGCCACCGGATCGGAGAAATGGCCTTTGGTATATTTCCTTTTTGAAAAGGAGGAAGCCAATTTGTTGGTTGATGAAGTGCAATAGGCAAAAAAACCAACTATACCAAACAGAAAAAGAACTTTAAACAGCTTCTGTGCTTTTATGAATTTTGTTGAAATCATTCTGCTGTTTTTAAAGCGGCCGAAAGCAATATGTTATCCGTTTGCAAACCTTTATGACGCAATATCAACGATCCAAAGTATAAAGAATACAAGAGCTGCAATGGCAGCTATATATGCTAAAATAGCAAAAAGCC
>Ga0302140_10007025_pt1 | contig 14109 bp, 10 predicted proteins | sample I_Bog_E1_1_FD_202095 | JGI IMG/M metagenome (GOLD analysis project Ga0302140, IMG submission 202095) | Peat permafrost microbial communities from Stordalen Mire near Abisko, Sweden - I_Bog_E1_1 | ecosystem: Environmental > Terrestrial > Soil > Wetlands > Peat | place: Sweden: Abisko, Stordalen...
CGCCGTTGATCAGAAAGCGGCTGCCCTTCGGCGTCTTGTTGGCGGCCACGGCACCGGCCGAGTCGCGCTCTTCGCCGCTCACGAACAACAACCCTATCCGAAACCCCACAGCCCGCAGCGCCTCGCCTGCGGCTACCTGTGCGGCAATAATGCCCTTGGCGTCGGAGACGCCACGGCCATACATAAACTCCTCGTCCTCACGGAAAGGAATATACGGCGGCACCGTGTCCATGTGCGTTGAAAACACCAGGTCGGGCGTCTCGCCCGACCTACTGGCAAAAACATTCCAGCGCGGGCCGCCGCCTGGGTTTTCGCTCGGCTGTTCCACGGGCGTCTTCTCCACAGCCCAGCCGCGCCCGGCAAGAAAATCGGCGAGAAAGTCGCCCACCTCGCCCTCGTGGTAGGTGGTGGATTCAATTTCGCACAACTGCTTGGTAAACGCGATGGGGTCGATGGGGGCGATGGAGTCGATGGCGGCGGCGCTCGGCGCGGGAAGAAGTTGATCGGTCATGATACTGCCAGAATATCCTAGAAGGCGTTTGTTCCCTATGCTTTCAGAGGATTTGCTTCGTTCGCGGTCGCAGGATTTCCGAGGAACTCCCGGCAGTAACCAATGGGCGGTGACGATTTCGCATAAGGAAATCTTCATCTTCTGCGCGTAGAATGGTGAGTGGCATGACCTCTGTTGTCGCACCAGCCCGTACTGACCTGACTTCGGCAGCAGAAACGCTGCGCAGCGCCAGTTTGAGAAGCATTCGGCTGACCGGTCCCGCAGGCCAGCTTGAGGCGCTTGTGAACGAGGGCGCTCCCAATGCGCCTTTTGCGGCACTGGTCTGCCATCCGCATCCGCTGGGCGGCGGTACTCTGCACAACAAGGTCGTCTACCATGCGATGAAGGCGCTCAACGATCCCAAATGGGGTTTGGGCTGGCCGGTGTTGCGCTTTAACTTTCGCGGGACGGGATTAAGCCATGGGCAGCATGACGGAGAGGCTGAATCCGGCGATGTGCTTGCCGCTCTCGACTGGCTCGATCACGAATACAAGCGCCCGCTGGTGTTGGTAGGCTTCAGCTTTGGCGCGGCGATGTCGGTCAAGGCCAGTTGCGGCCAATCGCGGCGCGGTACAGCTTTCAATGTCCGCGCTCTTGCCGTTCTAGGACTTCCCATACAAGTTGACGGCCGCGAATCTATCTATCCTTCCCTGCGCACATCTACGATTCCCAAACTCTTTCTCAGTGGAGACAGCGACCAGTTCGCGCCAGCTGAACAGTTGGTGCGAGTGGCCGCATCCTCCGCAGAGCCCAGACGACTGGTGCTCCTCCCTGGCGCCGATCACTTTTTTACGGGACAACTGGAATCGATGCAGCAAGCGCTTTCCTGTTGGCTCAAGGAGCAACTGTCATGACACCGGTCGGCGATACCCCATTGGAAACCCTGCACTCAGCGGCTACGGACATCTTCACCGGCGCCGTGGCCGCATGCAATATCGCATCGGCCTTTGACCGGCGCATTCGCTTTGAAGGCAACACACTGCATCGTCTGATTCCCGACGGCAGCGGCCCAGCGACCATCAATCTCGCCGCTTACAAGCGCATCTTTGTGATTGCGCTGGGCAAGGCGGCCGGCCCCATGCTCGAAACCTTGCTTGTCCGCATGAAACGCCGCAAGGGAATGCGCGGCATCTGTTGCACGAACCAGTTGCCCAGGTCGCGCAACTGGCGCTTCCGCTATTTTGAGGGCGGTCACCCCACACCCAATGAGGAGTCGTTTGACGCGGCTCGCGCCACGCTGGCCTTGCTCAAGAAGGCCCGCAAAGACACGCTGATCTTCTTTCTCATCTCCGGCGGCGGGTCGGCGATGTTTGACTTGCCGCTGGATCCGAAGATCACACTCGACGACACCATCGCATTCCATCAGCTTCTGCTGGCTTCGGGCGCGCCCATCAACGAGGTGAACACGCTGCGCAAGCACTTTTCCGCGGTGAAAGGCGGACGGTTGGCCATCGCCGCGCCAGAGGCGGCTAAGGTCTCGCTGCTGCTGCCCGACGTGCCTCTGCGCTCTCTCGATGCGCTTTCGTCCGGCCCGACATCGCCCGATCACTCCACCGTCGCCGACGTGCGCACGCTTCTTGCCAAGTACGATTTGGCCCCGAAACTGCCGCCTTCGATCCGCGCCTTCTTTGATCGGGAGGATTTGCCCGAGTCGCCCGGCAACAAAGGATGGCTTCCGCCGTTCCTATCTCGGATTCCATGGACCGGGGCGGGACCCGTGCGCAGCGTTACCTCGGCTGCCGCCATGAAAGGCGAAGATCTACCGTTTCGCGATTCGGTCTTCGAGGTTCTGCTCTCAAGCCACGATTTGATTGAGAACGCCCGCGCCCTTGCCGAAAAGGCTGGCTACTACACGGTGGTTGACAACAGCTGCGACGACTGGGACTATGCCGACGCCGCGCGCTACCTGCTCGAACGCTTTCATGCCCTCCGGGCTGTCCACCCACGCCTCTGCCTGATCTCGGTGGGTGAGGTAACGGTGAAGATGGACCGCGCCCCTGGCGCAGGCGGCCGCAATCAGCAGTTTGTCATGGCATGTGCTCTGGAACTTGAAGCCCATCCGGGCGAACGGATCACCGTGCTCAGCGCAGGTTCCGATGGCATCGACGGCAATACGCGATCAGCCGGAGCCATCGCCGACCCCACCACCGTCACCCGCGCTCATGCCTTCGGATTCCACTTGAAGTCTTCACTGGCCGCCTTCGACGCCTGTCCCATGTTTACCGCCCTCGGTGACGCTGTCGTTACTGGCCCCACGGGACAGAACCTCCGCGATCTGCGTCTCCTGGTTGCCGAAAGACTCTAGTCCGTCGCCGCCAAGGAATGAACTTCAGTCGGCAGATTGACTCGGAGTTCGCGATCCTCACTGCAAGCATTCGCCGAATCCTATAACATGGCATTCATACTAATTCTGCAAGGAAGAGGAACAGTTCGTGGCACGAGAATCAGCGGGCAAGACTGTCGCGAAAACGGCCGATATCCGCACTGTCGCGGCTCTCGCGAAAGTCTCCATCGCCACTGTCTCCCGCACAGTCAATGGCTCTTCGGCGGTCAGCGATCGCCTGTCAAAGCGCGTGTGGCGCGCCATCGAGCAGTTGAACTACTTTCCCAATACTCATGCGCGCAGCCTGGTATCGGGCCGCAGCCGCATCCTGGGCATCATTGTGGAAAACATTATCAACCCTTTCTTCCCTGAGCTCATCCAGTGCTTTGAAGAGGTGGCGGTCGCGCACGGCTATGAGATTCTGGTCAGCTCCACCAGCGGCAACCTTGCCACACTCACAACCTGCGTCCGGCGCATGATCGAGCGCAAGGTCGAGGGTGTGGCTGTGCTCACTTTCGGCCAGGAAGAGCCGATCCTCGACCAGTTAGCAAACCACGGCATTCCCATCGTCCTTGCCGAGTTTCATTTGCAAGACCCCAAAATCAGCACCATTCTTATGGATTACAGCACTGGCATCCATGCGGCCGTCAACCACCTGGTCGATCTTGGTCACCGCAAGATCGCATTTCTGGCCGGTCCGCATATGCTCCACTCTGCCATCACACGCGAGAACGATTTCCGTACCGCAATGGAAGCCGCCGGGTTGCCCGCCGAGATCCACTGGATTGTCGAGTGCGACCACACCGCCAAGGGCGGCGTGGCTGGCTTCAACCAGTTGCAGGCGCTTTCCACCCGGCCCACAGCTATTCTTTGCTCCAACGACATGACCGCCGTCGGCGTGTTGCGCGCCGCTTATATGCAGGGCCTGCGCGTACCCCACGATTTGTCAGTCATCGGCCTCGACGACATCGATTTTGCCGAGTTCACCTTGCCCCCGCTCACCACTATCCGCCTTTCTCGCGCCGATCTTGCGCACGCGGCCTTCGAGGCTCTCCGGCAACAGGCTGAAGAACCCGGCAATCCCCATATAAAGCGCGAATTTCTGGTATCCACCAGCCTCGTGAAGCGCTCATCGACTGCCGCGCCGCCCCTGGTCGGGCAATAGAAGCGTTTGGTGGTGCGGAGTCTGGTGATTTATAGTTCCCGGTTGTTTGCCGCGCGGCATTTCAATGTCGTCTGCGGCGGCACTGCATTCAAACGAGGATATTCATGCCGACAATCTCACGCCGTAATCTGCTCTCTTCTGGTCTTGCCCTTTCCGCGTCTTCGCTGCTAGCCCGCTCTGCCTGGGGGCGCGCTGCCGCCCTGGTAGACGGCTCACCGGGTGCGTCGCCGGATGAGGCTCCGGCCGCGGTTGCGCCGCGCCAACAGTTGCTCTTCGATTTCGGCTGGAAATTTCAGTTTGGCCACGCCTCTGACCCGGCCCGCGACCTAGGCTTCGGCAACGGACAGGGAGATTTCGCCAAGACTGGTGACTTTGCCTTTGCAAAGGCTAAATTCGATGACTCGAAGTGGCGGACGCTGAATCTGCCTCACGACTGGGCGGTTGAGTTGCCCTTCGTGCGCGACGAGGAACAAAAGTCCCATGGCTACAAGCCCCTCGGCCGCCGTTATCCCGAGACCAGCGTGGGCTGGTACCGTCGCGAGTTCGAGATCCCTGCCAGCGATTTGGGCCGGCGGATCGCCGTCGAGTTCGACGGAGCCTTTCGCAGCGTGACCATCTTTGTGAATGGCTGCTTCATCGGACGCAACGACAACGGCTATGCGCCCTTCCACTTTGACCTGACCGACTTTCTGAACTATGGCGCGAAGAATTACATTGTGGCGCGCGTGGACGCTAGCTTCGGCGACGGCTGGTTCTACGAGGGTGCCGGCATCTACCGGCATGTGTGGCTCACCAAGACCGACGCACTGCATCTGGGCAAGTGGGAGAGTTATGTGCGCGCGGATTCGAAGGGTGATGCTGCCAATCTGACGCTTGGCACGGTAGTCGTCAACCAGGGCAAGCAGCCTGAGAACGCCAAAGTCACGTGGCAGATTCTTGACGCCGCAGGCAAGACGGTAGCTAACGCCGAGGCTCCTACGCAATCCATCGCCGTGGACGGCAGCGTAACTTTTGCGGCAACGGCGAATCTCGTCAATCCTGCGTTCTGGTCAGTCGATGCGCCCAATCTCTATTCCGCGATTGTGACCGTTGAAGCCGGGGGCACGCCGCGCGACGCCGAGCGCGTGACCTTTGGCGTGCGCACCGCAGTCTTCGACGCCGACAAGGGCTTCTTCCTCAACGGCAAGCCGCTAAAGATTCAAGGCACGTGCAACCACCAGGATCATGCGGGTGTGGGCGCTGCGTTGCCCGACCGGCTACAGACATTCCGGCTTGGAGTGCTGCGCGAGATGGGCTGCAATGCGGTGCGCACTTCGCACAATATGCCCTCGCCCGAATGGGTTGATGCCTGCGACCGCATGGGTGTGATGATGATGTGCGAGACGCGCCAGATGAGCTCGAATCAAGAGGGGATGGCGCAGTTGGAGGCCATGGTCAAGCGCTATCGCAACTCGCCGTCCATCATCCTGTGGTCCATCGGCAATGAAGAGTGGCAACTTCAGGAATCGATGGCCGAGCAAGGCGCCAAGATCGCGGCAAGCATGGTGCAGCTCTGCCACGAACTCGATCCCACGCGGGTGGTCTCCGCGGCCGTAAACGGCACCAACGAGAAAGGCGTCTCTGATGCGCTCGATATTGTCGGCTTCAACTACCGGCTGGAACTCCCGGATGCGTATCACCAGAGGCATCCCAAGCGCCCGCTCTACGGCTCTGAGACGGCCAGCTCGTTCTACACACGCGGAGATTCCTCCACAGACCCATTGCGCAACACGGAGAGCTCCTACGATGTAAATCCCGCTAATTGGGGCGAGACCGCCGAAGAGTGGTGGAAGTTCTACGCGACGCGGGACTGGGAGGCTGGCGGCTTTATGTGGACCGGCTTTGACTATCGCGGCGAGCCTACACCCTATGCATGGCCCTCAATCAACTCGCAATTTGGCGTGATCGACATGTGCGGCTTTCCCAAGGACACGTTTTACTACTACAAGGCATGGTGGAGCGCCGAGCCGGTCTTGCACCTCTTCCCGCACTGGAATTTCGAGGGCAGGGAAGGCGATGAGATTCCCGTGTGGGTCCACTCAAACCTGGACCAGGTCGAGCTGTTCGTGAACGGCAAGAGCCTTGGCAGCCAGAAGGTTCCGCATCTGGGTCACCTTGAGTGGAAGGTCAAATACGAAGCCGGCGCAATCGAGGCGCGGGGCTCCAAGGGCGGCAAGGTTGTCCTCACCGACAAACGTGAGACAACCGGGCCGGCGGCTGCCATCCGGGTCACCGCAGACCGAACCGAGATCAATGCCGACGGAGAGGACATTGCGATCCTCAAAGTGGAAGCTCTGGACAAGGAGGGCCGCCGGGTTCCGACGGCAGGCAATTTGATCGGGTTCAAGATCTCCGGCGCCGGTTCGCTCATCGGGGTAGGCAATGGCGATCCCAACTGCCAGGAAAACGATAAGGGACCCAAGCGTTCGCTTTTCAATGGTCTGGCGCAGGTGATCGTGCAATCCACTAAACAGCCAGGCCAGATTGACATCGAAGCGGTTAGGGAAGGCTCGGATGGACCCGTGCTGACGCCGTCCAAACTAACCATCACAACCAAACGGGTGGAGCCGCGTCCGGCTGTGGGGTAAAGAAGATATGCGCCATAGCGGTTCCACAATTGCTAGACCCCGATAGCACCGCCCAAGAGTGGCTTTTTTCTCAAGAAAAAGCCACCTTTCACGAAACCAAATAGGACACGTGAATTGTGGACCCGCTTTAACTTGCTGGCTTTGTCACTTACCCGCGGCCGATCCCGGTGCTCTTGTTGGGGCGTTACCTTTCTCCCCGGAACTGGATGATGCGGCGGCGGTCGCGCTTTGAGGGGCGGTGTTCGGGCAGCGGCGCAAACTCCTGTATCGCTTTGCGCTCGGCAGCCAGTTTGAGGCGTGCCGCGATGCTGGCTTCGGTTTCATGATAGAGGGTCTGCGCAACCGCCGCCGGGCCACGCATCTCGCTGAGGAACAGCACCTCGACAAGAAACTCGCCGCCCTCGTTCCTTACCGTGAGCATATCGCCCACGCGCACCTCGCGCGCTGGCTTGGCCTGTGCGCCGTTCGAGGCTATGCGGCCCAGGTCGCAGGCCTTTGAGGCCAGCGCCCGCGTCTTGAAGAAGCGGGCAGCCCAGAGCCATTTGTCGATGCGCACTGATGTCATGTATGTATTCTCGTACAAGAGGCAGGTTTCTTGCAGCCTGGAAAAATCTGCAAAGCAATCGATGCAAGCGGACTAGCTTGCGGATTCCGATGCCTTGAGTTGCAAAGGCGCAATTGCCGGTAGTTTGCGAACGGAAATCGGCTCTGCTGCGTCTTGTGAATGCAACTGCCAAAAAATCACTTTCAGGTCCAACGAAAATGAATATTTGCGCCATGCGTCTGGTTTCTTCAAGCATTCTTCTCTTCGCTATACCGTTGTTTGGTCAGATTCATCACCCGCATCATTCGCGGTTTCCCAATGCGCCGGTGAACGATCCGCAGTTGCAGTTGCCCGCCGATCAGGCGCAGTGGTGCTTTACGCCGGAGAGCAGCCGCAGCGGCTACGACCAATTCGAGCAGTTCGATACCTTCCCGCAGCCGGCGAGCAAGGGCTATCTTTGCATCAACATTCCTGCCGGAAGGACGTTTGTTATTGACTATCTTTTTGCCGAGGCCGATTACGACCAGGAGCTGCCGGCGCCCGCAGAGTGGTACTTGAATGCAACGATTGGAAGCTATGAACAGTTGACCGGATATGCGACGGAGAGGGTTGGCGCTGTAACTGCCAATCCCCATTACGTGCTCTCTCAGCCTGTTCGCCTGGCGGTGACGGGCGGCACGCGGGTGACACTGATCATGCACAGTTACTTCGTCGGCGCCAATAACTCGATCACGGAGACGCCCGGCACCGCGAACTTATCGCTGATCGGGCATTGGGAGTAGGGCGCCGAATGCAGAACATCCGCGCCCCTCTGAATTATGCCACGGACTTCTGTTCGGTCAGTACCTGTACCTGAACGAGTTCATCGAAGATGGAGCGGTAGTGGATCATGGCGGCGCGCAATTCCTCTGTGGTTGCCTGCACTCCGCCGGGCCGCACAACAACGGCATGAGCTGAACGGTAATTCTCCATCACCAGAGGATGATCGACGGATAGATCCGCCGCGCGCTGGTCGAATTCCGCAACAGGGTAGCCGCGCGCCACCAACAGGGCGGTGACCAGTTCGTCCGCTTCCGTGACCGCGCCTTTGGGATGATCGACGAAACGGGACTGCACCGCCTGCCACTCAGCCAGAAAACGCGCGCGTTCCGTGGGGGCCAGCTCCCGGATATTCAGTTTTTCCACGCGGGTTGCGCGATCGGCAAGCTTGGCTTCGGCCTTTTGTTCCGTGCCATGCACAATGACGGCGCGGTTGTACTCCGTCCCGAATTGATTGCGCAGCGCCAGCGAATGTTTCTTGCGCCTCTCAAGGTAGACGCCCACGATAATGCCAACGATCATGACGACCACAACCACGGTAATGATGAATCTTGGATCCATAAGACTGAAGTGCATGGTACCCTCCTGTTGATTGCATGTCCGCGCAGAGAGAGGTGGGGTTGGGGTGCTTCCTCGGCTGGGCTGGAACGTGATTCTTAATCCATGGAGAGTATTGAACGGACCGCTTGATGCTGGCTGGCCAGATTTGCTCACTGGAGCAGCTCAATATCGAGTGAATGTGGAGACGATCCAGGGCTTGAATCGGGATTCCGCGTCTGTACGTGTGCTTTTACAGAGGAGACACATAGTGAGAATTACCCGGTAATCTGCCAAGCGCACCGCAACATGTTGATTCCATCCGTTGTCGGATTGGGAAACAACACATTGGCGCCACGTCATCGGCGCCCGGATCAGCGCGCCGAAGCATCGAATGTTGTCAAGCATTGAAGGGCGATATCATTGTGGGCCGTACTCAGATTCGAAACGACTGTCTTGAATCTTGCTGAATTCCTGCCTTCATCTTCGCCCGCTAGTCTGCAAACTGCATCTCGCCTGACCGCAGTAAGAGTCTGCATCCCACTTAGAGCATCAGACGGACGATGCTCGATGAGGTCGTCATAGAACATTTCAATATCGCCAACAGCCCCTGCGTGCGAATCAGCGGCTTCTAGCAACTGATTCAAAAGTCCAGTATCGCCACGCCAGTAGAGGCTTTCAAGAAACAGGATGACGCCTTCATCATTGCAAACTTCTTTGAGCTTGCTTTCATACGTTGACGAGAGGCAGGAATTCAGGAGTTCGGAGAGATAGTCCCGGTTCTTCCCATAATCGACGCCGAAGATAGCAAGTGCGAACGCCGTACTTGCCGCATCAACTCCCCACGCCTTCGTCTGTTTATTTCGGAGGTTTTCAATCACGCCGATTGGTGGCTTTTTGTGGGATAGACTCTGTTCCACACAGGGCTCGCAGGTGTTTGTCGCAAAGTCGATGAAGCTGACCCAAGTCCCAGTTCCGAGTGCATCGGCGTGCCTTTGCCTTTTGAGCCAAAACGGAGGGTACCCGATGCCGAGCTCCCAGGTTCCCGAGTCGACTTGCGCCGGGTAGATTCCACGGAAGTCGAAGCTGTATTGGCCGCAATGGAGGGAAGCGGATAAATTGCCTTTGCCTCTGGTCCGCTTAGACGCGTAGAGCTTTGCGAAAATTGGCGGGACAATGAACCCGTGATCGACCTGTTCAACGGGGACAATGTGTGTTCCGACACGCAATTCAACCTTCAGATCGTCGCACGGGGCCGATTCTCCGTCGATGGATAAGGTCACTTTGATGATTGGCCGATGGGTTGGCGCTTGCGCGGTTACGAAAGCGGCAATCAGGCAAAGCGCAGCTACAGCTAGGGTTTGTCTCACGAGGAGGACATTACTCCGAGCAATCACGGGAATCAAGGGAATCTGAGAAACACGTGCTGCAAAGCGTGAAGGGCGCTCGGAAAACCGAGCGCCCTTCAATGCTTAATTGGCCAGTACAGCCCGGTACCGGACCTTGTTTTTCTTCACCTTCTCGATAGCTTCGTTGGCTTTGGCCATGGGGAAGCGCTCAGTTTGGGCCTGGACGCCGTGGCGGGCGGCCACATCCAGCATTTCCTTGATCCGGTAGGGGCTGCCGGTGGGGTTGCCGGTGATGGTGCGCAGGCCGGAGATGAGAGGAAAGGCATGAACAGACACTGGAGACGGCGGAACGCCCACAAAGCAAAGAGTCCCGGTGGGCCGCAGCGCCTGAATGTAAGTTCCCCAATCCTGATCGGCGTTGACCGTACTCAGGATGAAGTCCAAAGTGCCGGCCACTTCCTTCAGCGCCTTGGATTCGCGGCTGTTGACAAAGCGGTGAGCGCCCAGGGAGCGCGCTTCTTCTTCTTTGGCGGCCGAGGTGGAAAAGGCTGTGACTTCCGCGCCGAAGACGCGCGCAAACTGGATTGCCATGTGTCCCAGCCCTCCGATGCCCACAATACCTACACGCGAAGACGGGTTGACGCCATGGGTGCGCAGGGGGTTATAGACCGTGATGCCGCCGCACAGCAACGGCGCTGCGCGTTCGCTGTCGAGTTCTGCGGGAATCGGAATCACAAAGCGGGCATTGGCGCGAACGCGCTCAGCATATCCGCCGTTGCGATGGACGCAAGTTCCCTCAGCCGCGGGGCAAAGATTCTCCATTCCGCGAGTACACCACTCGCACTGGCCGCAGGAGTTCGATTGCCAGCCGAGGCCAACTCGTTCGCCCTCTTCAAGCGATCGCACCTCCGCGCCCATTGCGGCAACGGTACCCACCACCTCGTGGCCGGGAATAAACGGATACTGGCTAATGCCCCAGTCGTTGGAAATGAGGTGAAGATCGCTGTGACAGATACCGCAGTGAGTGATGGCGATCTCCACCTCCTGCGGACCCAGTTTGCCTGGATCGTAGCGGTATGGCAAAAGTTCGGCGCCCGCTGCATGCACTGCAAGTCCTTGAATAGTGGCCATCGTCGTTCCGGAGTCCTCGCTGGGGGGGTGGCAAATTGGCCGACAAACTTCCCCGAAGTGCCGGCCCGAACATTGAAGCGGGGTGGATTTCTACGTCAAACCTAGTTTAAACCGCCGCCCGCCTCAATATGCAGACTAAGAATCTGAAATCCGTTTAAAACTCCATCGGCAGGGGCCTGCGCCACTACCTCTGCCGATTCTCCATTCAGGTTTACATCCTGGGCGGTACGCAGCGGTTCCAGCGCATTTGCCATTGAAAGCGGAAGGCTTGCAAGTGTCTGGCCGGCAATTCCAGCCTGAGTTTCAGGCACCAGAAGGCTCACATAGATGCGGTCTGACTGATGTTGCGCCCGGGCTTTCGCCAGTACAGTATTCAGATCGGCAGGGCGGCTGGAAAGCCTGGGTTGATCCAGAGTCCGGTCCAGAGTCCCGGAGTCTGAGATCAGCATGCGCAGGTTGCCGGCTCCCAGCCTGGCCGGCAGCGTGACCGGAATTCGCACATTGCGCGCGGGTTCCCGCCATCGGCGGATCGTAGCTTCAACCACCACGGTATCGCCGGCATGGACGATATCGCCCGAAACGAGCCGCGCCGTCTCCAGCTGCACCTGAATGCGGCCTGAAATTGCCTCGACATGAAGATCGATTCCACGTATTGCGCCTTGCCGCGAGCCATTTGAGTAGAGCTGAAAAAAACGTTCTGCCGCCAACTGCGCCGTCTGCGTAGTTGCGGACATTTGATCGTCGGCTGAGACCCAATAGTCCAGCGGAGATGGTGGGTACCCGTCCAGGTCAATGCTGCCGGTGAGATGATAGCTGGTCTCCGCGGTGCTTTCATTGGTCTCTAGCAACGCGTCATAAAGCGTCACCAGCACGGCCTGGGGGGTGAGCGACGGCAGATCCAGCACTTCAATGTTGAGTTTTCGCTCGCCTGCCGCCGAGTGAACTGAAATATGAACGGGAATCATTCGCGCCTTGAGGCCCAGGACGCCGCGAATGGCGGAGTTGCGGTCCTCGGTAAACGAGCCGATCGAGTCGCCGGTGTTGACAATCTTGAAGGCGTTTAGCGGTGAGGCCAGTGTGGCCACCACCTCGGCCGTGGTCATGGGCAGCGATACCGGCCCGGCTTGCAGAACTGGATGGCCGCAGGCCAGAAGCTGTTTGGGATCGATGTAAGTTACCGTGCAGGTGGCTGCAATCTCCAGATCGCCGCGCACCAATTGCATGCTGACCGCCGAGCCCGGCACTACGCTGGCTATCGCGGCAGCTGAGGGCTCCAGGTCAAGGCCTGGCGTTCCAGAAGACTGAGAAGTGCCACTCATACCCCCGGCCGCAACGGTCTCCAGGCCGGTTCGGGCCATCTTTTGTTGCCACAGGCGAATGGCCTCGGGCCGAAATCCACTCATGACCAGCGGAGTTTCCATGGCCTGAAAGCTTTCTTGGGCCGGTTCTTGAAGGAGCTGCTCGCGGTTCTCTGATCTCTGATCTCTGTTCTCTGATCCCGGTTCCCTGATCCCGGTTCCAACTGCATTGATGGGCAGATCGCGCACCTCCAGCATCTGCTCAATGGGAGTAATGCCGGCAATGGGATCTTTGCTGAATTGGCCGATGCGGTAAGAGAGCGATCCCAGGAGCAGATTTCCGATGTATACGGGGCTTCCGCTCATGCCCGCTACCACGCCGGTGTACTCGGGCTTGGCGCCGTGCAGCTGGGCCAGGATCATGTCGTCTCCGGGGCCGCGCGCGCCGCGCAGAACGCCCAGAATCTCAACCTCCATTGGCTCGGGCGTGGTCCCCGCAAAAACCGTCCACGCTGTTGCCTTCATGCCGCGACGCACCTGGCTGAGAGGGAAAAATCCGCCGCTGGAAGGCGGCGGGCCGGCGGGAGCAGGTGCGCTTTGCGCCGGCAGCAAGCCCGCGCCCAGCAGCACAATCAGGAGAAGCAGCGCGCTGCCCGGCTTGGAGAGCTGGGCAGCCAGTCGAATCCGGGTTTCCTTCAGGCAAGTTTCCACGTCTATTAGAGTACAGCCTTGGCTGCCACCCAATGGCCGCCTGGATCAAGCGGCTAGAAGCTGCCAGCCGTCTTCCCGTATGCTGTTGAACACAGAGGTCGCCATGTCCGCACTGTCCAAGAAATCCCGGAAGCATTCGTTCCGTTGCCTGCTTGCCGCCTGGTTCGTCATTCTTCTGGTCTTGACAGCCGCAACCTCGGTCGGCGCCCAGGCCACGCCGCAACCTCAGCAGACCCAACCGCAGCCTGACCAGGCCACGCCCGACGCAGGCGGTCCCGGAGCCGACTCGGGGGTTATCGCGCTGCCTAAGAAGAAAGAGACGCCGGAAGAAGCGCCGCCGCCTGCACCGGCTGAGCGCAAGATCAAGAATCCAGAGGGCATGAACAATTTTTCTCTACGCGTCGATGTCCCGGAAGTCACAGTCGATGTGGGTGTTCTTCTGGAGAAGACGCACCAATTTGTTCCTGGGCTCAAGCCGAGCAACTTCCGCGTCTATGAGGACGGAGTCGAGCAGAAGGTCGCGGGTTTCAAGCGCGTGGAGGCGCCCATTACGGCCCTAATGATCTGCGAGTTTGCAGCAAATGGCGCTTGGTGGATCAAGGCTAGCGACATGCTGAATACGGCCTACGCCTTTGCCCAGCAGCTGCGCCCTCAGGACTACGTGGCCCTGATGACCTTCGACATGCGCACGCAGATCGTAACCGACTTTACTCAGGACAAGCGCCAGCTTCTTGAAGCGATCAACTCCCTTCAAATCCCCGGCTTCAGAGAAACCAACCTCTTCGACGCTTTGTATGAGGGCATCGACCGTCTCGACCGGATAGAAGGCCACAAGTACATCATTATCATCGCTTCCGGGCGGGATACTTTCTCGAAGCTTACCTTAGACAAGATTTTGAAGAAGGTGAAGGCTGCGCAGGACATCACAATCTTCACAGTCTCAACTGGGGGTGCCTTGCGAGCCATGACAGAAGGTGGGCCCGGCATGAGGAGCCAGATGCGCGAAATAGATAATCTACAGGCCGACAACCAGATGAGGACGTTTGCCAACCTCA
>Ga0302140_10007029_pt1 | contig 14105 bp, 9 predicted proteins | sample I_Bog_E1_1_FD_202095 | JGI IMG/M metagenome (GOLD analysis project Ga0302140, IMG submission 202095) | Peat permafrost microbial communities from Stordalen Mire near Abisko, Sweden - I_Bog_E1_1 | ecosystem: Environmental > Terrestrial > Soil > Wetlands > Peat | place: Sweden: Abisko, Stordalen...
CCCACAAAGTGGACCTGGACTCACCTTTCCTAAAACAGTTGGACTTCAGCAGCACGGTCGTTGTTTCTGTCGTAGTCGGCGCGTCGGGCGAAGTTGTATGCGCGAAGAGCATCAGCGGAATCCCGTTTGCCTTGCAGCCAGTTGAGAAAGCTGTTCGAGCGTGGACCTTCAAGCGGGAGAAACAGAATGGCAAGTTCATAACCTATCTTGGCCAGCTGGACTTTTTGCTCTGTAACACGGACTGCGGTAACGAGGCCTGGGGCGTGACTCTGCTGAGGTGACTTCATCAGCGACTGGCTCATCGAGGAGTTGACTTCGCCCTCATTGCACCGCCGGCTTCAAATACTCCTCAAAATGCGCCAGTATCCGGTTGTATAAATGCGTTCGCACATCCGGGCCGGTGATGGAATGCGTCTTGCGCGGGTAGATTTGCAGATCGTAAGGGATTCCGGCTTCGATCAGCTTCTGCACATACTGGACCATATTCTCCAAATGCACGTTGTCGTCGCCTGTCCCCTGCGCCAGCAGCAAATGTCCCTTGAGACTGGCCGCCGAGTTGACCACGGAAAAGTTGCGGTAGCCCGCGGCAAACTCCGCCGGCTGGCTCATATAGCGCTCGGTATAGATTGAGTCGTAGTCGCGCCAGTCGGTGACCGGCGCAACCGCAACTCCGGCGCTGAAGCGGTCGGAGTGAGAGAGCGCATAGAGCGTGAAGGTGCCGCCCCAGCTCCAGCCCCACCAGCCCAGGCGCTTCTCGTCCAGTTGCGGATACTGGGCCAGCACGGCATCCAGCACCGTCAACTGGTCTTCTAACTGCACTGGACCAAAGTTGCGATAAGCCGCCTGCGCAAACTCCCGTCCGCGCTGGTCCATGCCGCGGTTGTCGGCATGAAGCACGGCAAAGCCATGCTGGGCCAGCAACTCGTCAAAGAGCAGGCCGTCGCCCCAGCGGTTGGCTACCGACTGTACGCCGGGTCCTCCGTAGGGATTCACGATCAGCGGCACCGATTCTGGAAAGGGGTCGTCCTCCGGCAAGAGCAGCGTGGCATAAAGCGTGCTGCCGTCATGGGCCTTCACCTCAAGCTGCACCGGCGCGCGCAGGCGGTAGGGATCCACAGCGTGTGTCTGCCAAAACACCTGGCACTCGTGCCCCGGCCTGCAAAGGCTCAGGGTGGGCGGGTCGAGGCGCGTGGAATGCTTGTCGGCAAATATGTTCCCCGCCGGAGCGAATGTGCCTTCATGACGTCCCGCGCCGGCGCTCAACTGCCTGCGCTCGCCTGCAAAGCTCACTTCCCATAACTGCTGCTCCAGCGGGTTGCCCTCGTTTGAGGAGTAGTCGATCAGCTTGCCTTCAGTGTCCACGCGCAGCACTTCGCCCACCTCGAAGCCGCCCTTGGTCAGTTGCCGCTCGAGCCTGGCTTCGGACCGGGTGGGATCGGCCTCGTCGTAGCTGTAGAGATAGAGGTGGCTGTGGCCATCGGCCCAGTCAATCACAACGATTTTGCCCGAGCCAACTGAGACATCGTAGAAGTCGTGGATGAATTTGCTGTCGGCAAGGCGCAGCGCCGCATGAGCCTGGCCCGTGACCGCGTCTGCAAAATAGAGATCCCGGTGTTTGTGGTCGCGGGTCAGCGTCTCGATCCACAGTGTCTTGTGGTCTGCCCAACCAAAACGCGGAATGTAATCCTGGCCAGGATGGATCGGCAGCTTGACCCATACTGTCTTGCCACCGGCAGCGCTTACCACGCCCACGCGGACCTCGGGATTGGGATCGCCGGGCTGCGGAAAGCGCTGCGAATCGACCTGTGCGTGCGTGGGAATCCAATCTTCAATCGGATACTGCGGCACGGCAGTTTCGTTCATTTGCAAGTAGGCCAGGTTCTTCGAATCCGGCGACCAGAAGTAGTTGCTGCGTGTCGCCAGCTCCTCTTCGTAAACCCAGTCCACCTCGCCGTTAAGGACCGTCGAACCGGAATCTGGTTTGGGCGCGGGGGCCACGACTGCTGAGGGCGATCCCGGATCGCGCAGCCGAACGACGGAAAGGCCATGGTCGCGAATGAAGGAGATGAAATCTCCGTTCGGCGAGAATTTTGGGTCGTCGCCGGAACCGGCTCCTGTAAAGGCGACTTCGACGCCCGTGCCGTTGCGCAGATCGTAGAGCCACAGCCGCCCGTTCGAGTCAAAGAGCAAATGCGCCGAGTCTGGCGCCCAGATATAGCTGGCCATCTTATAGCGGTCGCGATGGTCGCGGTCCGTCTCTGAGCCCGCGGCGCCTGACAGCGTGGCCAGCTTGGCGCTGCTTACCAGCACATGCGGCTTGGAATCTTCGGGGTTTTGGCCTGGAGCGAGGTCTACAAGTTCGCCGCCATCGAGATACGTCAAATGCTTTCCATCTGGCGACCAGGTGAGATCCTCCGGCGGAGTCCCGATCAGCGGGCCATGGGAGAAGATGGCTTCCACGGTCAGCGGTTTCCCCGGCGCCTGTGCGGCAGGCTCCTGAGCCGCGCAGCAAGAAGCCACGCAGGAAAGGGAAACAACAGATGAGAGAAAGAGCGCGGTAGCACGCGTCAAGGGAGATTCCTCCGGGAGAAGAGTGTCCAGTCTGAAGTGTAACTCTCATGGTCTGCCGGGTTGCGGTCAACGGGCAGAGGGTTGTATGGTGCGGATTATGCATTGGGCAACTCCAGAAGAACGCACGAATCTCGGCCAGGCGCGGCGCAAGCAGGTGGGCCGCCAGCAACACAGCGAACTCAACACCAAAGCGCGCAAGACTCCGCCCTTGAAGCTTCTCGACCGCTCCATGCGCGGCCGCGTGCCGGCGCTCATCAAGCTCAAATACGACTTGATGGCGCAGTCGCCCTTCGGCTACTTTCGCGGTGCGGTGCCGGTCATGGCCGCTGACCTGGCCCTGCTGCCTTCCACAGGCATCGTCAGCCAGCTCTGCGGCGATGCGCATGTGCGCAACCTGGGCGCATTTGCCACACCCGAAGGACGGCTGGTCTTTGACATCAACGACTTTGACGAAACCATCCGCGGACCCTTCGAGTGGGATCTGAAGCGCATGGCCGCGTCGCTGGTGCTGGCCGGGCGCGGGTCGGGCCACAAGGAATCAGCTGCCCGCGAGGCCGTGAAAAAATGCATCGAGCGCTATAGTGCCCAGATGCGCGCCTTTTCCCATATGCCGTGCCTCGAGGTCGGCCGCTTTCAGGTCCACCGGCTGGGCCAGGTCGCGCCGGTTCACGCGGCGCTGCTCAAGGCCGAGCGGGCCACGCCGGCGCACACCCTTGACCAGCTCACCGAACCGGAATCCAGCAAGCCCGGCGCGCCGCGCCGCTTCAAAGAGGTTAAGCCCATACTCACGCGCGTCACCGGCGCTCAGGCCACTGCCGTGCTGGCCTCGCTCGGACCCTACCGCGAGATGCTGGAGCCGCAGCGGCAGCACCTCTTGTCGTTTTACCGGCCGATCGATGTGGCCTTCAAGGTGGTGGGCACTGGCTCGGTGGGCCTGCGCGACTACTGCATCTACTTTGAGGGCAACGGCCCAGCCGACCCGCTCTTCCTGCAAATCAAAGAGGAGCCGGCCTCCGGCTATACGGCCTATCTGCCCGACGCGCACCCGGTGCCTCACAACGGCCAACGCGTCGCGGAAGGGCAAAAGGCTATGCAGGTGCAATCCGATCCATTCCTTGGCTGGACACACATCGCCGGACGCCAATACCTCGTCCGTCAGCTCAACGACCACAAGGGCTCCATCGAACTTGATGACTTGACTGGCAGCGGCTTGCAGGCTTATGGCGAGGTCTGCGGTGAACTGCTGGCGCGCGGCCATGCACGCTCCGGTGACCCTCTGATCATCGCAGGCTACCTGGGGACGGGCGACGGCTTCGCCGAGGCGCTGGCCAAGTTCGGCTGCCTCTATGCCGACCAGACGGAAAAGGACTGGGAGGCTCTGTGCCGCTCGCGCAAAGCTCCGGCGAAATCGAAGGCCAAAAAGGGGTCTTAGGAGATTCGCATGAATCGCCGCACCTTCACACAAGCCTTGGCCACAGCCGCCTTCAGCGCTGTTGCCGCTCCGCTCAAAGCAGAACCCGCTTCCGTAGGACAATCGCCTCAACCCGCCGCCCCGCCGTTCGGGCTTTCCGTGATGCTCTGGACCGTTTTTACCGAGCTGCCTTTTGAGCAGCGGCTGGAAAAAGTAGCCGAGGCCGGCTACACCAATGTTGAGCTAGTGGGCGAATATAACGGAAAGTGGTCCGCTGCCGACTTTGCCCTTGCCAACAACGTCCGCAACCGGTTTGGTATCACCTTCGACGCCACTGCCGGCCTGGCCCACGGCATCGCCGACCCCGCCAGCCGCGACGCGCTGCTGGCAGAGCTGGGCCAGGCGCTCACGCCCATGGAGACCCTCGGTTGCCCCGCCATGATTCTGCTCTCAGGCAACGTGGTTCCGGGGCTGTCGCGCTTTGCGCAGCACAGGAGCTGTGCGGAGACGCTCAAGCGCGCCGCGGCCCTCATCGAAGGCCGCACCATCAACGGCCAGCCGGTGCGGCTGCTGCTGGAGTGCATCGACCCCGAGGAGAATCCGAAGTACTTTCTCACCTCCGCCGCCGAAGCCATCGAGATCGTACGCCAGGTGAATCATCCACAAGTGCAGTTTCTCTACGACATCTTTCACGAGCAGATCGCCGAGGGCAACCTGATTGAGAAGCTCGACAAGCATATCGATGTCATCGGCCTCATCCATGTAGCCGACGTGCCGGGTCGCCACGAACCGGGCACCGGTGAAATCAACTACGTCAATATCTTTCGCAGGCTGGCGCAGCTGAACTATCGCCACAATGTAGCCATGGAGTTCCACCCCACATGCGACCCGATAGCCACCTTGCGCGCCGCAAAGGCGCTGGCGCTGAGTGCGGGCGCTGATACTGTTCGCTAATTGCTAATTCACTAACGTGCCGTAGGGAGTCACCACAAGCTCCGTTTTTCTGCAAGTGGGCTCCAGGTTTTGATCGACGGATGCAGGTTACTTCCGAGTAGGCGACGATACATTCAAGATCATAGTTTGAGAGCGAGGTCTTACAATCCATCACAGGATGAATACGTTCACTTTCAGTGAAATCCGCGCTGGGTGGGTGACTGCACGAGTCGGCTCACAATGCGATTCTCAGTCAATCGTCGGAAGCTATGTTCCGGCCGATGCAATCAGGGACTTTGCTGATGCCGTCGCCAGCCTTGGAACGATTTCGACCGCGACGTGCAGATGGTTTCAGGAGCCAGAGGAAATTGAATGGCGCTTCAGGTGTTCAGAGAATTGCGTGAAAGTGACAGTCCTTTCGTGCGGCAGGCGAAATGCTCCAGAGGATCAGAAGCAGCTCTTTGAAGGCATCTTTGAGTGGCCACGCTTCGGAGCCGATGTGCTAGAGGCGCTTCTTGAATTGCGATCCGCATTGGGCCTACCCGGTTATGAGCGTGAGTGGAGACATCCGTTTCCAGACGAAGCGTGTCAGAAATTGGAGAGCACAATAGCACGCGCTCGTCATTCTAGCAGCACCCTCGATCGATAAGCCTGGATGACCGGCAACCCAGACGTTTCTCTGAAATGTCTGTAGTATCCCCTTCGAGCAACTTCAGTGAGGCAGCCTGAATTCGCCAGCAGTATCCGTTGGGGTTTGAGGTTTCCTAACGCCGATAGACATCGTAGCCATTGAGCCTGTTGTAGAGCGTGAAATCGCCCAGCAGAGCCTTCATCAATGCTTCGCGCTCTGGGGTTGGGTCCTCTTTGGTTTGCAAGTCGCGCTTCACGATCAGCCAGTGGATGTTGCGGGAGCGCGCCAGCGAGACGATCTCGGCGGGCGAATAGGGATCGATGGTCGGATCGAAGAACGGCACCGGAAAGCGAGGCGCGCGGCCGTTGGCAAAGTAGAACGGTTCCTCGCCAGGAACGAGAACAATCCCGTCATCCAATGGGATGTTGGCCTGGGTGTAGCGCAGAAGTTCGTCGATCGCCGGCAGATACGGTCCCGGTGTGGAGAGGCCGGCAAGCTGGGGAAAGGCCGAATGCACAGGCGGCCCGTCGGGAAAGTCCGCGTAGGAGAGCCGCTCCCCACTGGCCGCGTAGAATCCGCCGCATATGAGCAGCGTTACGGAGATGAGCGCTGCCAGCGCGGGCACAAACCAGGTCGATGGGGCGCGCGCCGCGAATCCCTCAAGGAACGCGAGCAACTCTGCCACCAGCAGCACGAGCAACGGCCAGATGCCATACGTGGAACCCCAAAGCTGCTGCGACATGAACGTGCCGTGGATAGCGGCGAGCAGAACCAGCGGCAGGAGCGCGCGCAGCGAGGACGTGCCGCGCAGGCGGAAGAGATTCGCGATCGCCATTGCCGTGGCGAGAACCAGTAGCAGCGGCCAGAGCGCCAGCAGGCTGTCGCCGCGCTCGTCGGCGTCGTCATAGAGGAACAAGGAGGCGAGCGTAAAGAGAAACGGCGCGGCCATCAGGGCGAAGGCCGCGATGCGCATCCAGGGGAGCTTAGATCCCACCCACAAAAGCACCAGGGCGACCGCGATGCACGGCAGCGTCCACAGCAGCGTAGGGTCGTGATAGACGCCAAGCATGAGGCTGAATCCAGGCAAGCGCCGCTGCCCTGCATACTCGATCGTCCAGTGAAGATAGTTGCCGATGCCCGCCGTCCAATGCAGCACAAGCACGGCTATTGCGAGCGCGAGGCACGCACCGGCAAGTACGGAGAACAGGGTGAGTGAGCGGGGCGCGGCAGGCGAATTTTGCCGGCGCCCATCACTTAGGCCGCCCAGCGCGAGCGAGAGCAGAACGGCGCCGATGGCCACCAGCAAAAACGGCACGCCCATGTTTTGCTTGCAAAAGAGCGGGATGCACAGCGCAGCTCCAGCAGCGAGACCGTCGCGTGCGACCGACGCTGCATCGAGCCGCCGCACCATCCAAAGCGCGACCAGTATCCAGAACCCGCAGTCGCAGTCGTACTCGGGATTGGGCACAATGCAGTAGATGCCCAGAACAGTGAGCGGCACGGCGATGAGCAACGCGACAGGCCATGCTGCCGCCACGCGCCCGCGCAGCGAGCCTAGCGCGATCCTGAATGAGAGCACCGAGCCCAGCCCGCCGATCAAAGCGCAGTAGAGCACATGGTGAAAGTAGACGCGGCCGGTGAGGCGGATAATCGCGGCCTGCACGAGAAACGTGAGCGGCGCGTGAGCCAGGGGAAAGTCGCGATAGGGCATCTGGCCGAGGGCGATGCGCGCCGCGGTATTGAGAATGTAGCTCAGATCGAAGAGCACGGCGACGTGCGCGTTCTGCCAAATCACGGCGCCCGCCGTAGCCGCAAAGAGCACGGCAGCTGCCATCCAGTCGCGCATTGCCCAACGCGGCTCAGGTGAGCCAGCCCCGGCGTTCCTCATCCGCGACGATAATAGTAGACGTTAGAGGGCGCCGAGCAAATGGCTATCAGCAGCGTAACGAACCAGCCGATCACCGTCCAGCCGAAAAAGATGTTCAGCAACAGGATTGCCGTAGCGTTGTGCGTATTCCGCATGGCCGCAACGATAGCCGGCACAAAATAAAGTCCGATGGCGAAAATCAGGAAGTGCATAGAAGCTCCCGTATCTGTTCCTCAAACTTCTACGCAGAGTGTACTCCTTTAGTTCCCTGTTTCCATCAATCTTTTGGCAACGCTGACGGACGGCGCTGCGACGGTTCTCGCTCTCACTGGTTCCAGTCTATGGGCGCGGTTGCAGCCCGTACGGCTCAAGCTCTATCGAATCGCCAGCGCATTGAAATGGCTGGCCGAGAGCCGCAGGTAGCTTTCCATGACCGGCTCTGGAATCTCCACATGCGGCAGAAAGTTCCTTCCCTTGGGGCCATAGCCGTCCTCATCGTCCCGCAGCCGCCTGATTTCTCCCAGGATAAGAGCCAGGAATCGCTCCATCGTCCACGTTCCCTCGACCTGACCGGCTACGAATCGAGGCATCCCCGCGGAATCTGGTCCAGGGCCCTGCTCGACCTGCGGAACAAGAACCGCATGACTCAAGGCGCGCGCTCCCCATCGGTCAATCCCGGCTGCGCGCTCCCAGGTCAGCATCGATCGGCGCTGCATCGTTGGATCCTGAACGATCAGAACAGGCCCTTGTCCCCGGTTTGCCTCTTTCAGGCTTTGCAGGCTATAGCGGGCATTCTCCGCCGTGTTGGTTGACCGATTCTCGATCAGTATCCTGCCGGGCGGAATTTGAAATGCCGCCTGCGCCACCGCGGCAAACATCTCTGCTTCTGCCATCGCCTCCAACACCAACCCCTGACGAACAAGCCCTCCATATGCGGAACGGCGCAGATTGTCATAAAGCAGCGGAGTGGAATGACCGATGCCGCCGGAGAGCAGCAGGACTGCCGCCGGCGAACGCTGCATTAGCGCACAGGCTGAGGTCAGCGTCGCGATCACCTGGTTGCCAAGCAAGGCAATTACGTCCAGTTCCCGCAAAACCTCCGGCCCTGGACCCGAGCCCGCGAAGTCGTCGAGAGCGAGATAGACGCTGATCCGGTTGATGTCTTGGCAAAGCTCCTCGATGCTGTGCGTCATAGCTCAGTTTCTCACTGTGAATAGATTAGGCCCTGAGTAAGCCCCTACAATGAATCGGTATGCCTACCGCCGTCCGTTCGCACGCAAAGATCAGCCGGGCCTGCACACCGCCGCGCCGTGCGCTGACGGCTACCATGCGCTGGCCACCGTGTATCAGAGACTCGAACTCCACGATCTGGTTACGGCGACGGCCCAGTGGCAGCAATCCAGTCGCGCAGGTTCCAGCGGCCTGCTCGAGATAAAGCTTCGGATTGATTGTTCAAGCTTTCTGGCATAGCCGGCACGGGTTCCAGTGCATCGGCCCGGACGATCCTTACCCCAGTCCGCGACGGCAGAAAACCGGCAAGCGCCGTCTGCTGGCGGAGGCAGCCACCCGCCTTGATCTCAGAACAATACCTTCCCTGGGCAGTTCAGGCGAAGCGCGGGCCACACGCCTCTTCTGGATAAGCTGAACGGAATCACTTATCCGGAAACAGTAGGTTCCCACTCATCTTCGGTGGATGGGGCTTCCCCACCCTGCCGATTGAGGATGCGGCGGAAGGCCTCGCGGTCGGCGCGGTTGCGGCGCAGCGAAAAGAACTCCTCGGTCTGCATGGCGGCAATCTTCTCCGCGGCAGCCACTACGAGGAATTGATTCATGCTGGTTCCGTCGCGGTCGCTAATGGTCTCAAGAGCCGTCTTGAGCGAGACCGGCAGCCGGGTACCCCAGGTCTCGCCTTTCAGACCTGGGATCGGTAGGCGGATCAGGCGAAGTGTTTTTTCGACATCCCCTTTTACAGAAACCGTCCGGGGCACCCAGTTTAAATTCATTTCATTCGATGGTGACTTTGCGGGTACCCGGCCCTACCTATCCGCCAGTGCATCACCAGTTTACTGTTGATTGGCATTCAGGATCGCATCTGCCCATTGTTGGCTGGTCTTGCGGACCCATTGAACTGAGTCTTCATCCTTGTAAACGGAATAGACATAGGCATATAAAAGCCGGTTTTGGACTCTTAGAACCGTCACCCCTGCAACCATCTTTACAGAAATTCCAGCAGCTGAAATCGGCTGGATTACTCCAAAGCTACAGGCATTGGGTTTGGAGAAAAAGGCACCAAGCTGTATTGGCTTGTCGAGGGTCATCGCCGTATCAGTTCCTCGCATGGCCTTCAACTTGCGATTAAGTTCCTCTTCCAGGTCTTTGGTTGAAGCATTCAGTGCTGCACCAAACTGCGTAGCCATACCGTCCGAGACCTGTTTGAAGGATTCGGCATCGACGTCGATAAATTCCGCACGCCTTAGATTTTCGACAAGGGCGTAGCGGGGGAAGCCTTTTGAAACTCCCGAGCGAAGGTTTGCGGAATCTTCGGCGGTCAAAAAGGCTGCAAGCAATCGATTGGTGTTGGGAACCATGCTTTCCATGAGTACCCGGTAGTCTGGACCAATTTCACTCAAGTCGGCGGTGGGTGAAGGAATAATGATCGATTTTAATCCAGAGCGGTAGCTTTGGGGTTCGACAGGCCTCACGGGATTGGGGCTCTTGTCCTGTGCGAGCGCTGTGCCCAATGCCAGAACCAGAATGAATACAAGACATGACGACAAACAGGGGACTGAGCAAAAACGGCGCACGTTCATTGCAGCTCCAATCTTCCAGCATGATGGTATTGATTTCCGTAACGCAATACTAACGCACAAACGCGGACCTTGCGGTCCGCGTTCGTGTTTGGTTGGGATTGTTGATGCTTGATGTCCGGGCTGAAGTCCGGAACTACCGCCCTGTGTTATGCCTTCGCCAGCACGCCGCCGGTTAGGCGCTCTTTCAGGATTTCGTGGGCGTGGGCTAGGAACTCATCCAGCGGAATCTTGCCAGCGTCTACGTCGGCTAAGATAGCGCGCTGGGCGGCGTATTCCTTGTTCACAACACCGGCCTTGGATTGCAACATGCGCCATGCCTTGCGGCGCTCGACGCAGAACATGACCAGTTGGCGCGAGAGGGCGCGGTACTCAGTCTTGCCGTGCTCTTCGTAGGTGATGTAAACGCCGAAGTCGGGAATGAAGGCGCGGTGGCCGGGAATGAGATATCGGCGATACACGACATCCTGCTGGGTGATGCGGACCAGCATGTTGTCAAGGTGAATGAGCTTGGCCGCCGCTTCGGGCTTGATCTTCTTCAAGTGGTTGCGGAAGCGGGCTTCGGTAGTGCACCAGTGGGCCACGGTGTAGCGCGAGATTTCGCCGGTGACCTTGTTTTTGGTTTCGTACCAGTCGAGATCGGGCGACGGATTGCCCTTGATGTCGAGAGCCTCCTGATAGGTTTCACCGAGGCGGGGGTTGAAGACGAACTCCGGCACGCCGCGCGAATCGCGCACGCGCTGGGCCTGGTGGAGAGCCATGTCGTCGGCCACGCCGTGCTCCGGCTGGCAGGTGGTAAAGGCCTGGATGAACAAGGTGCCGCGGTACTCGAGGCCGTCGAGGATGGCGCGGTAGAGCTTGGGGGCGTTGGCCATCGAGACCTGCGCCACGAAGGGCGAACCATGCCCAGCGAGGAAGGTTTCAGCCACCGTCTTCTTCTCCGTGTTCTTGCCCTGTGTGGCCGCGCCAAAGACGTTCATGTCGTTGCCGCCCAGCATGGGAGTGGAATCGGAATTCTGCCCGCCGGTGTTGGAGTAGACCTGCGTATCAAGCATGAGAACCTTGACGTTGGGCCGGTTCTGGAGGATGACCTTGGACATGTTCTGGTAGCCGATATCGCCCATGCCGCCGTCACCGCCGACTGCCCATACCTTGGGCAGCTCGACAATCTCCTGGTCGGTCATCAACGCGTCGGTAAAGTGGCTGAGGTGGTAATACTCCTCGGCGTCGATGACGTCCGAACTGCCGCCAACGGAGGACGCGCCGTCTGCCTCGGCCCCGGCGTCGCGGGTGAGGAGGATGTCGGCCAGGCGCTCGGGAATGACGGAGCGGCGTGCGTGGTCCACGATGAAGCTCTCGCCCATGAGCCAGCCCACGGTCACGCCGTCCTGGAAGAGTGAGTTCATCCACGGATAGGGGTGGGGATTGTTAGGCGCGGTGGAACCATAAACGGTGTTGCAGCCGGTGTGTGCGGCCATGGCCATGACAGACATGCCGTTGGCCAGGCGCCCGTCCACTGCCTGCAGGTTCTTGTGGTTGAAGGCTTCCGTCAGCAGTACCGCAGCAATGGCCTCGACCAACTGGGCGTCAGTGAGTAAGCCGTTGGCAGCTTCATAGGCGGCGATGCGCGCCAGGGTGTCAGCTTCGTCTTCACCGCCAAGGCCGAGAACGAGGTGTGCAATGGCTTGACGGAGCAGTGCGTATTCAGCGGGACTGGTTGCCTGAAGCTTGGCGAGGCGGGTCACGCCGACCTTTTCCAGTTCACCGGCCTTGGCTAGGAAACGATCGCTCTTGGCGTGGAAGACGGGGCGCATGTAAGCCTCGGTGACAGCGGCAATGGAGCGCAGCACGCTCTTTTCGCCGCAGCCGGCGCAGGCGCCATCGCCTGAAACCAGCGCGTCATAGTTGGTGCGCACCATGAGCATGTTGCGCAGCGTAGCGGTCTTGGAGTCAGCCGGGTTGGCCGAGTTGAAGAGGCCCAGGAACTTCTGCGAGGTATCGGGCAGCAGATCGAGGAAGCCGGTTCCGGTTTCGTGCTCGGCATTCACTTCCTCAGTCTCCGCAACCATCCGCAGGGCGTTGTGATCGCCGCAAGCGGTGACGCAAGCTGCGCAGCCCTTGCACAGATCGCTGACGAAGATCGAGAAGATGCCGCCCGAGCCGGGGCTCTTGCGTTCGGGCGAACTGAAGATCGCATTCACCTTCTGGTAAGCCATGGGAACCTTGGCGATGATGTCGAAGAACTGCTGCTTGGATGCGGCTGAAAAGCCATCGACCGAGTCGGTGACTTCGCGCAGGATGGTGGGCAGCGGCGTGCCGTTCTTCACCTCAGCCAACATGCGCTGGCGGGTGAGCTTTTCAATTTGCGGCAGCGCGCTCATCAGCTTGCTGCGCTCGGCCGGGTCGGCAATATAGTACGAGACGGCGGTGGTGAGCAGCGTGCTGAGATCTTGCGAGCAGTTGGGCAGCGCCGTATCCGGGCAAACCGAGATGCACTCCATGCACTGTGTGCAGTTCTCGGGAATGAAGAGCGGGGTCTCGCGCCGGGCCACATACTTCGAGGCCGTGTCGCCGGTAGCGGCGGCGATCATGCCCATGGCAGAGAGCGGCGTGGCGGGCTGGTTATAGCCGTAGGTGGAGCGGAACTGCGCGTCGAAGTTGGCGACACTCGCCAGAGGGGTGCGCTTTTCCTGGCCGGTCGGCATCGCTGTGGAACGGCAGCCGGTGCCGCAGGAACCGCCCGCGGTGGCCAGCTCAAGAATGGGAAGCAGCGCAGCGCCGCGCAGGGTGGAGCGGTCAGCCGCCGCAAGCGCGCCGATCTTGATCTCCTTCACCTGATCGTAGCCCTGGAGCATCACTTCCATGTTGGACTGCACGACGGCATCGCCCAGCTTGCCAAACTTCTTGACATACTGTTTGTGGACAACGTCGCGATACTGCTCCTGCGTAATGCCGAACTCATTGAGCAGGCTACTGACTGCGAAGAACGCGCCCAGGAAGGCGTTGCCTTGCATACGCAGTTGCAGATCGCCGCGGTCGGTGGCTTTCTTGGCAATGGCAAAGCCGGGCAGCGTAAAGACGCGAATGTTCTTGTCGATGATCTGTTTGCGTGCCCACTGGGGCAACCGCTCCCAGGCCTGCTCGCCTTCTTCGTCCGATTCCCACACTAAAGAGCCGCCCTCGGCCATGCCGTCCAGCGGGTTGGTGTGCGTAAAGGCCTTGGGATCGCAACAGAGAACGACGGTCACGTGGCGCAGGTCGCAATTCACGCGAATGCGGTCCTTGGCGGCCACCATGAAGTACGAAGTCGGCGCGCCCTTTTTCTCAGAACCATACTTGGGGTTGGCGCTGACGTGGATCACTTCCTTGGGGTTGCCCAGGTCGTCCTTGAGGCCGTCGCGCTCATAGAGCAAGTCGTTGAGGTCGCCGATGATCGCGCCCAGGTTCTTACCGGTGGTGATTGCGCCCCAGCCGCCGATGGAGTGGAAGCGCACGGCGACCGCGCCCTCGGGCAGCAGAGACGGTGTCTCGTCGCCAATCACCGAGTAAGGATGGTCAATGCCCAGCACGAAGAACGAAACTCCATCGGAGGCGCGCTTGCCGTCCTGGCGTGCGCGGTTCGCAGTGGCGAACTCATACGCACCGATGACGTGCTCGGGACGGAAGTCGCGCGAGCCCAGGCCGTAGGTGCCGGAGTAGATATGCGGCACTTCATTCATGGCCAGAGCGGGCAGGCCCTCGGCAGCGGAATGGCCCTCGTACTGAATGGCCTTGGAGAGCGCGGTGCGAATATCGCGGCCCAGTGGATTGTCGCCGGAAAGAGGCTCGTCGGTGCGCTCCAAGATGATGACGTTCTTCTTGCCCTTGAGCGCCGCAATCACGGCT
>Ga0302140_10007030_pt1 | contig 14103 bp, 12 predicted proteins | sample I_Bog_E1_1_FD_202095 | JGI IMG/M metagenome (GOLD analysis project Ga0302140, IMG submission 202095) | Peat permafrost microbial communities from Stordalen Mire near Abisko, Sweden - I_Bog_E1_1 | ecosystem: Environmental > Terrestrial > Soil > Wetlands > Peat | place: Sweden: Abisko, Stordalen...
TAATCCTAATATTAGTAATACTTACTTAGTAATAGCTTATATAAGCTAGCTTACTAATATTTTAATAATTTATAACTAGTTAAAAGCTATAATAAGTGCTATAATAAAGTTAATAACGTTAATATACGACGTCTTTATATAAGGTATTATATAAAGAAGTTAATAATTTTATACGAATAAGAAGAGAGGGGTATTAACGTATTATTTTAATATTATATAAAGGGAAGAGGCTTAATAACTCTATACGTAAAAGGAATAGTATTAACGTATTATTTTAATATCGTAAAAAGAGAGGGTAACTCTTTATAAAGAGAGGAAGGAAGCGTATTTCGAAGGCTTAATAAAGAGGTTAAGAGAAGTACTTTATTAAATAATATTCGATTTATTATTCTCGTCTTATATTATACGAAGGAATTATTAATTTACAAGCTTTAAGTGTATTTATATAATTAGTTAATAATAAGGTATAAAGTATATTCTTATAAGTAAAGGTAGTCCTTCTTTATAATTTCTCTCGTAAGAGTTTCTTCTTAAGCTTAAGATTAATCGCGTACGGGAATTATAATAATACTTTACTCGTAATATAAAGTATATACCCGTAAATACGTATTTTATACCTTTTAAGTATTTAATAATATTTTTATTCGTACGAGTCTTTTATTATTATATAAAAGAAGGTAGTTTTATATAATAGTAAACGAGGAGGGGGTAATCTTAAAATTCCTTATTTATAAGGCCTTAAATACTTAAGTAAGCTATAATATTCCTTAAGAATTTAAGGATATTTATAAATATTAATATTAACTTATTAAGAGAATAATAATAAAGAGTAAGTATATAATATAAATTATTTTAATAATTATATATTAGTTTATACCTCTTAATTTATATATTAAAAAGAAAAGAGAACTTATACGAGCTCTCCCTTATATTAACTAAGGAATTACGTAACGTCTTATATAACTCTATTATATAACTTATTAAGAGTATAATCTTATACCCTAATATTAATATTATAATATACTATTACACTAAGCCTAATTATAATTAATTACGTTATATAATAATATAACTTCTTATAATTATAATTAATATTACCTTTAAAATACTAAAAAAATAACTTATAACTTTTATAATCCTTATAATTTAAATATTTATAAATTAAGCTTTTATTATAATCTTCTTAATTATAATTAATATATAATAATAATTAAAGAATAAAATTAAAGGTATTATTAAATAATAAAATAAAATAAGAATAAAACTTATTAATATTATTAATAAATAAATAAAGAATAAGAAAAGGAAAATTAGAGAATATTTAAGTATTAAGAAAAAGAAAAGAGTAATTTAAGAAAGTAATATACGCTAAACGCTTTTAGGTAATAATTATAATACGCGCTATAATTAAACGTTATTAAAAATATAATTAATTATAATTTAATTTATTAATTTATTTATTAATTAAAGTATTAATTAATAAGTATTAAATTGAAAAAATATAATATATAAGTATTACGCGCTCTTATATATACTTTTAAGTAATATTATTAGCTTTAATTAATTAAAAGGCATTTAATTAAGCTTAATTAATTAATTAATATTATTAATTAAGTATTTTTAATAAATAATAGGTATTAAGTAATTATTTATATATTTAATAAGTCTCGCTTTTCTTTTTCTCTTAAAATAGTTAATATACTTAATTTAATATTAATAATTTATTTTACTTACTCTTAAAAACGTATTAAATACGTAATAAAACCTTTTAAGTATTTCTTTTAAGTTTTCTTTTATTAATTAAAATATATTTGAATTTAATCCCTTAACTTCCTTAACTTAATATTAAAGCTTATTTATATACTTATATAAACGCGTCCTTAAGCTTACTTTTATAAGAAGCCTCTCTTATTATATAATTAAATTAAGAGTATAAAAAAGGTAATAAAATTATAATATTTACTTTAATTTCCCTCGTTATTTGGCCTTAATATACTCCTCCTTATAGCTTATTCGCTATTAAGACTATTGAGATTAAGTGCTATATAAGAGGCTAAGTTAAAGTAACTATCTTATATCGTAGCCGTACTATCGAAAGTAATAGTAGCGGTTAATCTCCTTAAAGATTGCGTTCTCTCGCGAGATCCGTCTTCGTTTAACGAGCTTGCCGCAACGGCGTTGAGGCTTTCGTGGATTCGTTAGTGCGACTCTCGTTGGCTCTATAGACTTATAAAAGAGCTGGAGGTTCGTAGACTAAGGCCCCACGTATAGGTGAGAGTTCGACTTTGCCGGTCCATTCTAATAGAGAAGAGAGCGAAGCTCTCTTATATGTACTTGCGTGTATAAAGAGGCTGGCTGAAAGCTAGGCACGTGTACGAGCTGAACGCTCGCCTTTTAATATAAGTCATTGACCCACTAAGAGCTAGAATAATATCACAAAGCAGCGAGGGAAGCTATGATGTTGATGTGATTGATTATCATCTCATGGATTTATCAACCATGAATTCCCATATCCGTATGATACAATGAACACCTTGAAAAGCAAGAATCCCAGACCCCGTAGTACAGCCGACCACTCAGCCCAAAGAGCCAAGAATGAAATTCATCAAACGTTCCAAACCCAAACCCGCTAACCACCGAAACCGTACAGAGTGCGTCCTTGGCGCTTCAGGGCGTAGACAACATCAAGGGAGGTGACTGTCTTTCCTACGAGGGGATTAGTATTGGTCGCAATTTTGAAGAAAGAATACTGACTCTTGGCGTGCTCAGTATATGTGACAGCATCTCGGATGACACCCTCAAGGAAGGTCTTCAGAACACCACGGGTCTCTTCGTAAATCATGGCACTGCGACAGTCAGTAAGAGGAGAGGGTCAGGGAACCGAGTAACCCACGAGATACGCTTTACACCTCCACGACGAGCAAGACGTCTGATCGCAGGCTTTGTAATACCCTGGATGTTGTCACGAAGAATCTTGCGATGTCTCTTGGCTCCACCCTTGCCGAGGCCCTTGCCACCTTTTCCGCCTTCATAGACGCGTCAGTATGATGTTGTGAAAGAGTGAAGACGCGATCGAAGTTGAGGCTGAAGCTCGAAGTCGATCGAATAGAGAAGCAGGGGTACTCACGTCCAGTCATGATGATTGATGAAGGTTGTGTGGGGAAGTTGGGTTGAAGTTGTGATGTAGAGTTGTCGTCGACTTGCTGGATTGCTAATGAAGTTGTTTGGAGATGGAGGGGGCGAGGCTATTTGACTGAGCACGACGCGCCTTCGGCTGTTCCGCATCACCGCTAAAGAATGGCGCTAAGCCCGAAAGGCATGCACCACAACAACCTTCGCTTGCAGGGTGGCGCAGGGCAGGCCAGGGCGAAGTTGAACATGAACGAAATCGAGTCTCAAGGCACCAATGAATGGAGTCATCGAGAAGCAGATAGAATCATTCTAGTGACCTTTCCGAGTTCATTCACTGCAATGAGTCATAATTGAGAGGCTTTCATTGTTGTTGGGGCTATCGGGTTGGGGTTCTTAAATTTTTGATGTTCCTGCACGTATCTTCGAGACTCTTCTCGCGCTCTGATTGGTCGGTAAATGGACAACTTTGAATGTCGATTTCAAGCTGATCGAACGCCCGCTCGCTCGCACGCGCCATTCTTCCAAAGCACGCTAAAGTGCGATCACTCGCTAGCGCCGCTGAGTACAAATAATCGCCCCTCCCACTTCTTCCGCCTTTCTTCTTCATCCACACACATCGACTTCCGCCAACTCCCATCAATCAACAACACAACTTCCATCACTTCATTCATCAACACCATCAACAATGGCTCGTACCAAGCAAACCGCCAGAAAGGTAAGCATCATATCTCTTCCATTTCCTCACCGTGATCGCGATCACGCTTTTGCGACCGTGTCGTCGCCTCACTCTTGGGCCTCAACGCGTCTCACCTTCACTCCACAACATAACTAACTGTCACTCAGTCCACCGGTGGCAAGGCCCCCCGTAAGCAACTTGCTTCCAAGGCTGCCCGCAAGTCTGCCCCGTCTACCGGAGGTGTCAAGAAGCCCCACAGATACAAGCCTGGTACCGTCGCTCTCCGTGAGATTCGTCGTTACCAAAAGTCGACTGAGCTCCTCATCCGAAAGCTCCCCTTCCAACGTCTGGTTCGTGAGATCGCCCAGGACTTCAAGTCTGACCTTCGCTTCCAATCTTCCGCCATCGGTGCTCTCCAAGAGTCCGTTGAAGCATACCTCGTCAGCTTGTTCGAAGATACCAACCTTTGTGCGAGTAAGTTAAATTGATCCCACTGTCATTAGTACCCCGCTAACAATTTTTGCAGTCCACGCCAAGAGAGTTACGATCCAATCCAAAGACATTCAGCTCGCTCGCCGTCTCCGCGGAGAGCGATCTTAGATTTGCGCTTGACGATCGACATCTCACAATTTCGACATGGCACTCTTCATCTCAGCCCATCGGTCTCCGGAATGGATGGTCTGGGCGTGACGGATGAACAATGGCTGGATTTGAGGTGATAATGGGCTGGGCTGGGGATTTCGCAAATGGGTTACGGCATGGAGTTTTTCGCGCTTTATCAATGGGTGTACATTATTTCTGCCAGCGTTGGGCGCTGAGCAACACGATCATGAACTTCTGAAATCACTTTCCGGTTCCTTCCACCGTGACAATTTTCCATGTTATGCCTTGTTATGATTTTGAACGTGGTGGTCTGTGCTGAGGCGTTCTTTTACTCTGGGACGCATTCTCTTCCGCGTCTCATTGACCGTCACTAGGCGGGAGCATTTCTAGTGTCACTGTTCTTTACGCATAGTTGGTTATCTTCTCAACTGTGTATCTCTTTCGCCTTTTCTGTCTTGCCTAGAAATTCGTGCTTAGCAGCTCGGCCAGGCGGATCACTCGGTACTTGATCAAGACGGTTTCGGCCACATACTATCTTCCAAGCCATGATCTTCATCCTCCAATTTGTTTATACTCCTATCCTCAACCTTAATCACCTACTAGCTTGCTGGAGTGAGAAACATATGAAGAATCTCGCGTTGTGAGGTCGTCGATCGAGCAGGTGTTTTCGCTTGAACTGAGGGCAAGGTTTTCGAGTCGCTCCTTCCAGCTCTTATCGAGTCAAGAAGGTGCAAGAATGGGCTCCTGCCGCAATGCACCTGTCCTCGAAATTTGCTAGCCTGTACTTGTACCACTATCGTGCTTTTGTTCTCAATTTACATCTTCTTGGAGGTTTAGAACAATGGCAAGACAACGGCAGACTCCGCACGCCTTCGGAATTTTACTTGGCTATCAGCGCCCCTGAGATTAACGCGATGGGCGAAGGAGATTGGTAGGATCATGCAAGTGTGAGTAGTGGAGTGCCATGTCTCGTTGCACGTTGAAGATTTGCTATATGCAAACGGCTGGGCTGAAAATTTCATTCATGCTAATTTTCGGCTTCTTTAACGTTGGGCTTCCAAGAGTTGTCAGTGCGCACGAAAGCAGAGTATGAGGAGAGCTTTCTGCCGAGTTAATGCAGTGGCCCCAGTAGGGAGCATTCAGTGTCTGAGTTGGTTGATCCAGTATGGAGTGAAAACCCGTCTCGATTCGAATGATCCACAAGGAAGCGATGTTTGGAGTTGTCCAATATGCGTGACCTGGCTCGGAATGATCCAGCAGGAAGTACTGGAGAAGCTTGGAGTAGTCCAGCAGGAAGTGATGAGCGGCCTATCTTCAAGTGATATCGGAGGAACTGTCAGAGGCCCGCCCTCCTGCACATTAGGTATTCTTTATTCGGAGAGGGAGAAATCCTCGAACCGTCATTCCTGGGATTTTCGTAAAAGATGTCGACAATCAAGTAGGCTAATTGGACGACTCCCCGTCCTGGAAGACTCACCAAACAAGCACTTTGTCTTGGTGGTCTAGCATCCCGATCATGTGGTTGCAGTCAGCCGCTGGTAAATGTGTATACCCTATCGGCGAGCGGGAGCTGGATGGGATGGTTCAACACCTTTTAGGTAGTGGGTTTTCTGGCACGGATTAGTCAAACATCAAGTGTTCGAACAGTCCAGTAAGATGGATTCTGGCTTGGAATAGTCCAGCAGAGAGCACTCCAAGTCAGAACATTCTGGCTAAACAAGTGCTTTTGATTAGAGTGGTCCCAGGGGTGAGTGCTTCAACTTGGAACATTCCAGCAAGGAGTGCCCCGGGTCAGAGTGCTCTGGCACCAAGTGCAAGTTTAGGCATAGAATGATTTGGCAGAGACTGTTATTGCTTGGAATAATTCTGTAAGGTAGTGCTCCGAATGGAATAGTCCAACAGTGAGGCCACATAAAACATCCTATGGTTCCTCTTTGGGACTGGAACGTTCTGACCGCATATACACCGCCTGGCGCGATGTTCTCCAATGAATAGACGGCCCCTGTTTACTGGTCGTTATTGTCACATTTCAATGGAGCATTCCACACTACTGTGCCATAAACGTGCTATCTATTGGGTAGGCTGCCATTCTGTGGACTTGTAAAGCTGCCAATACAAAATCCCGCCTCCATTTAACAAATATCCGCCATCCCAGACTGTAGCTATTGATTTCCTGCAAATGTTGCCTTCCAGTCCCAAAAATTCGTCCACCCCAAATGATACAAGCAATCATGCATCATCGAGCAACCTCGTGTTAGCTCGTTCATAGAGATATTCCCGCAAGACGATGCGATATCGACTTTCAAGGAAAGTATCCTGCTCTAAGTCGTACAACCAACACTCGTTGCAGATATTGCCATTCTCTAACATATTTCATTCAGACTTCGCTCGTGGCCTGATCTTCAGCTGGAGTCTTCTGGCCAAACGACAACTTTGCCATTGAACTCGACCTTCCTTGATCGTAAAGCGGTTTCCAGACCACTCCACGAAGTGTGCATGATTTCTCCTTCGAGGGGCACCTACGTTCGCCGATTTCTTAGCTCCGTTCCTACGAGCTGCGCAGAGAACCGAAGCAGCGTGCCATGGACAGGTGGGAAGTCGAAGGCTACAAGCTGCGTCTTGAAAGAGCTTGCGTGCTTTGCTGATATGCAGCTTTTGCAAAGGTACGCGCGCCAAAGTGATCCTGGCAGAACAGTCTTCATGAAGTAAACCCGACGCAGCTCGTAACTGCTGCTATCAGTCTGAACCCGCATGTCGAACCAACAAGGTTGCTCGTCGTCAGTGACGCCTGATCCGCACCGACCGCACTTCCTCTGGACAACGTGAGGATCGCCTATCTGGCTCTCCGTGCTGAACTTCCACAAGGCATCCACAAGCACTCGGGTCTCCTCAGAAATCTTTATTTTGCGCTTCTCGTGTCCTTTCTTCTTGCAACGAGTCGCCGCTGCATCACCAGCCCCAGTGAACGTTCCGTACTGGTCAACTTCAGATTGTTGGTTTCCGATCTTCCTTGCCCGACCACGAACCAAAGTCTGGAAACCCTCCCTACGCTGTGTTTCCGTGCCCTTTCTCAGACCAGACCAGTCCAGCCTTGTTCTTGTTGAGTCTTCAACGCATTGGAATTCTGTGTACGCTGGATTTGCTCCACGAGAGAGAGAGCAGAGTCGCTATTGATAGTAAATTCGTTTCTCTCAACCCATTTCTGAAGTGTCCAGCCAATCTGATCCACAGGAACCATGGTCTTCGTAGAGCGCTCGAAGACTAGTAATCGCATTACTCGAGAAAAAACATTCTCGCCAGGGATCTCGTGTGGCATCTCACTTGCCAGGAGATCAAATTTGGTCTTCTGCTGTGCTCTCCAGAGAAAATATCCTTTGTTCACCTTCATTTGGTGGCAGCTAATAGCAGCGGCAGTGTTCCAGATAACGTCCTGATGCTTGATTGGAATGAGCATACTCTCCTGTGTGAGACTACCTTGATAATGGATCGCCGCTTCTGGGTGCCACGCGAGGAAAAGTATCTGCTGTATGGTTCCTCCAGGAGTGTCATACACGACGTAGATGTCCTTCGCTTGCGAGAATGTCTTATAGTCCCAGATTTTGACTCCGATTGATCGTTTCAAGGCGTTGGACTTCTTGAACATATCGTAGTTCTCCTTTGCTGCCAATAGCAGCACGACTCTTCCAAACGACAAGAGTTCTTCTGCAAACTCACGATGGAGCTTGATGATTGAAGGTGACTCTCGCAGGTACGGAGCTGAGTCCCTGTGGCTTTCTCCTAATCCTTAGATTAGCGAGTGCGCAGGAGGGTCAATAATGAGGATCATACTTTGAATCCTGCCATAGAACAGCTCGCTCATCAGGACTTCATGGCCCGGCTCCAGTCCCAGTTTCTTGAATGCTATCTCGAAGCAAGCATTTGAAATATCGGCTGTTACACCCAAGAAAGAGAAGCTGGTATTGAAAGTAGGAAAGTGCCAGCGTAAATGCAGGCAGCTAAGCAAGGTCCCCGATGGCTTCGCCAGATGTGATATCAAACCTGTTGGTTCGATGCTCTCCTCGACAGTCTCGTCTGGAAGACTCTTGATAGCCTCGACGAAATTGCAGATTTTCTTGTCCAATCCATCGTCCTCGCCATGGGGCCAGTCATGCGCAGTGACTGATTGGTCAAGTGTATTCAGACTGGTCCAGCTCTGAAGTGCTTTGGCTTTCGTGAGTTCATCACGCAACTCCGATTGACTGCAACAGTTTTCAGTATGCTTTTCGCCTGGCCGGATATGTATGTGACTCACTGCTCTGCAATTGATCCCGCCCGTATAACTCCTTGGCTGGCAGCGATCTTGATGGTTTCGCGGACAAATCTTACTAGGCCAGGAATCCTCTTGACCTGCTCGTGACCACAAAACAGGTTCACAAGAGCAGTGCTTTCGGCTGCTGTCTGGTAATAATCCTTCGTCTCGTCTTCACCTTGACGGGCACGTTTTCCTTGGTTCTGCTTTGGTCCCGCTGGTACATTGACGGACTTCTCTTGTAGTGGCCCCATCATCGGAGCGGCCCATACTGTTGAGGCGGGCGTGACGAACGAGTGAGAGATGAGGAAAGAGAAGAGTTCTCGATATTCAGAACGAAGGAAGCCATGGCGGGCTCCCATGACTGCAGGAGCAGCTTGTCTCGAGATCATCTTCGACGAAAAGAGCGACCAAGGCAAGAACCCAGCCGTTAACTCGAGTGCATCTTCCACGGAAAGTGCGACTAAAGGAAGACACTCATTGCTAACGCGAGTGATTCTCGAACCATTTTATCATCCGAGGCGATTGCAAATAAAAGACGTAAAGACTGTAGGAAGTTGCATCGTGATCTGCTTGTCGTTGTCATGGAAGTCTTGAAAGAGCCTGTATTACTCTTGCTGGACTACTCCAAGCCGCCGTATTATTTCCTGCTGGATCACTCTCAGACAGCCCACACATCACTTCCTCCTAGATCACTTGAACCCGGGGAGTATGTACGCGCAGGTCGGCCCCTTATAGGTTCAAGATAACCTTCTCGTGCAGAGCGGCAAAAAGGGACTTTCACAGCTCTCGAAATGGCAAATGGGACATGATGAGGTCTTTGAGAGGTGACTCAATTTGTGCTGATGCCTGCTTAGGCCGATGGGGACGGGATAATGTCCTGAAAAGTATCTTGAGAAGACTGACACAGTGATTAATTGAAGGGATCTGGATAAGAGGACAGAAAACTACTCCATGTTCTGTTTCAATGCTTTCAAAATGCAGGTGAATGACGGAGGTTCAATCGATGGCTGCTATTGATCCCCACGGCATGCTCGCTAAATTTGATGCCGCAGCCTCGTGAACCTTGAATGCTCGAACCTCACCTCCAAGCGCCAGAATCTCCCATCGCGCACTTTCCCAAGCGCACATCGCAAAGATGAGGTTTAACATCGAGTGTGTATTTCCTGACCATTTGTCAAGGACCTCGCTGACGAATCACCAGTGACCTGCCGGTGTTGTTTCCCTATCCGAGGATATATCCAGGTAAGATGGGTGGCGTTGCCCGGAATGCCGTACCAGGAAGCTGACAACTGTAGAACAATATGCGTAGGTTCTCATATCTTTGTTTCTGACTGGTATGCTCACTGTGAACTTATGTTAAGCTACATGTGTGATCTCAAACGTAAGATCAAATACCTCTCCCTGCTCTCGAGAATGCTAAATTCAAGCCCAGGGACCCTCGATGCAGGAGGTCATTGTGTGTTGGAGATGCCCTCCGGCACAGGCAAGACTGTGTCTCTCCTCTCGCTAATTGTGGCCTATCAACAATATTATCCCGAACATCGGAAGCTGATATACTGCTCACGTGAGTACCTTCCACTGACCGCTCAAGTAGTATTGACTTTTGCCAGGGACGATGTCGGAGATTGAGAAAGCATTAGCGGAATTGAAAGCCTTGATGAAGTATCGAGAGGAACAACTTGGGCATAAAGAAGACTTCCGTGGCCTTGGCTTGACCAGTCGGAAGAACCTCTGCCTTCACCCCTCCGTCAAACGCGAAAAGAGCGGTGCAATAGTGGATGCGAGATGCCGAAGTCTCACAGCTGGGTTTGTGAAGGAGAGAAAGGAGAAGGGGGAGGATGTTCCCGTGTGCATTTATCACGATGTTAGTTTCTCCATTTCATGCTGACTGCCAGACTGACCACTATAGAACCTTGACCTTCTGGAACCGCACAATCTAATACCTAATGGAGTCTGGACCTTGGATGGACTGATGAGATATGGCGAACAGCAGAAGCAGTGCCCATATTTTACCTCGAGACGAATGGTTAGTTATTCATGAGCAAGTCGGGCACTGCTGACCGAAACAGATGTCTTTTTGCAATGTGATCATCTATTCCTATCATTATCTCCTGGACCCCAAGATTGCGGAGCGTGTGTCTAAAGAGCTCTCCAAAGACTGCATAGTTGTGTTCGACGAAGCACACAACATTGATAACGTCTGCATCGAGTCTTTGAGCACCGACATCACTGAAGATTCTCTGCGGAGAGCAACTCGAGGTGCCCAGAACCTTGAGAACAAGATTGCGGAAATGAAAGACAGCGATGCAGACAAATTGAAAGATGAGTACGCAAAACTTGTAGAAGGGTTAAGGGATGCAGACGAAGCACGTGAGGAGGACGCATTTATGTCAAACCCAGGTCAGTGTTGTTAGCAGGCACAGAAGGGCAAATTTCTGAATATCTTGCAGCATTACCCGATGATCTGCTGAAGGAAGCTGTTCCGGGAAACATTCGACGAGCAGAGCACTTCGTTGCCTTCTTGAAGCGCTTTGTGGAGTATCTCAAGGTATTTGCTTGCAAATCCTTTTTCGCTTACATTGTCTAAAGATTTCCTAGACACGAATGAAAGTTCGCCAAGTCATTTCAGAGACACCCCCTTCTTTCTTGGCTCACTTGAAAGAATATACATTCATTGAGAAGAAGCCTTTACGATTTTGCGCCGAAAGACTCACCTCACTTGTTCGAACTCTTGAGCTGACCAATATCGAAGATTACCAGCCTCTCCAAGAAGTAGCTACTTTTGCAACTCTGGTTGCCACTTACGAGAAAGGATTTCTGTTAATATTGGAGCCATATGAATCCGACACCGCTGAAGTCCCAAACCCAGTCCTCCATTTTACATGCCTAGATGCCGCGATAGCGATCAAGCCAGTTTTTGACAGATTTAGTTCGGTCATTATTACATCTGGTACTATCTCCCCACTTGAAATGTACCCGAAGATGCTTGGTTTCACGACGGTGGTTCAGGAGTCTTACAGTATGACACTGGCGCGTCGTTCATTCTTGCCAATGATCGTCACGCGAGGATCAGATCAAGTCGCCATCTCTTCTGGATTTCAAGTTCGAAATGAGCCGTCCGTCGTGCGAAATTATGGCCATCTGCTCACGGAGTTCTCCAAACTCACGCCAGATGGCATGGTCGTTTTCTTCCCTTCCTATCTCTACATGGAATCAATCATCAGCATGTGGCAAGGGATGGGAATTCTTGACGAAGTCTGGAAGTATAAACTCATTCTCGTCGAAACACCAGATGCGCAAGAGACGTCCCTCGCACTGGAGACTTATCGGACAGCTTGTTGTAATGGACGTGGGGCCATACTACTGTGTGTGGCGAGAGGGAAGGTTAGTGAAGGAATTGATTTTGATCATCAGTACGGGCGTACGGTGTTGTGCATTGGGGTACCATTTCAATACACGGAATCCAGAATTCTCAAAGCGCGACTCGAGTTCCTGCGGGAGACGTATCGAATCAGAGAAAATGATTTCTTATCGTTCGATGCCATGAGACATGCCGCTCAATGCCTGGGTCGTGTATTGAGAGGCAAAGATGACTACGGCATTATGGTCTTAGCCGACAGGAGGTTCCTGAAAAAGAGGACACAGCTGCCAAAATGGATCAATCAGGCATTGCTCGACGGGGAGGTCAATCTGAGCACTGATATGGCTGTCGGAGCGGCGAAAAAGTTCTTGCGAAATATGGCGCAACCCTTCAAGCCCAGCGACCAAGAGGGCATTAGCACATGGAGTCTCAAAGACCTCGAGAAATTCAAGGAGAGGCAAGAAGAGGAAAGCATTAGGGCTCTAAGAGAGGCTCAAAAAGATGATGCTGCAGAACCAATGGAAGGAATCAGGAATGGTAACGAGGAGATCACTGCGATAGAAGATGAATTTGGTCTCGATGACGATGAATTGGAGGCTTCATTAATGGAGCTGGACGGCCATTGAGCTTCCTTGGGTCATGCTCAGATTATATATTAGGCACCATGCATTTTCAGAGATTGGAACGAGCCCCTGGCGTGTATGCAGAAGCCCATTGATAGAATGATATCGCCATTCTACTTCATGCTCTTTGCTAGAGCCCAGAAGTTCTCCATTTTTGCTCTTTGAAGTGCGTCTCTAGCAGCACTATCGGTCTCACAGACCTTACTTCCCCACTTCCTGAAGACCCTGGCTTTCTCCTCGCCCTCAAATATCAGTACACATTTGTTCAAAGTCATGTCTTTAAGTTCTCCCTTTTCATCCTCCGCTTTCAGCCAGTCTTGCAAAGCCTCTGCCTTGGTGCCTTCCTTAATTCTGGTGGGAGAATTCTCTGTCCAATCAATTCGTTGTAGCATGAGCTTCCGGTATTGCCGTATGCTGTGCTCACCACCCTCCACAATGACAAGGTTGAATCTTGGATGCATGATACAAATGCCAGTCAGAGCATTCTGCTCTGCATTCTTACCAATCTTGAATCGATGGCTGCCATTTGCGAGGTTATCAATCTTGAAAACCATGAGGCGTATACCTTTGGCAGCATCCTTTTCCTGATTCAGAGCCAGCTTCTCGTGTCTTTGCTCCTTGGTGAGCTTTCTCTCCTCATTCATTTCCACGTGTGTTTGATGGCGTGCCTCAATCTCGCGGTTGACTCGCGCCTCAACAGCTGTTGGATCTTTCACGGCCTCCTCGCCCAAAACCCGCATCAGGTTTCCCTTCTTCACTTTGGGAGGTGGGGCGGGTTCGAGACCAAGACGAATCTTGGCCTGCTGTTCCTTCAAGTCTGCCATGCGACGTTGGCGTCGTAGCTTTGCTTGCTCCTTGGACGTGAGGAACATAGGCTTCGGTGCAGGAATATTCTTTTCCTGGGGCGGCTCTAGCAGAACCGGATGCTGGACGTATTCGGTGATTATGGAGTCGGGGGTGTCGATTTTAAGAGTCTTCGGGTTTTCAATCATCTCGTAACTTTTACCGTCTACCAGCCCTTCATCCCACCATTCAATATCTGGAGGGGCTTCAACAAGGTAATTTTTCTCAGTGTCCAAATCTTCATCGATGCCTATCTTTCGTGATGACTCGGCGATCCTCTTTTTCATTGCCTCAAGGGCAGCCTGTCTTCGTAGCGCATTGGCTTGCTGGATGTATTTGCCCTTTTGGTTGAATACCAGCTGCCTAGAGTGTCTGTTTTTGAGGGTAGCTGTTTGCCCTCCAAGGCTGATATCAAAATATGGATTGTTCCGTGTCTCCTCCGCCGAAGGTCCAGATAGATCGAGCTGTTTCTTGCTCTTAGGTGCAGGCTTGTCTGGTTGAGGTCGGGCATTTCCAATGCTGGTTGCAAACTTTGGCGCAACCGTCTTTGAAGAAGGCTTGAATTGAAACTGTC